>Ga0209755_10001625_pt1 | contig 34028 bp, 32 predicted proteins | sample TergutCo191P1_FD_187301 | JGI IMG/M metagenome (GOLD analysis project Ga0209755, IMG submission 187301) | Cornitermes sp. P1 segment gut microbial communities from Petit-Saut dam, French Guiana - Co191P1 (SPAdes) (version 2) | ecosystem: Host-associated > Arthropoda: Insects > Digestive system... | reverse complement strand
GCGTATTTTTAATTCAGGAAATGCGCGTTTAATTTCTTCCTCGATCATTTCTGTTCCAAAACCGCGGTAGCCTGTTTCCAGACTTCCGCATTGAGGGCATACAGTTACCACAGGTGCGCTGAAGCCGCAGTAGTGGCAGATGCATTTTCCTTTGCTTTTGTGCCATGTAAGCGATACAGAACACCGTTTACAGATAAGTTCCCATCCGCACTGCGGACATTGGCAAAAATGCGCAAACCCTCTTCTGTTTAAAAAAAGAATTGTCTGTTTGCCCATTTGATGCGTTATTTTAATTTCTTCCTTTAATTCCTTTGTCAGGCATCCGTCAGTTTTCAAAAGGCTTACAGCTTTTATTTCCGGCATTTTACCGCCGGAAAGACGCTTGGATAAATCCAGGCGTTTTATCCTTCCTTCCGTCATTAGTTTCCATGCTTCGGCTGACGGTGTGGCAGAACCCATAACAAGCCGGCAGTTTTCAATTGAACGTCTGTGCATTGCAATCTGCCGCGCGTGATAGCGCGGTGTGCTGCCTGATTTGTACGAGCCGTCATGCTCTTCATCAATAATAATAAGCCCCAAATCGGGAACAGGAGCGAATACCGCGCTTCGCGGCCCTACAACAATAGGCGCGTTTTTGTTTCTGATCCTGTTCCATTCGGTAAGACGCGCTGACGGACTCATTCCTGAATGTAATGTAGCCGCAAGAGAGCCGAAACGGTCTCTAATCATCTGCGCTGTCTGGTGCGTTAATGAAATTTCAGGCACAAGGTAAATAACAGATTTTCCCATATTAAGCATATATTGCGCCGCGCGTAAAAAAACTTCTGTCTTTCCTGAGCCTGTAACACCGTAAAGATAAAACATGTTAAGTGAGGAGTTGGGAGCGTGAGGTGAGGCGGAGGTAATTGCGTGTAACGCGGCAGCCTGTTCGTCAGAAATAGAAAGCGAACTTTGTATATCCTCATTAAAACTGTCAGGGAATGTTTGCGAAATCATTTTCCTTCCCGAAGGTATCATCGCGGCAAGCGCCTGGCCAGCGGCGCATAAATAATAGCCTGCCATCCACTTTGCTGTTTCTATGTCTTTAAGATCAAATAATATTTCGCTGTCTACAACGCGCCTAATTTTTTTTACAGTCTCTTCTTTAACGCCAATTGGAAGCTCTTTTCTTTCAGCGATAATGTAGCCAAGACAGTCGCGCCTGCCAAACGGAACCATTGCGCGCTTGCCGACAGCCGCTTCATTTTTATCATCAATACGGTATGTGAAACTCTGATCGGCGGGGATATCAAAAACCAAGTCAAAATATAACGCGCCTGTAACTGAAGCCAATCAGTTACCCCCGGTTTTTGCCGGATCGCCTTCATTTGCCGCTTCAATTCTTGATTTTAAAAGCTTTAAATCTTCCCACGCAGGACGCTTTAAATCTTCGCTGCGCAGCAGCGCGGCAGGGTGGTATGTGACAAGAAGCGGAAAATTAAAACCGCCTGTTTTAAATTCTTTAAAACCTCCGCGCAGCTTTCCTATTGGTTCGCCTGTTTTTAAAAGGGTTTGAGCCGCGATTCTTCCCGATGCCAGAATAAATTTCGGTTTTAAAACAAGTATCTGCCTTTCTAAAAAATGAGCGCAGGCTGACGTCTCTTCAGGATGCGGATCGCGGTTAGAAGGCGGTCTGCATTTTACAATATTAGCGATAAAAGTATTGGTGTCCCGTGATAGCCCGATAGATGAAAGCATTTTATCAAGAAGCTGACCTGCAGCTCCTACAAAGGGACGTCCCTGTAAATCTTCATCCCTGCCCGGGCCTTCACCTATTACCATTACAATAGGCTGCATTACGCCTTCTCCCGCGGCTGCGTTTGTTCTTGTGCCTGCTAAAACGCAATTTTTACAGACTTTTATTTCATCTGTGATTTTTTCTATTGTATCTGTTGATACAGATGTTAAATTAATATCATTTTTACTTGATATCGTAGTATTTTCTTTTAAATTGTAATCTATTTGAACGTTTTTATATCCTGAATATAAGAAATCCCCGGCAATGCTTATAAAATTCGTCAATTTTTGCTTTTCTGATGATAGCATAAAGCAAATAGTAATATAAAAAATAAATTCTGTCATCTATACAAAATATAGCGTAATTAATTGACAACCACACCATATATATGGTACTATATGTAACAAAGCGGTACGCTATATATAGTGTAGGTAAAAAGGTGAAGAAATTATGAGATGCCCGCATTGCGGCACAATCGAAGACAAGGTGGTTGAATCCCGATCGCTTGCAAACGGAGACGCTGTCCGCAGGCGCAGGGAATGTATAAGCTGCGGATACAGATTTACAAGTTACGAAAAAATCGATGAAAGGCAGTTCATGGTGGTTAAAAAGGACTCAAGACGCGAGCCGTTTGACCGCCTTAAGCTTGAACGCGGCGTTGTCCGCGCTCTTGAAAAAAGGCCTTTTTCGCAGATGCAGATAGAAAACTTAGTTAATGAAATTGAAGACGAAACTGCCATATTAAGCAAGGGAAGCAGGGAAATTTCATGTACTGTTATCGGCGATCTTGTGCTTGAAAGGCTTGGAAAACTTGATAAGGTCGCGTACATACGTTTTGCGTCCGTTTATAAGGATTTTAATAATCCTGAGGAGTTTATAGAGGAAATTAAAAAATTAGGAGAAGGAAAAATATAAAAACTTGAGGTAATTAAACCGGTTTGGGTGGGGTTTCAGCTTCTTAACTGCAGCGCTCCTGTTATTAAGCGTATGCCGCTTTTTATAACAGGAGTTTTTAGGAATGACCGGTTAAACATTGGGAAGGAGACTGCAATTTCTTTCCCTAGGTCGTGAGGGGGTACAACCTGCTTGCCCGATTGGACAAGTGCTTCCACACGGCCTTTTATTTTGATATAATCCTCTATCCGGAGGAATAAATGAAAATAGGGCTGGATACCTTTGCCTGCGGCGGCGGCAAGTCCGGAGTAGGTATGTATGTAACCCAATTTCTTAAATTTACTTCCCCTTCGCAGGAAGCTCTTTTTGAACTTTTTGGATGGGAATATGACAGATACGCTTACAGCGAAGCCGCTCCAAATTTTGAATTTATCCCTCAATGTTCAATTCACGGGAAGACCGTAAATTCAATTTGGCATGTTTGTAAATATCCGAAATTCGCGTCATTAAGAAAATTTGACGCGTGTTTTTTTCCGGCGGCTCATAGAACAACGCCGTATAAATCGCCGTGTCCGACAATAGGTGTAGTTCATGATATGGCCGCCTATCTTGAAGATCGCAGGATCAGGACGCACATTGGAGCTTTTTTGCGTATGCTTCAGCCGAATCTGCTTCGCCGCATGGATACAATTATCGCGGTAAGTCAATGGGTTAAACAGGAACTAGTCGAAAAAGCGCATGTAAAAGAAAACAGAATAGTTGTTATACCAAACGGTGTTGATCATTCATCTTTTTATCCGCGCCAGCGAAACGAAGAAAGCGTTTTATTTATTCAGCCGTTTAGTATAAAACGCCCATATGTTCTTTTTGTTTCGCGCATTGATCACCCTGTAAAAAATCAGGTAAAACTAATAGAAGCCTTCGGCATTTTTAAGGAAAGGACAAAATTTCCTCACAGGCTGGTGCTTGCAGGAGGCGACGGCGATAACGCAGTAGTTGTAAAAGAAGCAGCCGCTTCTTCACCGTGGCGCAGCGATATTTTCTTTATCGGACATTTTCCGGTAAAAAGCCTCCCTGAGCTTTACGCGGGAGCAGACTTTGTTGTAATCCCTTCGATTTACGAAGGCTTTGGAATGGGAGCTGTGGAAGCGATGGCGTGCGGAGTTCCTGTGCTGTGCGCACGCGCCGCGTCATTGCCGGAAACCGCAGAACACGCCGCGCTGTATTTTAATCCGCATGACGCGCAGGACATGGCTGACAGAATGGTTACAGTTTCCACAGACCGTAAAATTTATAATGAATGCCGCCGCCTTGGCCTTGAAAGGGTTAAAGCTTTTTCATGGGAACGCTGCGTCGAGCGTACATTGCAGGTTATTTATGAAACAGCCGGGAAATAGTATAGAGTGAGAAATGACGAATGTGAAGTTAGGAATGAAAACCGAATATATTTCATTCTTCATTCCTCTTTCTTCACTCCTAATTCCTCATTTTTAAAATACATTTTGTCATGCAGACTTCAGAGCACTTTTGGCAGCCGTTACATTTTGCGTAATCTATAACAGCAAGATTATTAATTATCGCGACTGCCCCTGCAGGGCATTCCTTGACGCATTTTGTACAGGCGATGCAGCCTGCGCCGCATTTCTTTCGCGTAACGGCGCCTTTTTCCGTGTTCTTGCATGCGACAAAGACAGGAATGCCCGCGTTTTCTATCGATACAATTTTGTTTGGGCATGCCTTTACGCACAATCCGCACCCTGTGCAAAGCGCCGTGATAATTTTCGCAAGGCCGTCTTCCATACAGATAGCCCCTGACGAGCACGCTTTTTCACAGTCTCCGTAACCAAGGCAGCCATAAGCGCAGGCGCTCTGTCCTGAGTAATGCTGTTTCGCCGCTTCGCAGGTTAAAAGGCCTGAATATTCCATTTTTTTATTTCGTGTATTTTCATCGCCGCTGCATAAAACAACTGCTGTTTTCTTTTCGATGCTTCCGGCATCAACGCCGAGAATTTCGCTTATTTTAGCCAAAAGCGATGCGCCGCCAGGGGTGCATAAATTTGCTTTTGCATTATCTTCGATCAGCGCCGAAGCATATCCTGAGCACCCCGGGTATCCGCACGCGCCGCAGTTAGCGCCGGGCATTATATTTGTTAATAATGTTATTCTTTCATCAATCTTAACATATAATAATTTAGAAACAATACTGAGTATAAATGAGCAGATAACGCCGATAACTGTAACTGATATAACAGCAAAAACAATTGTATTCATTATTTCTTCCTTACTTGAAAAGATTTTCCATCACGCCGTTAAAGCCAAAAAATGAAAATGAAAGTATAGCCGCTGATATCAGCGTCAGAGGCAGTCCTTTAAACGCTTTTGGCGGATCTGTATTTTCTGTGTATTCGCGGATACCGGAAAAAATTACCATGCCAAGAAAGAATCCAAGGCCCGAGCCGAAAGCGTTAACAAGCGCTTCAATATAAGAATATTCATTTTTTATATTAACAATTGTTACTGCGAAGATTGCGCAGTTAGTTGTCATAAGAGGCAGATAGATGCCAAGTATTTTATAAAGAGACGGCATGAATTTTTTAAGCGCGATTTCCACAATCTGAACAAGAGTCGCGATTACAAGAATAAAAACGATTGTCTGCAGGTAGCCAAGTCCGTTTGCGTCAAGAAGAAACTTTTGTATAGGCCATGTAACAGCTGTCGCGAGAATCATGACAAAAATTATCGCGGCGCTCATGCCAACTGCGCCTTTTAAATCTTTGGAAACGCCCAGGAACGGACATACGCCGAGGAACTGGCGCAGTATATAGTTATTAACTAATACAGCGCCGACAATAATTGTAACAAGAAGTTTATAGTCCATTATTTTTCTCCCTGTGCGTTAATATTTGCTGCTGCCTGTTTGGCGTTTCTTGACGCAAAGCTTCCCGCGCACACTGTCCTAGACGGGCACGCGTCGCAGCCAAAATCATCTTTTTTAATTGCCTTGCCTTTTGATACCTTGTTTATAACCGCGATTAAAAGACCGAAAGCGATAAAGCCCCCCGGCGCCAGGCTGAAAGCCTCGATTGCGTTATCTGAAAGCCAGGGGATTTGCAGACCAAACCATTCGCCTGAGCCGAATACTTCCCGGATTGTGGAAATAAGAAAAAGAGCAAGGGTAAAACCCGCGCCCATTCCGATTGCGTCTAACGCGCTGTCAAACACTTTGTTTTTATTTGCGAACATTTCGGCGCGGGCGAAGACAATGCAGTTTACAGCGATAAGGGGTAGGAATATTCCAAGCGCCTGATAAAGACTGTAAGCGTAAGCTTCGACGACCATTTGCACAATGGTGGTAAAGCCCGCGATTAAAACAATGTAACATGGGATTCGCACTTTATCCGGTATCGCCTTGCGTAATAACGATATCGCTATGTTAGACCCTAAAAGAACAAATGTTGTCGCAAGTCCCATTCCTATAGCGTTTTCCACCTGCGTAGAAACCGCTAACGCGGGGCATATTCCAAGTATTAAAACTAAAACAGGGTTTTCTTTAATTATTCCATTTAACAGGATTGAAATTTTCTTGCTCATATATTCTCCTTACCTGTGAACCATTTCAAAGGCGGTAAACGCGTCAATAACCCCGTTCCTGTACGCGTTAGACGAAATTGTCGCGCCGGTTACAACGATTACATCATGAAGATTTTTATCTTTGCCGATGTAACGGCCCTGATGGTTAAGCAATGCAGGATCATGATCGGCGAATACCGCGTCTGTCATTCCTTTTGTTTCTGTATGGGATAAAACCGCGGTTTTTATTATTCTTCCGTCATTATCAATCCCGCAAATCATATTGATGTTTCCGCCGTAGCCCGGGATTGATATCATGAAAATATAACCTGTGTTGTTGGTCGCCTTGTAGATTTCTGTAACTGATCTTGGCAAATTATCGGCTGATAATAATTCAAAACCGTCAGCCTGAGGAATAATTTCTTTTCTTGCCATGGCTGCGCGCTGCGCTGCCGCGATTTCGATTACAGGAGCTGTAAAATTATTAGCGACAGCTAACGCCCCCGAAACAAAAAGGCAAATAAGAGAGAGCACAATTACGGGCATAATAAAATCTTTATTCATTTTTTGTATCTACCTCCCAGCGCTTTTTTATAAGAAATCTTGTTAATGTAAGGAACTAACATATTCATAAATAAAATGGCGAATGATACGCCTTCAGGATAGCTTCCAAAGAGCCTTATAACAACAGTTACTACCCCGCACCCTATGCCGAATACCGCGCGCCCAAGTTCGGTCTGCGGGCTTGTCACATAATCTGTCGCGCAGAAAATCGCGCCGATAAAAAGCCCGCCTGTAAGCAAATGATAAACGCTGAAATCAAGCCCGCCCGCGGCTAATGTTAACAAAAACACAGTGCCGATAAATGTAAGCGGAATAACAGGGGTAATTACACGGCGTATTAACAAGTATACAAAACCGATTAATAAAGCGAGTTCGCTTGTCTCTCCTATACAGCCGCCGTGAACTCCAAGAAATAAATTCCATGTTGTTGGTAATGAATATTCTCCGCCCCTGAACATGCTTAAAAGATGCGCAAGGGGAGTGGCGCTTGTAATTGAATCTAGCATTTCGCCTGACGGAATAAAAATTGATTTTAATAAGTAAGGTTCAACCCATGTTGTCATTGTAATCGGAAAGGCGAGGAACATAACAACACGCGCAGTAACCGCAGGGTTGGCGAAATTTTTTCCAAGGCCACCGAAGATCTGCTTAACAAGAATGACCGCTATAAAACTTCCTGTTACAGCCTGCCAGACTGGAATTGTTACAGGCAGGTTATAAGCCAGTATAATTCCTGTCAACGAAGCGGAAAAATCTGTAATAGTATTTTTTCTTTTAAGTATTTTTTCAAAACCCCATTCAAAAAAGACGCAGGAAAAAACACAGACACCCGTAATTAAAGCGGCTCTCGTGCCGAAAACCCATACAGCGATTATAAACGAGGGACACAGCGCGATAATTACATCTAACATGATGCGGTTTGTTTTATTTGATCCTGTTATGTGAGGCGCAGGCGATACAAAAAGCAAAGAACTTGCCGCCTGTTCAGGTTTTATATTGCCGCTCATTATTTTGCCTCCTTGTTTTGCGATGCCGTTTTTTTCGCTTTTTGTTCCTGCTCATATTCCCATAACATATTGCCGGCTAATTTCATCACCTGAACTAAAGGTCTTTTAGCAGGGCATGTAAAAGCGCAGCAGGCGCATTCTGCGCACATATTCACTTTGAATTTTTTTAACAGCTCGGGTTTTTTTAATTCATACGCGTTTTCGATATTTGGCGGCATCAGATTCATGGGGCAGTTAAACAGGCACTTGCCGCATTTTATACAAGGCCCCGGTTCAGGAGGCGACGCGTCTTTAGCGTTAAACGCAAGTACAGCATTTGTTATTTTAACAATAGGGATATCAATATTCGGAATGGCAACTCCCATCATCGGGCCGCCGAGAGTTACTTTTTTTATATTTTCGTTTAAGTTCCCGTCTGTTAAAAGTCCGCCGATGTGTTCAAAAATATCGCGTACCGGAGTGCCGATAGGCGCGATTACATTCTTCGGGTTTTTTACAGCCGGCCCGTCAACTGTTATACATTTTGAAACAAGCGGGTTTCCTGTTATTATATATTTGGCAAAAGTAGCGACAGTTGTACAGTTCACGACAATACATCCGACATCAGGAAGCCGTCCGCCTTCAGGGACTATACGTCCTGTAACATTGTAGACTAAAACTTTTCGCTCGCCCTGAGGATACAAAGAGGGAAGGACGCGCACAGAGATGCCATCAAGACCGGCGCTTTTTGCTTTTAAAACAAGATCGTTTAATTTTTTAATTGGCTCAGGTTTATTATTCTCGATACAGATAACAATATTTTTTGGTTTAAGGTATTCCTTCATTAACAGGACGCCTTCCCATACATAGTCTGTCTGATCGACCATTGTTCTTGTATCGGATGTTATATAAGGTTCACACTCAGCGCCGTTTATCAATATATAATCCAGATTAACTGTATCTTTAAGCGTAAATTTCGGCGCAGTAGGGTAGCCCGCTCCTCCCAGACCTACAACACCTGAGTTTCGCACCGCTTCAAGGAATTCTTTTAAATTTGTTACAGCAGGCGGGGCGATCCCCTCCCAGGGCGTTTGACTGCCGTCTGAGGTTATCGTGATTGTGACAGCTTTCTCTCCTGTCAGACTATCAACTGTTTCTATGCTTTTTACAGTGCCTGAGACGCTGGCGTGAACAGGCGACGAGACAAATCCTGACGCTTCGCCAATTACCTGCCCGACTTTGACATAATCGCCGGTATTGACAACAGGGTTCGCCGGCGTTCCTGAATGCATAGACATAGGCAGTTTCACTTCTTTAGGAATCTTAATCATAACAGGTTCGTATTTTGCTGTGTTCTTTTTATGCGGCGCTTTGACGCCTTTGGCGCGGCATTTGTATGAGCCAAGTTTATTCATGTATAAAGCTCTCCTTCTGCTGGACATATTATAAAAGAAAATCGTTTTTTGTTAAAGTGGAAAGGCTGCCTGCGCATAAACCTCAAAAGTATCGCCCAATTTGAAAATTCTGCTGATTATCATCAGTATTTTATACATAAAATTATTTCTGTTATTTGCAAATTTTCCAATCAGCGGAAAACGTTCAGGGTGATGTCCAATTACAACAATTTTTTTTACTTTAAATCCATATACCGCAAGAGCCTTTCTGCACATTTTCGGCGACCAGACAGTAAAGTGATCGGCTGGGCTTGCTTCCAAAAAACGCGAAAAAGACGCTCTTGCGCTGATACCGGAAAATGACGGAGTAGAAAACGCAAATACGCCGGGAGCATCGTTTTGGTTTAAAAGTTTTTTTATTTCCTTAAATGCATTAACGCAGTCTTTAAAGTGTTCAATTACATACCACATTGTTATTACGTTATATGAATGAGGAATATTTAACTCTGAATGAGGAATTGGAAAGAAACCGTGAATTGCCGGGATACCTAATTTTTCCTTAACATAACTTACCGCATCCTGCGCCGGATCAATTCCATACGGAGAATAACCTTCTTCTTTTGCGGCGGCAAGAAACGGGCCGTAAGCGCAGCCGATATCTAATAAAGACTTAGATACAAATTTTTTATTAATGGATTTAATTATTTTTAATCTGCGTTTTGCTTGATTCTTTATATTTTCAAAATCTTCAAGATATGTTTTTCCGTATTGTTTTAAATAAGAATCAAAAAAATAATCTTTATCATATTCGATAGGCGGCTCTGTAATTCTATCCATGTAAATGATTTTGCAGCTACAGCAGCGCCGGTAAGTTCTGTCGCTAAAGCGCGCGATGATTTTACTTTTTTGGGCGGCGCAGACAGGGCAGAACTTGTTTACAATCAGTGATAAACTGTTTATCAACTCCGTAAGATTTTTATTGTTGTACCAAAAATCACTTGAATTATTGACATGGATTTTTCTATTTATTTGTGAAAGCTCATCCTGATTTAAATTCATTATGTAAGAAAATTTTTTAATATTAAAGAATCCTGCGGCCTCTGCAAGTTTTTTATGATATGGGGTAGGGTGGTCTAATAAAACAGGAATTCCTGCGTAAAAAGCCTCATAAGCTGTGATGCCGTAATGGGTAATAACAAGATCGTATTCACTTAAATGTGAAGCAAGATGGGGAATAGCTTCCATTATTTTTATATTATTTTGTTTTAACTGTACTAGCTGCTTTTCTGTTACACTGTCGTCAGATGAGAGCGCTCCTCTTAAAAGCGTTATTTCAAACTGGAAATTTTTATTTAACTTTGAAAGAAGCATGGCCGTTTTTAAACCAAGACCTGCGGAATCTTCGTGACCGAATGAAATAAGAATTTTTTTTAACTGTAAATAACGCGAGCCGGTAAATATAGGTTTGTTTTTGATATCATAGTTGAATAATAGTGAAGAAGATGTAATATTCGCGTCAGGTTTAATAAAATTTACAGGAATTAATATATCGATTAAAAAATCAAACGTATCACGGAAGCGGCCACCTTCATCAATTCCTATAACAGGAGCTATATTTTTCCAAATTAAAATTTCATCTAATGGGGTTTGATAACGATCAAGGATAATAAATTTAATGTGACCTAAATTATTTTTATTATCAATCCATGCGGTATTAAATTCCATTTTTTTAATCAGGTTATTAATAAATGTTGTATCAGTTTTCGGCGGCAAGTAAAGAACCGCTTCGCATCCTGATGCGCGTAAATTTTTAACAAGTGTTATACAGCGGCTTAAATGTCCGCCGCCTCTTTTTTTTTCTACAGCAGGGACAACTAATATCATTAATTTATTCCGTTAAATGTTTTAATTATAGTTTCTCCGCAGAAGCGGTCTTGTGCGTCTTTTAAAGCTGAATATAATTCAACTGCCATTTCATAATCTTCCTGCGTATCGACAGTAAGGCGGATATCACTGTGATTCCACATAACAGGCGCAGACGGTCTGTGAATTTTAAACAGTTCAGGATGATTATATAAAAACGGACAAACGTGTTCGCGTTCATAAGGAAGAGCGGCTTCCTGCGCTGCCTGAAGCAGCGCTGACGCGGCTACAGATTCAACTCCCGCGCCGTACGGAAGTTCAAGATAACCCGCGTATGCTGCGTTAAGAGCGCATGCTTCGTAATTAATCAAGGATGCGGCGTCGGAAAAAACAAACGGATTATCGCCTGTAGCCCTAATCACACGCTCAATCGAATATTTTCTGATAACCTGGCAATACCGTTCAAGAACATCATCCTTTGGACCTGCGTGAATCTGAAAGCCGGCCTCTTCAGCTAACGGTTTGAATTCATTAAACGAATCATCTGTGCAGGCTAGTACCCGTAAATCAGCGTGAATAAAATTTAGCGCTTGCATTACGCGAAATAAAAGCGGTTTTCCGCCAAGAGGCAGAAGCGCTTTTCCCGGCAGTCTTGATGAATCGATTCTTGCCTGTAAAATGACTGCCGTCAATTAGCGCCTTCTTTTTTATTTGCAGCGTTTAATCCTGTCGTATCCCATCGCTTTGTCACATCGCGGGCGTCGCATTTCCATCTGTATTTATTTGTAGTTACCCATTTTCTTGTGTCCTTGAATTCATTCCACGCATATCCAAGATCAATTCCGCATTTAATAAAAAAAGCCGGAAATCTGTAAAACGGAAGATGCGCGTAATCGTTTCTGTATACCGGCGCAAGATTTTTTAGATAAAACCATCTATAGCTGTCTTCCACAGTATAATTTTCCTGGGGAAGCTCGCCGTCATAGGATAATTTAAAATGAAGGTTAAGCGCTATTTCTTCTCCCCATAAAAAGGAACGAAACCCAAAATCCATCAGCTGCCAATGAGTATGTTTTAGCGTTGTATCAAAACCGCCCAAGTTAATAAAACGCTGTCTGTCATAAATGCCGATTCCGTCAAACGGGTACAGGCTTAAGTTTCCTTCATCTCGCGGTTCAAGATAAACGGTTCTCATTTTCTTCCGCTGTGTCATGGGAGCAATTAAGGACGGCAGGGTTTCATAATTTGAATTCATGATTACAGGGACTGTGCACAATCTTATAAAACCGGATTTTTTTTTGGGATTATTTTTATCATCTTTATCTTCGTTATCACTGTTTAATCCACTGTCGCAGCTAAGTCTTTCCGCCATTTTTCTGGCAGTGCCTCCGGCGACAATTTTCATGTCGCTTCGAAGCACATAAAAAAGCTGGCTTTCAATTTCAGTTGCGCCTAAATTAACGCTCTGCCCAAGGTTGATTTCATTTTCCGGAAGAATAAAACGCACAAACGGAAAACGCCCTGAAAGCTCTTCTATATCATAATGAGGAACGTTAGTTTCGATAGAAATGACATTATCAAATCCTATTTTTTCCAGTTCCTGAAAAAAAGACCTCCTTGGCATGCTGCCGCGGTTAAGTACGATAGCTGAAATTCCAGTGGTTGAAGAACGTTCCTTGCATCCGACCGCTGTATAATGGGTCACTTTTTCATTAAAAATTGTAGGTATAGTATTCATCGCACTCCGCGCACATTCTTGAATAGCTTTTTTTACATTGTTCAATATAATGCTTTTCCATATTTTTCCAGATTGTTTCAAGCGAATCTGTAAAAACATTGCCGAATATATTTTGAGTTTCTCCTTTTAATGCACAAAGGTCTTCTTTGCATAAAGGAACGCGGCCGTCAAGCAGAACAGTAAAATCCCTCATTATGTGCCAGCAGCACTGGCGTATAACAGGCGATATATCCGAAGCTTGTTTCTTTTCCAAAAAACCGCAGAAATCATCATACTTTTGAATAATGATATTTTTTTCTCCTGCCGCCTCTTTCCAGTATCTGTAAAATTTTTCGGTGTCGTCTTCTGCGCCTTTAACGCGGACTGCCTGCACATAGCAATCGTCAGGAAAAAGCGATAAAAGTTTCTTCGCGCAGCTTTCAGCCTGCGCAAAACCTCCTGAACGCAGCTCATTGTAACGTTTTGCATCGCAGGTATCAAGAGAAACTATCCATGAAAGAGGTGAAATCCCGTTTATTTTAGAGCTTTCCCTGTCTTGCGTTAACGCTTTTGCAGCTAACGCGGCGCAATGATCAAGATCGCTGTCATTCCAGCCAAGACCGGAAGTTTCAACAACAAGTGAAAGCTCCTTGTGTGAAAGAACAGCCTCTATTAATTTTAATTTATCAGGATGGAGGCTTATATCCCCCCATAAGGAAAGATCAATCACCGCGTCGCCTGAAAACATCGCAATCTTATCCATAAGCTGTTCAAACTGATCGACAGACATAAAATCTTTACACGCTGTAACATCAACAAAAGAGGGGTATGGGCAGATAACGCATTTCTGAGGACAGCCGCCGTAAACCTGTATCGGATAAAAACTTGGAAGAGTCCTTAGAATTTCAGGGTTTTCTTCTGTTATGCGCTCAACATCTTTATAATCAGGTATTTTGTTTTGGCAGGCATTTATAAAATTTTTTAACAGCAAAAGATTGCGCTTTGAATCGGCGCAAAAACTGATCCTGTGACAGCGAAGATCAACAGATGAAATTTCCGCTTCTATATCAAATGCATTAATATCTTTTTGAATAACAGAAAAAAGTATATCCCTTGTTACCTTTTCTTCTTTATCACCTGCGATATTCGCAAGAATTGCCGCTGTCCCGCTGGAAAGAATTTCAGGAGCAAGAGCGTAAGGCCAGCCGTCAGCGTAGGAATACTCAGCGGCGTATTTAATGTGCCTTTCTGCGATCATGCCTGCGAGCGCCGGATCAAGAAAAGGGCAGTCTGCAAAAGCAAAATACGCAAAATCAAAACCTTCCTGCAATACAGCGATTTTCTCCAGCAGGCTTTTTTTAGTCCACGAATCCCTTTTTTCTATTTCGATGCCGTTTATATACGAATAGTCACTGCTTGTTAAAGCAATCAATACTGTCTTTCTAACTCCCGGGAATTTTGAAGCCTGTTCAATTGACATTTGAAAACTATTTTTTCCGTCAAATAACGGCTGAAATGCCTGATCTGACATATTAGCGCCGTATAATATCAAAATTGCGTTCATATTGTTCCATTATCGGCGTAAAAACACGTATATGTAAAGAGCGCTTAAATAATAAAATGTATTCAAAACGGACGAAGATGCAATGTAAACATAAAAAAATACGAAAGCTTCTTACTTTATATCTTTTACACTATTCCCCAGCAGTTTGATACGCGAGAAAACATAGTTTAATTTATTAACATTCAAAACAGCCCTGTGATACGGTTTGCCGGGAATACCTTTAATTTCATAGCTGCCTCTTGTGACAAATTTTTTACTTTTTCCTTCCGCGAACCAGTAAATTAAAGCGATATTTTCATTTGTCATCTCTATTGCGTCTATGCCTTTTTTACCTAATGTGCAGCCGCAGTTAAAAAGACAAGGAACAGGCAGCTCATCGCCGTAAAGGCTCTGACGAAGAACGTCGCGGCGCTCGCTTCGTTTTAATTTTCTTAACTCTTCGCGAAGCGTATTAACTTCATTTTCTATACGGCTGCGGTCATCGCCTGTAGACTCCGGGTAATCAAGGCACAATTTTTCAATTTCAAATTTTATATAATCAAAGCGTCCCAATGATTCAAAAAGCGGCCTGTGTGTATGCCCGATTATTGAAAGACAATTATTTTCGATGGAAAAAGCATATGCCTGCTTTTCTATATGAAAGCGTTTATGCGGACTGCGCGCGTCCGATATATTCTTAATTCCGAATGGCTTTAAAAAATACCGCGTCAATAATCCAAAAAAACTGTTAAACCGCATATAAACCGATGACAACTGATGACCGTGATATACATACGCAGGAATAACACCTGTATTTATTTTAACTGCCGTATGAATTGTGTATGGATAAGATGAGCGGGTTTTTGACAGTAACTGATCATCATGATTTCCCACTATTTTATAAAGACGGTTCGCTTCAGCGAAAAGGTTAAAAACTCTGTAAAGACCAGGCCACTTCTCACGGATAAGATCAAGTGAATACCGCTGTAATTCTTCTATATCCCCATTAAGAATTAAAAACCAGCCGTCTTTAAAATAATATTCCTCCAATATGCAAGTGAGCATCTCACCATTATGTGAAAGATCATCCCGGCTGCCTGATCCCATATGCAGATCGCTGATTATAAGAACTTTTCCCCCGCCGCAGATATCAAGAATTGAATTTTCAGGAAACTCACCGGCAGACAGATCGTCAATGAATATTCTGCTGTTCATGTCAGCCTATTATACTTTACTTTTCAGATCAGTATCTATATATCAATCATCATAATTCCATTGCGGCATGTTATACTTGACAAATTTATGAAATTCTGTAAAGGTAATATTAAATGGGAGGGCCTTTAGCTCAGTCGGTTAGAGCTGCGGACTCATAATCCGTAGGTCCGGGGTTCAAGTCCCTGAAGGCCCAAATTTAAATTTTTATTAAGCAATTTTTATTTAAAATTTCAAATTGATAATAAACGAACAGTTATATGCCTTCAGGAACTTGAAGGGCGCGAACGCGCGCAGCGAAAGGCGTACAGGATGTACGCCGCCAGTGAGCGCCCCAGCCTGTAAGGCTAAGGCAGGATGCCGAAGCCTGTAAGGCAAGTCCCTGAAGACCCAAAATTAGATTTTACAATAAACGGTTTTTTTAGGTCACTGGTAACTGATTTAAAGACAGTGTATAATACAGGTATGTGGAGTCCTGCAATACCTTTAAAAAATTTATTATATAATTTAGGTTTTTTCGCACGGACTGTAGTGGGTCTTAGCAATTTTATCCGCAATAAGGCGTCATACAAGATACTTATAATGCAGATACTCTTTACATTCGTGCATGCCCTTGGAATTTCCACCCTTTTGGCTCTGGCTATCGGCGCCGCGGTTAATATAATCGGCGTTCCTTTTTTAACAATGCTGAACCAGCAGCAGCTTATGTACACGCTTTTAATCATCATAATAACAAGGGAGCTAGGTCCGCTTTTAACAGCTTTTATTGTAATTGCCCGCTCGGCGACCGCTATAGCGACAGAGATCGCCGGTATGGTAATTTCGCACGAAGTTGAAGCTTATATTTCTGTCGGCGTTGACCCAATAGAGCATCTTGCGGTTCCGCGCTTTTTAGGGGTTACTACATCATTGTTTCTTTTAAATATTTATTTCTCGGTTTTTGGCCTTGCAGGTTCATATATAATAGCGCAGATGTTTAACTCAACGCCGATGGCTTTTTACTTTACCAACTTGCTTCAACAGCTGCAGATACAGGACATTTTTATATCAATAACAAAAAGCATAGCAAACGGGGCGATTATTTCCATTGTCGCCGTTGTTCAGGGGTTTTCTGTTGAAAGGGCAAGTACAGAAGTTCCGGTAGCCGGATTAAAGGCTGTCAGCAGCGCCTTTGTGTTATGCATTGTAGTAAATGTCCTTTTATCAGTGTTATACTATATTCTGTTAGCTTAATGGCGGATATTATTGAATTAAAGAATGTCAGTTTCTCGGCGCAGGATGATCGCAAGATTATTCAGGATGTGACAATCGGCTTTAATGCCGGAAAAATTACCGGAATTGTCGGGCCCTCAGGCGGCGGAAAAAGCACTATCCTAAAAATTTCCGCGGGGCTTTTAGTCCCTGATGAAGGAGAAGTGTTTTATAACGGAAAAAATATCGCTTATATGAGCCGTACCGAAAACCTTGATTTCCGCCGCCAAAGCGCGTTTGTTTTTCAGGATTCGGCGCTTTGGGCAAATCAGGATTTGTTCCAGATACTTGAACTTCCGTTAAGGATTCATTATCCAAAGATGGATAAAAAAGAAAGAGAGAAACGCATAAAAGAAGTAACTGAAATGGCAGGATATAAAAAAGACCTGTACATCCGTCCTTCGCGGCTTTCTATGGGAGAACAAAAATTGATCGGATTCGCGCGGGCAATGCTGTGCAATCCGAATCTTTTATTTCTTGATGAATGGGTAGAATCGCTTGATGAAACATCAGCGGAAATTCTTATAAAAATTGTCAGGAAGAGGCATAAAGAAGGCGCCGCGGTTATATTTGTATGCCATGATATGCGTATTATAAACGATTTAGCCGACTATATAATGGTTATGGTTGACGGAAAGGTAAAAGAATACGCTGCGAAAGAAACGCTGATGGGCGATTTACTTATGAATGATTTTTTAAAAGTAGGGATAGCTTCATGAAGAGGTCAATATGAAATTTTCAATTCGTCATTCCGATAAAATCGTCGGGCTTTTAATTATTCTTGCCATCGCAATTCTGATATTTGTAATTTTCCTAATCGGATCAAACCAGCGCTGGTTTGCGCGTGACGGACAGTACATGACTTATTTTAACTCGGCTTCGGGCATCAGCGCGAACATGGCTATTCTTTACAAAGGCTTTACCATAGGGCATGTAAAAAAAGTCAATCTTACAGAAGGCGATCTTGTAGAAATCACATTTACTATTTTTGAGGAATATACCCAAAGAGTAACAGAAGGTTCTTTAGTTGAAGTGCAGAGCAGTCCTATCCCGGGGCTTGGCGGAGGCTTTATTTTTCATCCGGGAAGAGGAACGGAATTAATACCTGACGGAGGTTTAATCCCGGAAATTAATTCGGCGGAAGCAAGGCTTCTTAGATCAAGAAGATTAACGGATGTATCGACATCGAGTGACAGCATTAATAATATAATAAATCAGGTTAATAATTTACTGGAAACTATCAATATTTCGCTTTCCGGCTCTGACGGAGCGGATGATTTAACGCTTGGCCAGATATTATTAAATGCGGAAAAAATAACCGGCGGTATAACAAATCTTGCGGATACACTTACAGAGCAAATAACTCCGATCATGGCTCAGATCGATTCAGTTATGGATCAGTTAAAACAGCTTACTCCAATTTTAAACAATGTAGAAGACATTACAAGCGATATAGGTGCGGTGACAAAACAAGTTTCAGATCCTTCAAGCTCTGTAATGTCGCTTCTTGATGGAAACGGCGTTTTATACACAGGCATTGAAGACGCGATTACTTCACTTTCAGGCATAATCGGAAATCTTGAGAAAACATCCGATTTCATTCCGGCGCAGCTTCCGCAAATCGCTGTACTGATAAACGAGGTAAACACTGTTCTTAGAACGGCGCAGGATGTTTTGACCTCTCTGACAAATAATCCTCTTTTAAGGGGCGGAATACCTGAACGGATAGAAACAGGTCCGGGCGGAGCAAGCACAAGAAACCTAGATTTTTAACAGGAGTATTTAATGAAAAATAATTTTAATAATAAAATAATTTTTTTCCTTTTATTAATTGCATTTACCGTTTTTATATTTCCATCCTGTTCATCATCACCTAAGAATCCAGGTGATATTTTTATACTGCGAAATCAGGCGGAAGCAGGGCTTGTCGCGGCTAACTACGAAGCAAGCCGTGGAAATTTTAATACCGCATTTACCCTGCTTGCAGAATTCAAGCGCAGCGCTGTACTTGTAGACGATCTATCGCTTATAATCAGGATATGTCTTTCCCTTGGCAACGTGCTTTACTCGCTTGGACGCGTTGACGAGGCCTTCATCCAATGGGATCGGGCATTAAATGACGCTAAACTGTTAAATGACGCTGAACTTCTTTCGCTTTCAAAAATCTTTTACGCAAGGGGCAATTTGCTTTCAGGAAGAATATCGCCTGAGTTAATATTAAACGAAGTTATCCTTGAAAGCGCAAATATAAAAAAAGACAGACAGTATATCGCGTTTTCATGGCAGGTAAGAGGCCATGCTCTGCGGATGCTGGGCCGCTGGAGCGAAGCCGAGAGCGCAGTAAGGTTAAGCCTTGATATTCATGAAAAAGATTTACTGCTTGAAAATGCTTCCTATGACTGGTATACTATCGCATCGATACGCTCCCTTTCAGGCAACACAGACGGAGCTTTGCAGGCGCTTAATGCCTCTATCGCTCTAGACCGCCGCGTGGAAAATTCATGGGGACTTGCGGCAAGCTGGCGCGCTATGGGTGATGTTCTGCGTAAAGCCGGAAGGAATGAAGAAGCTGCGCAGGCGTATCAGCGTTCAAAAGATATATATATTGCGATGGGCAATGAAAATGAAGCAAATGAAATAGACAGAAGAATGGAGATGTGATAAATGAGTTTTTTTTTAAATACATATAACAGACTGCCTGTTACCTTCGTGCGGGGCGAAGGCGCGTGGCTTTTCGATATTAACGGTAAGAAATACCTGGATTTTTCGTCGGGGATTTCTGTTAATCTTCTAGGACATAATTATCCACCGCTTGTACGATCAATTTCCGAGCAGGCGGCGAAAGTCATTCATGTGTGCAATTATTACCAGAGCGATGTCAGCGCCGCTTTTGCGGAAAAACTTGTGCAGGCCTGCGCTCCGGCCGGAATCAAAAAAGTCTTTCTTGCAAACTCAGGAGCCGAAGCGAATGAAGGCGCTTGCAAACTTGCAAGGAAATATTCTCTTTTAAAATACGGACCAGGGCGGCATACAATTGTCACATTAAAAGGGAGTTTTCACGGAAGAACAATTACAACTCTTGCGGCGACAGGCCAGGAAAAATTTCATAAAGATTTTGGCCCTTTCACGGAAGGTTTTGTCCACATTCCATCAGGCGATATCAATGAACTGGATAAAGCTCTTGATAAAAATACAGTGGCAGGTCTTTTAATCGAAGCGGTGCAGGGTGAAAGCGGCATTGTGCCGCAGACTGATGAATTTATAAAAGCCGCGGCAAAGATGTGCGAACAAAGGGATATACTTTTAATGTTCGATGAAATCCAGTGCGGACTTGGAAGAACAGGCACATTCCTCGCTGTGGAACAGTACAAAGATTCAAACGGAAACCCGCTGAAAGCTGATATTGTAACGCTTGCAAAAGGCCTTGCAGGCGGCATTCCCGCGGGAGCCGTGCTTGCAGGAGAAAAGACAAGCGATGTTTTTGTTACAGGAGATCACGGAAGCACATTCGGAGGAAATCCTGTCTCGGCAGCCGCGGGGCTTGTTGTTTTAAAAACAGTAAATGATCCTGTGTTCTTGTCGGAAATTAAACGCAAAGGCGAAATAATTACAGCAGCGTTAAAAAACAATTCAAAAATCAAGGAAGTAAGGGGCAGGGGAATGATGATCGGCTTTGACATCGAAGGAAAAGCGTGGTCTTTACTTGAAGCCGGAATCGAAAGAGCGAATACCGAAAACAAAAACGGCCTTCTTATGCTGTCATCAGGAGCCTCTACATTAAGGCTGCTTCCTCCGTTTATAATTTCTGACGGCGAAATTGATCATGGCCTGGAAATAATCGGCGAGCTTTTAAACATCTGAAAGGTAATCAATTTTTCCTTCGGTAAGGGCTTTTAAAATTCTCCGCTTAATATCCCCGTTATCGCCTGTAAAATTCTTTATGTTGCTTTTCATTTCCTTTCTGCCTGAGTTCTGTCCATAAGGACAGGTGCAGGCGTTTTTTAAAATATTCTGCTGCGCGGCGCAGGAAATTATCTGTTTTTCCTCAAGCAGCGCAAGGGGACGGATTAGGCTTACAGGATATTTTCTGTACTTTAAAATGATTGGCATTGCGGACAGGTTTCCCTTGGAGCATAAATTCATAAAAAAAGTTTCGATGATATCGTCAAGATGATGACCAAGAGCGATTTTTGTAAACTTGTTTTCAACGGCGAATTTTAAAAGCTCCGTGCGCCTCTGCGTTGAACACCAGTAGCAGTTCATTTTTTCGTTTTCTTTAAGCCTTCCGATAACAGGCACAAACAGATCTGTAAAAGGGATTCCCCATTCTTCAAGTCTTTGGCATAACGCGGATTTTTTACAGCAGGCGCAAAAATCGGTGCTTATATGAAGCGCGGCAAGTTCATAATCGAATTTCAGCGCAGGTTTAATCGCAGAAAGCGCCCATGCAAGAACGCTGGAATCTTTTCCTCCCGAGACCGCGATTAAAACGCGATCGCCTTTATTAATAAGATTACGCTCAAGTATTGTTTTTACTGTTAATTTTCTTACAATCTGCGAAGGTTCAGTTTTCCTTAAAAACCTGCTCATTTTTATCTATTTTTCCTGACATTTACGTTAACTGTATTTATTCAACGGTTAACGAAATTACATGATTGATAACAAGGCTTGCAAGAAGAAATCCCGCTGTCCCAGTAACTGTAATTATACTCCCATTAACAGTTTTATTTAAAGCCGCATCTGTTACACTAGCATTTTCCGCGGGATGTTCGCTGCTGTAGACAGCGGTAAAATCACCTGTAAACCCGCGTTTTTTTAAGCCGCTTCTTACGCGTCTTGCTAAAGGACAGACATCAGTTTTCCAAATTGACGCTGCTTTAATCAATAACGGGTCTTTTTTCAGCGCCATACCCATCGAAGAAAAGAGAATAACATTTTCTTTTATTGCGGTTTCTATCAAATCAAGTTTATGATTAAAAGAATCAATCGCGTCAATAATATAATCCGCTTCTTTAATATTAAAATGATCTGCGTTTTCTAAACAGAAGATTTCATCAAAGGCGGTAATATTGCATAAAGGATTAATTTCCAAAAGCCTTTTTTTTAAGGAGGAAGCTTTCGGCATTCCAATTGTCAGCGATGTCGCTTCCAGCTGTCTGTTAACATTGGATGCAAAGATGGTATCATTGTCAACAATGCCAATCTTTCCAATCCCGCTTCGGACAAGCGCTTCAGCCGCCCAGCTTCCAACGCCGCCTGCGCCAAAAATTAAAACATTTGTTTCAGAAAATTTTTCAAGCGCCTTCCCGCCTGTAAGAAGAGCAAGCCGCTCAAAAATAGGATTGGTCTGCATAAATTGATTTATTTTGGAATAACAATCAAAGGCCTTCTGTGTCCTGTCTGCTGCACCGCGTTTCCTTCGGGAAGGCTCATGTCCGCAGCCGGCACAGAAGATACGCTTTCTGTTTTTTCCGGTTTTTGAATTATTTTTTCAGGTTTTTTTATAACCGGCGCGGTCTTTGGCGTTATAGCCGCCGGTTTAATTACAGTTGTTTTAATTGCTGATTTTTGCGTTTGTGTCACAGCATGGACGGTGGGTTTAGCAGCATCCTTTATAGTTGGTTTAGCGGCGGCTTTTACAGTTGATTTACCTGCTGTCTTTGCTGCAGGTTTAGCTGCGGTTTTAGCCACAGTTTTCGCAGCTGGTTTTTTTACTATCTTCGCCGCTGGTTTAGATGATTTAACAGTTTTGGCTGGCGCAGATTTAGTTTTTGGTGATTTTTTTTCCGTAATTTTTGCCGAGGAAACAGGTTTTTTATTGGATAAAGGTTTTTTAACCTGTTTTGGCGTGTTTTTTAAGGTTTTTTTCTTTGTTGTTTCCTTTTTCATTATTATCACCTCTTTGGGAGAATAAATACTAATTTATAATGAAATATAGCACAAATTTTTTAGAATGTGAACTTTTTTATCAAAAATTTTTTAAAATTTTACTTTTAAACAAACAGATTTCCAGCGCCACAATACTGGCCCTTTGGAAATCCGCAGTGCTAACGCGTCTTTAACAGCTTGAAAATCCTCTTTATTCAGATTTTCTGCCATAAACGAACCCCATCTTGACTGCCCGCTAAACCATGAAGCAAGGTCTTTGTCATTAATCAGCCTTTCTTCTTTTTGATCGATTATTTCAATAAAGACAGAAAATCCCTGCTGTTCAAATACGGTTTTTAATTCATTTTCTTCCCAAAACCCGGATATGTCTGCATTTTGGAAAAACGCTTGTTCGGCGGTTTCCATCCTTGAAGCAAGGCTTTTTAGTGAACATTCCTGATCGATTATCCTGGAAATCCTTTCACCATACAGAGGCAGAGAACACAGCATAATTAAACTGCCGTTTTTTGATAATAAACTTTTTGCGCTTAATGCAAGATTTAAAGGCGGTTCTGCCGGCAGTTTGGCGGCCCGTATCAGGATATGATCAAATTGATTACAAGAAAATAATTCCTCACATTCGTCTTTACCGGGAAAAATCCGGCCTGTTACTGCGACTAGAGGCTTTTCAACTTCATCAAAAATCGCGGCGTATTTTAAAAGCGCGTCCTTTGCCTCGGTTGAATTTACTAAAGCGGCTGTCAATCCTTCAGGACACCGGCGCAGGCTTTCCCAGAGTAAAAGGCCGTCATTTGCATACGGTATAAGAATACTGCTGTGACGGGCAGGACCGGCAGCGTTAAAAATGGTATCCCTGTCGTTTAAAAGCAGTTTTCCTCTGCCTGATTCCAAACGTTTAAACCAACCTTCTTTTCCTTTGGCGGACGCCGACCATGATAAAAATTCACCGCCTGCCTCATTTTCATTCTGGCTTCCAAGAACAATCGCCGCCTGTAATTCGCGTTTATTTAAAATATCGTCTCTAATTTTTCCTTCGTAACCAACGCAGGACGGCACATAAAAAGTTCTGCCCCGTAACATTGACGGAAGATACTGCTGGGCAGCCCAGTGATCGCGGTAAGCGTGCGGATAAATATAACCTTCGCCGTGGCCAAATCCTTCGCCGTCTCTGCTTGCGTCTCTAAGATGATTTGGAACTTCCGCGTCTTCGCGTTCAACTTCTTTAAGCGCGTCAAAGTAGGACATTGCGGTATTTGATTTTGGAGCTGTGGCAAGGTACAGACAGGCCTGGGAAAGAGGGAAGTTCCCTTCCGGAAATCCGATTCGCTCAAACGCCTGCGCGCAGGAAATTACAACAGAAAGAGCGGCGGGGTCGGCAAGGCCGACATCTTCGCTTGCAAGGATTATCATGCGCCTGAAAATAAACTTAGGATCTTCCCCTGCGCGCACCATTTTTGCAAGCCAGTACAAAGCCGCGTCAGGATCACTTCCGCGCACGCTTTTAATAAACGCGCTGATCGTGTCAAAATGATAATCCCCGTCGCGGTCGTATAAAAGCGCTCTTCTTTGAATGCTTTCTTCGGCTGCTTCCATGGATATGCGTATTTCTGTTCCGGTCTGCGGCGGCCAGGGAACGCTTGTTTCAACTGCAAGTTCAACCGCGTTAAGAAGGCTTCGCGCGTCCCCCCCTGAAACTTCTACAAGGTGTTCCAGAGCGTCATCTTCAAAAATTACATTCCATTTTCCGTAGCCGCGCTCTGCATCTTCCAGACAGCGTTTTGCGGTTTCCAAAAGCCCCTGCGTATCCATTGGTTTTAATTGAAAAATACGGCTGCGGCTTACAAGCGCACGGTTTACTTCAAAAAAAGGATTTTCCGTTGTAGCGCCGATTAATATAACCGTTCCGTTTTCTACCCAGGGAAGCAGGGCGTCCTGCTGCGCCTTATTCCATCTGTGCACTTCATCAACAAAAAGGATGGTTCTTTTGCTGTAAAGCCTTGATCGATCGTCGGCGCGGTCTATTACTTCGCGGATATCTTTTACACCGGAAAGCACAGCGTTCAGTTTTTCAAAAGCGGCTCTTGTGGTATTTGCGATTACAGCGGCTAAAGATGTCTTTCCTGTTCCCGGCGGCCCGTAAAGAATAATTGATGACAGGCGGTCGGCTTGTATCGCGCGCCTTAAAAGCCTTCCTTTTCCTACAATATGATCCTGACCGATTATATCTTCCAGTGTTCTTGGACGCATTCTGTCCGCAAGAGGGCTGTTTTCGCCTGTTGATGTTTTGCCTTTATTAGAAGAAGAAAAAAGTTCGTCCATTAAAACCGATTTATTCTTCAGCGTTCCATTGCCATTTTCCGTGGCGCTCTCTGTATGACCAAACGCCGCTTTTTTGCGTTGACGCGAAAATTAATGTATTACCTGTTGATTTTGGCTGAATAATATGATTTACAGGGTTTTTCCCAATTGAGCTTAAATAAAGATTTTGGCTGGATACTGTTGATGGTTTCCCTTCTGAAACATCTAATCCGGGTATTCTAAATGTAGTTTCTTGAAAAACACCAGAGCTATTAAATTCAATTTCCACGTATCCGTATGTATAACCTGTATTTGTTGAATAACCTATATCCTGCCTTCCTGCAAGAAGAAGATGGTCTGCTCCATCAATCCAGACAGCAAGAGCGCCTGTAGCTAAACGGCTATCGCTGAAACTGGCCACAGACCCGCCGACATGTTGGTCTTGAGTGAGGCTATGTATCTTTCCTTCACGGGTTATTGCAACAACCACATTACTTGTAGCTAGTTGAATTATCCCCATGTAGTAATCATTTGTAAGCGTACTGAAATTATTGGTAGAAAAAGAAGAAGCACTAGTTGAATAATAATATCCGTTTTTTGTACATAAATAATACCCTGAGCTGTTTCCGGCAGCGCCTATAAATTCTGAATTTCTGTTAAATTCAAATAAAGGTGTTTGTGCTAAGCCTGCATTTACTGCATTAACATGAATGATTTTATGGACTCCATCATGTCTTGCGTGAATATATAAATTATTACCTATTGCGTATATTGAGCGTACATCATCAACTCCGCTTAGATTATTCCAGAAAAGCGAAGATGAAGTATGATCTGCATATTTTACTATCCCGTTATCACTGAGTGCAAATAGGTAACTACCTGCAACGGCAAGCTGCATTATAAAACCTCCGGGACGATTCGCTCCTAACCAATAATTATCACCGGCAACATTGTGGAATTTAAATAGGTTACTTCCTGTAGCAACATAAATAAAATCACCTGCGGTAACAAAATTTGTTGGCGAGCCGTTAATCAGTGGATCAAGCTTACGAGGTTCATTCATTATTGTATAAAAAATCGGATCAGAACAAGCGCTAAGAGTAATTAAAATAATAATTGATAAGATAATTTTATGAAAATGTTTTTTCATTTATTCCGCCTAAAATTGATACCTTGCGATTAATGTTAAGTCTACAATATTTCCAAATACATCTTCGCTTTTCTTACTTGTCCATTCGGGGAAGTAATACCAGCTTGATGTTAATCCAAATGCCCAATCGTTAGTCGCCCTGAAAAGCGCCGAAGCGCTTGCCTTTAAGTAAAAACCATAATGCCCCAAATCCATGTATGTACGCCATACCATGCCGATAACCGCGTTTATTGGGAATTCAAACCGGCCAAGGATAAACTGCGTTCCAACCCTGAAACCAAGGGGAATGACATATAAAATATTGCCGCCCAATGTGGGAAGAAACATTCCCGCTACCTCGCCCCCTATAAAAAAACGAGGATTAAAAAAATAATTTATTCCAAGCGACCCTGTTCCGCCTACAGGCGGGTCAATTTGATGGTACTTAATTTCGCCCTGATTAACAAACACCGTGGGAAAAACTATCCCAAGTGAAATTGTAAAAGTTCTATCGCCTTTTACGAAAGCATCGTATGCAAAATCATCCCAAAGATCATCCTGCGAATCGTCATCCTGGGCGCAAAGCATGACAGGCAGGCCTAATAAGAGTATAAGTAATATATAAAAACCTGCCCTGCAAGTGCGCATATCATCTCCTGCAATCATCAATACTAAGATTAAAATACCTTATTTATCTAATATATTCAACAACGTACATGGAACATGGGTTACTGGTTCTTTCCAAGATCGCTTTCCAGAAGCAGATAATCAAGCAAAACCGGAAATCTTGTAAGTAAGTCGCCGTATCGTTCCAGTTCTTCAAAACGAAGCTGGTTTTCAATATGCGTTTCCGCCCTTCTTCCAAATGACGAAGAAACCGCTTCCCGCTGATTTGACAGGAAATCTTCGTATAAATGGCGTAATTGGTCATAAAGAACAAAATCAGGGATTATCGCAGTATGCATTGAGAACGAAAAATCGTGAATTTGCGGAAATCTGTATATAATTTCCTGCATCATCTGCGTATCTGTGTTTCCTAACAGTATTTTTTCAAGTCTTGCGCTGTCCTGCGCGGCGGCAGAAAGCGACCTTATAATTGTCATTTCTATTTCATGGGCGACAGTCAGTATATAAGAGTCAAGATCTTCCTGATTTTCCAGACTAAACTGTCTTGTAAGGCCGACAAGTTTCTGCGGATCGATGCTAAACGCGATTTCGCCCCTTAAATTCCATGAAAAGTCAACATTTGTTACTCCGACAAAATTCGCGTATGTACTGCCGGAAGGCAGATCGCTTGAATAATTTACTGGGTATCTTGTATGTTCAATGTTAAAAACCGCGATTTTTACATTTGTCGGCAGCAGCTTATACCAAATCCAGCGAAATTCACCGGAACGCACATAATCGGGATCAATTCCGTGGGTTTTTGAGCTTATTACGCCGTATTTCCCCGGAGGAACTGAGTATTGCACCCAGCCGAAAAAAAACGCTGTTCCCCCCAAAACCGCTAATATAAAAAAGGTAATTAAAAATTTTTTCATACTATACTATAATATATCTTTACATAAAAATTTTCAACTGTTTACACCCGGGAAGGATAATGGAAGATACAAAGAAAAAAAAAATCCGTCAAAGTTTTACAGCATGGCTGCTTTCTGTTTGTTTTGCCGCTTCTCTTGCCGCGCTTGTCCTGTATCTTCTTGATCTGCACTACGATGACTCATTCATTTATTTTCTTCTTTTAGTGCTCCGGTATACGGCTTTTTTGGTCGCAGTTATCGCTTTTTATAAATTACTTTTAAATTTTTATAGACTTATAATAAAACGCAGAAGGTTTCATCCTTTAAAAATATTAATTTATTTGTTTTTATTAGTTTACGGGATTGCGTTATATTTGATCGAAGCGTTTATTGTTGTAATATCAGGCGGTAACACATGAAAAGACTTTTCGCCCTCCGCGGCGCTGTTCAATGTCAGAACAGCATAGAGGATATCTGCAATCAGGTAGAAACTATGTACGATGAACTTTTACAGAAAAATAATCTAAGCGAGGATAATATTGTCTCTGTTATATTTTCCGTAACAGGCGACATTGATAAGGTAAATCCATGCTCGGCATTAAGAAAAAACGGAAGAGCCAAAGATCTGTCGCTTTTTTCCGCGGTCGAACCTGATTGCAAAAATTCTCTGGAAAGGGTTATAAGGGTTCTTGTTCATTGTTATCTTGAAGAAGAGGCGAAAGTATTTCATGTCTACAGAAACGGCGCAGAAGTTCTGCGGCCGGACAGAGTAAATAAAACATGAAACACGGATTAACACAGATAATTATGATTTACGCGGATTACTCTTAGCGCTATTTTAAATATCCGCTTTAATCCGTAAAATCCGCGCTAATCTGCGGTCATTGTTTTTATTTATTTTTTTGCATATAAAATAATTTCATCTATTCAAGTTTGATGGTGCTCCAGACGCGCGGGGTTTCCTGTCCGACGCGCCAGAAGCCGATATTTTCCACTTTCATTGATTTAAACATTTCCAGCCGTGAATAAATAGAGTATTCATCTTCATAATAGACTTTTACATTTATATTGACATTGTAGTCAAAGGTAGGCGTTCCGTCTTCGCGCGTTACTGTCGCGCTTCGCGCCTGAATAAGCCTTTCAATTGCCGAATAGACCATAGCTCTTGCGTGGCTTTCATTCTGCCATGCGCGTCCGTAAAACGGCATTCCCATTATTAATTTTTCCGGCCCTACAACGCGCAGCGAATACTCGGCTACGTTTCTACACCATCTGATTGTCGAAATAGGACCCGGAGCGCTGCCGCTCCAGTGCTGGTCATAAGCCATTACAAATATGCGGTCTACCAGCGGCTTTATTTTCGCGTAATCGTACACATCATTTGCGATTGTGTTTGTCCGCGCGTAAAGGGCGATTGTCAGCATTTTTCCGTTTAAGCCCTCGCGCAGTTCGCTTAAGAACGAAAGAAACGCTTCCCCGGACCGCGCCGGGATGCTTTCAAAATCGATGTTTATTCCGTCATAATTCTGCGCCGCCCTTAGAAGGTCAGCGATTAACGCCTCACGCTGCGGACTTCCCGGCAATAAAGCAAAATATGTTAACGTGCTTCCAGGGCAGGTTACCGAAAAATGCACTCTTCCGTTAAATGAAGACAGGTTTCTGCGGTTAGGAATGCCCACTACAGTACCGTATGTGTTAACTTCCGCGCTGAAATAAACGACATCTGTTATGGGAAGACCTCTTTTAAGATCAGCTTCGTAGCCTGCAACTACATAGCCCCATACTTCCTTAAAAGCGATAGCAGGCAGCTCGCTGTTTGGCTCGGGAATAAAAACCGATAAGTCCTCTTCTTCGACGATGATTTCCGGCTCCGCCTCTGCGATGACTTCCGGTTCTTCTTCGGCGTGAAGATCATAACCTACATCCATCATTTCCATTCTGGAATAGCCTGTGCAGCACGCGATTAAAAAAACTGCCAATAATATAATAAAATGTTTCATGCTTTATTTGCTTTGCGCAGGAAACGGCGCATACAAGGTTTGAACTCTTCAAGTAAGAGCGCCCTTGAAAAAAAATCCGTTTCCGACGGAAGATCTACTGACACATCATATCCTTTTATATCAGCTTGTTCAAGCAGTTTAGCTAAAAGTGTTTTACCCAATCCCATTCCACGGTATTCCGGTTTAACCAAAAATGTTTTAATCTGAAGACAGCCGCAGGAAAGATCCGCGCAAATACAACCTGCGTTTTCACCGTTTGAACCCTCAGCTGTAAAGCAAAAATCGCCGTTTTCTTTAATAATAAAATCTTCTAAAATTAAAGATGAGTTATCCTCAGGCTCAATGCCGACAGGTTCAAGCCCCCATTCCTGTCTTAGCGCGTTATACCAGATGATAACCTCGTTTTTCATTTTCTTGTCTTTATAGCGAAACCATAATTTTTCAGCTTCAGGGTATTGTTCAAGAACGCTTCTATACGCGCGGAATACGCCTTTATTTTTATTAAGCGCGTTTTTTAGTTCCTGGCGGACAACGGGATTTTTCAAGTCTCCTGCGAATTTTTCCATTAAGCGGTAACCGTCATTGGAGTTCCATACGGGAAGGGAAATAAATCTCTCATTATCTGTTAAATCATTTTTTTGCGCGTTGTCTTTATTTTGATTATCTGTGATTTTCACTTCCTGTGTATCTAGAACAAATTCGCTATCCTGATTTTCCATACAGAAAATAATTTCATCTATCAAGATATCATCAAGCTCAAAAAGCATGGGGCAAATATAGCATAATGATCAAAAAAAAGCTATTATATGTAAATTATGGAAACAATGAAAAGAACGAAAAACTGCGGAGCGCTTTCAAAAAGCGACGCCGGGCAGGTTGTAATTTTAAACGGATGGGTGCACCGCAAACGAAACCACGGCGGTATTTTTTTTATAAACCTGCGCGATCGTTATGGCATAACGCAGATAACAATTGACACAGAAACAAATACAGCTCTTGCATCTGTCTGCGATGAGCTTCGCAATGAATACTGCATCGCGGTAGAAGGCAGGGTCAGTCTTCGTCCGCAGGACATGATTAATCTAAGCATGACAACAGGCGAAATAGAAGTTATCGCGTCAAAAATAATTGTGTTAAATAAAAGCGAAGTTCTTCCTTTTCAGATCGAGGAAGAAAGCAAAGCAAACGAAGAGCTTCGCCTGAAATACCGCTACCTTGATCTTCGTTCAAACGCGATGCAAAAGCGCATAAAACTGCGAAGCGACGTTACATTCGCAGTGCGCCAATGGATGACCTGTCAGGGTTTTTATGAAATTGAGACTCCCACTTTTATAAAATCAACGCCCGAAGGTGCGCGCGACTATCTTGTTCCTTCAAGGCTGTATCCCGGTAAATTTTATGCGCTGCCTCAGTCGCCGCAGCTTTATAAACAGATATTAATGGTCAGCGGTTTTGATAAATATTTTCAGATTGCCCGCTGCTACCGCGACGAAGATTCAAGGGGAGACAGGCAGCCTGAATTTACGCAGATTGACATTGAGATGTCATTCGTGTCACGGGAAGATGTTCTTACGATGACAGAAGGCATGATGCGCCATGTATTCAAAAATGTTTTAAATGTTGAACTGCCGCAGCAATTCTGCCGCCTGACATGGGAAGAAGCGATGGAAACCTACGGCAGCGACAAGCCTGACCTTCGCTTTGATATGAAGCTGCAGGATTTTAGCCGCTTTGCTGAGGCAAGCGGTTTTCAGGCGTTCAAAGACGCTGTAAAAAACGGAGGATGCGTCAAAGCCCTTGTTGTAAAAGCAAATGCCTGCAATCCTGAAAAACTCCCCGCGAATTTTTCCCGTAAACAAATTGAGGAACTTGAAGCCCACGCGAAAATTTACAAAGCAAAAGGCATGGCGTGGATGAAAGTAATTTCGGCAAATGAGGAGCAAGGAGTAAGAAGTGATAAGTGTACGCTGGACGGAGGCGCTTCCAAGTTTTTCAAAGATAATTCATCTGAGATAATTAATGGGCTTGGGGCGCAGGAGGGTGATTTAATTTTAATGATAGCCGATTCCAACAGAAAAATTGTTAACACATCCCTTGGAGCTGTACGTTCCAGACTTGGACGCGATCTTGGCCTTTGCGACAACAGCAAATTTGTTTTTGCGTGGATAATTGATTTCCCGATGTTCGAATATAACGATGAAGAGCAAAAGTGGGAAGCGGCTCATCATCTTTTTACATGGCCGCAGGAACAGTACCACCAGACTATGGAAATCGACCCCGGCTCTGTAAAGGGCGATTTATACGATCTTGTTTTAAACGGTTATGAATTAGCCTCAGGTTCAATTCGTATTCACGACAGCGAAATGCAAAAACGCGTCTTTAAAATTGCAGGTATTGATCCTGCGCAGGCGGAAAAAAAATTCGGCTTTTTAACGGAAGCGTTCAAATACGGAGCGCCTCCGCACGGAGGAATTGCCCCCGGTCTTGACCGCCTTGTAATGATCATGGCAGGGGTCAGCTCTTTAAAAGAAGTAATCGCCTTCCCTAAAAATTCTTTCGCGGTAAGCCCGATGGACGACTGCCCGTCAGAAGTTGATCAAAAACAACTTGATGAACTGCGCATATTTTTTAAGAAAAATTAATCTCATTAACCGCAGATTTTCACGAACTAAGCGGATTTTTACGGATTACTCTATGAGTTGTTCCATAAATCCGCGTTAATCCGTTTAATCTGTGCAAATCTGCGGTTATTGTATAGTAATTATAACTGGATCATATGTTCCATTAAAAGTTTTATCTTGTCTTCGGGGATTGGCGTTGACTTCTCGATATTAAAATCGTAATGCACCATAACAGCTGTTCCCTTGACACACAGGCTGTTGTTCTGCCATGCTTCGTGGTAAACGGTAAATGATTTTGTTCCAATCCTAGAAATCCATGTTTTTATCTCAACCTCGTATCTTAGAAAAACCTGCGCTACATAGTCATAATCAATATGAGCGATAATTAACGGGAATGTTTTTTTATCTATAGCCAGCTCAGGATCAAAAATTTTAATCACCTGAGTTCTCCCTGATTCAAACCAATGCGAAGGGACTGCATTGTTTACATGCCTTAACGCGTCTAAATCACCAAAGCGCGGGTATACTGTTATACTGAACATTATTGTAAATTAACTCCGTTTATATAAGATTCATACGCCTGCTGCGCTGTTCTTGACTGAGCCTGCGCGTTTTGAAGAGCCAATGCCATATCATCAATTTCTTTATCAAGTGAAACTAGCCGCGCAAGGTAATCCTGCCCCTGCGGAGTCTGGCTTCCAGCCGCTTCAAGGTTTCTTCTGATCCTGTCCTGATCGCTTATCAGACGGGAACGCTGCGTTTCAATGTCCCTTGCGGCTGCGTCCGCCGCGTCAACTGCCTGCCTTAGTTCGACAGCCCTCTGTAAAACTGCTCTTACATTCGAAGGAATTTCCTGATTTGTCGCATAACTTAAGATGTTGTCAGCTCTTAACGAAAGCAGTGTAATTCTTTCCGATACCGGTCTTCTTTCGCTTACTGTTATACTTGTTTCACGGTTTGCCGGCAACGTTACATTAAACCTGTATGCCGAAGTTGTCTGCTCAGAAGAGACAGGCGATACAAGGTCTGCTCCGGCTGTTCTGTTATGCTCGATAATAAGAGGTTTTGACAAAGAACCTGAATTTATAAAGGTATAAGTTTTGTTATAAATCCAATGTCTTGTAATTATCATAACGCCGCCAGATAGAGTTACAGTGCTGATTTCGCGCGAGCTTGTATTTGTAACAGCCGCTGTTACAGATAGATCTTCGCCAAAAGATATCAGTCTTTTTTCATTATCATTCCAGAATTCCAAAAGCGCGTCCCCGGCGTAGATTCCGCCGTCGTAAACCGTGACAGGGCCTGCGGGGAGTTTCATTCCGGTTGTGTTAGTAATTTCCGCGCCGAGCTTTGGATATCTTCCTGAACCGCTGTAAATAAGGGTTGACCTTGCTTCAACAGGAGATTCGATAAGAGGGAACATCGCGCTCATGCGCCTTGCAAGGCTTACAGGGTTTCTTATTGTAAACTCAAACTGACCGCCGGCGTCGCCTCCTGCTGCGGTTTCAACAGCGCCACCTTCAATACTCGCCTGAGGCGCCGCGTAATACAAACTTTCAGCCTGCATTACTGTGCTGCGCGCCATGCCTGAATCGTTCATTGTATACATTTCCATTTCCGCTTTATCGCTGGATGCCTGATAACCTCTTTCATAAACAGAGGCTTCCGCTGTGCCTGCAATTGAAAGCGGCAGCACAGGTCGGTTTACATAGTAAGGCGGATACAGCCTTTGAATGAATGATACAGGTCTTCCCGCGACAAGGGATAATTCAACATTAACCCAATCAGTATCGCTGTCAT
>Ga0209755_10001624_pt1 | contig 34029 bp, 32 predicted proteins | sample TergutCo191P1_FD_187301 | JGI IMG/M metagenome (GOLD analysis project Ga0209755, IMG submission 187301) | Cornitermes sp. P1 segment gut microbial communities from Petit-Saut dam, French Guiana - Co191P1 (SPAdes) (version 2) | ecosystem: Host-associated > Arthropoda: Insects > Digestive system... | reverse complement strand
AGCATATTGCACAAGCTAACAGTAAATTAATAATTATAAAAACTCTTTTCATGTGCGCTCCTTAGAATGTTCTATAACTATTATTTTTTAAATTTGAATTTACGGAGAGAGAGGGATTCGGGGTTCAAGTCGCAAACTCCTGTTTGCGACTGGAACCCCCGCCTGCGTACTGCTCCGGCACGTCCTGCGCCGGAATTCATACTACACTAAGGCTTTCGCCTTAATTTTTTTACAGCAGTACTCCGGTTCGAATCCCTCTTTCGCCTTTTTAATAATTTTACATAAAACTATTAATTTAATTTATTTATGTAAAATTAATGTAACGGAGAGAGAGGGATTCGAACCCTCGGAACCCTTGCGGGCTCAACGGTTTTCGAGACCGCCCGATTCAACCGCTCTCGCATCTCTCCCGAAGAGCTGTTATCACTTTAACTTTTGAAATAATTTATGTCAATGGAGACTATTCGTTAAATTGCCAGCCGCCGAGGCTGAAACCGCTGTCTAATATAAAAAATATATCCTGAACGCCGGTTATCGTTTTGTTTAAACTTACTGTGTAATTGTTGAATTCGGCGGAATTCTTTTTCAAGACGCCAATTACTTCGCCTGAAGTTGGCGAGCCGAGGCGAATTTCCATGTTGCATTTTCCTCTTTGTTCCGCGCGCGCATTGATTGTAATGCTCTTTGCGCCTTGTTCTGTGAAGTCGGCGCCGAAGATGCCGATCCATGAGCCGGTTTTAAGCGCGGATGCGTATTCAACCGGCTTTGATGAGTTCGGTAATATAAGGCTTGCGAAAGTTACATCCGCCGAATTAGCGTTTGTAGCTCCCTGATGCCATAAAAACGGATTTAATTTACCGACTTGATCGACGCCTTTTCCGGTTCCTGTTACGGATTCATACATTCCATTGTTCATTTTTATTATATCAAGGTGCGGCGCTCTGTAACCTTTGCCGTCTATATCAAGAGCTTGTTCGATTAGCTGCGAGTGATATGCCAAGTACCATTGTTCTTTGAATTCAAATATATGATGATGATTGTTGCCCCAAATTCCAAAAAATGATCCGGGATTTCTGAAAAGCGTTCTTTCAAAAGTGAAAGGACCCATTGGATTGTTACCCGTCATTATGGCGATAACCGCATTGTCGATTTTTAAACTGTTTTTAGCTTCACTTGTTACGCTCCAGTTTGTGCAATACGAAAAAACGTACTTTCCGTTTATTTTATTCATAAGCGCCGCTTCAAAGAAAAAAGGTATGGCGAGTTTTACAGGATCGCCTGCAAGCGATACCATGTCGCTTCCCAATGCGGCGACGCGGCATGAGCCTGGATCAGCGGCTTTTCCGTCGGGAACTCCGCCGCCAAAGTATATATATGCTTTTCCATCGTCATTCACAAAAACAGCCGGATCGAAAACCCAAGGTATATCGGAACAATTTGGCGTTTGTCTTGATATGAGAGCTTTTCCAATCGGATCAATCCACGGACCGAGAGGCGAGTCGGCTGTTAATACGCCGATGCCGTTGGCGTTATTCGAAAAGTAAAGGAAAAATTTATCCTTGCCGTTCATTTCCTTGCAGATAATGGCAGGCGCCCATGAGCGTCCCGCCCATTTTGCGATTCCGTCTTCACCCGCTGCTATAATCGGTTCATGATAAACCCAATTAACAAGATCCGCGCTTGATATTACGCGAAGAGTTTTAATAGCGCTGTAAGAATTATTTTTTACTTCCAGATAGTGATCGTATTCCAATGTGTCGCCTGTCATATAAATATATACGCGGTCTTTGTAAACAAGCACTGTCGGATCGGCGCCGAAGGTATGCGTCATTATCGGGTTATGTGAATTAAGCGGTTTTAATGACCTGACAACATTGTCTGTGTTAGGTGATGATAAGCATGTTGTCAGCGTAAGGGCTGACAACAGAATGATTATAACAGGTAATCGCCGTTTCATGTTCTAATAATAGATGTTTAATAAATAATGTGTCAACAAAAATAATTTATGAAGCTGACACGATTCGAACGTGCGACCTTCAGATCCGCAATCTGATGCTCTATCCATCTGAGCTACAACTTCATTTTTCCTTACGTTTGTTGTTTTTTGTAAGGCAGTAATGAGTTTTGCTTTGCAAAACTCCAAGGTAAAAAATCCTACGAATTTTTACCAGAGCAGGAGGGTTTCGCCTTCCGTTCGGCAACATCCTGTTGCCTTACTTCATGCCGCCTCCGCGCTCCTCGGCGCATCCATGCGCCGCCTTGTTAACAACACTAAGGCTTTCGCCTTAGGTTTATTACAGGAGCGCTACGGTTCGAATCCCGATCAATACAACAATGAGTTTTGCTTTGCAAAACTCCAAAATAAAAAACGCTTAGCGTTTTTTATTACGGAGCAGGAGGGATTCGAACCCTCGGTACCCTTTAGGGGCACAACTCCTTAGCAGGGAGCCCGATTCGGCCTCTCTCGCACCGCTCCAAAAGTTTTTTCACAGTTTTGCTTTACAGGGTGGATTCGAATCCTCTCTGTGCTAGAGCAAATTGTAAGGCTGTATGGAGTTTTGCCGTGCAAAACTCCAAGCTTAAAATCCAAAGGATTTTAAGCAACGGAGCAGGGGGGATTCGTCTTCCGTTCGGCAACATCCTGCTGCCTCACTCCAGACCACCTCCGCGCTCATCGGCGCGTCCATGCGCCGGCTTTCTTACTACACTAAGGCTTTCGCCTTAATTTAATACAAGAGCGCTCCGTTTCGAATCCCCCATACCGGGGTCATGAAGTTTCGCTTGCGAAACTTCAAAAGAAAAACGCAAAGCGTTTTTCTTACGGAGCAGGGGGGATTCGAACCCCCGGAACCTTTCGGCTCAACGGTTTTCAAGACCGCCTCCTTCAACCGCTCGGACACCGCTCCAAATATATAAATTTAATGTACACAAGACGGAGTCTTTTGTCCAGTCTGTTAATAATATGGGAAACTGACGAATGGGTCAAGTATTTTCTAGTTTTGCCTTATGGTCTGGCGGATCTGGCTGTCGTTGAAACCGTCTATCAGTTTAACGATTTCAAGCCAGTGATTGGCTTCACGTTCGGATGTGTAGGGTCCAAGCCTTACGCGATACCAGATTCTGCCGTTCATTTCGCGGTTTTCTATAATCGAGGTTATGCCTTTTGTGGCGAGGATTTCACGCGCGTCTTCGGCTCGTACTTGCGCGGAAAATGCGCCTGTCTGAACCCAGAAATCGTTTATTGCTTTTACGGCAGGTTTCACGGCTGTTGTTGTTTTTGCCGCAGCCGCGGGTTTTCTTGAAGTATCCGGTTTAGCGGCAGATACAGTTGGAACTGTTTTAACCGCCGAAACTGCCGAAGCCGGTTTTGCCTGCGCCGGTTCAGGTGTTTTTACAGCGACTGACGGAACTGTGGAAGCTTCAGGCATAGTTTGAGAACTTGTGTCGGGAACCGCAGCGGTAAAGGGCATAGGGATTTGTATTGTCAGACTATCGCCGTTATCAGCGTCGATTTTCACGATTTCATCTTCAAGACCCAAGCTGAATTTCGGTTCCTGGACCGCTATTACCGCAGGCTGCGGAGGAAGCATTTCATGAACAGAGAAATTCTCATCTGAAAAGGGATTCGATGTAGAAATCGCAGGCGTTTGAACCTGAGTTTTCGGCGTTAGCGCAATAATCGCGACTGTAATCGTAACCAGCAAGAATACGCCCACAGAAACGGCTACCAATAATAGTTTTTTCATTTCCTTTTCCATACCTAGTTCAACCCCTTTGCGAACATCTCGATCAGGCGTTCCGGCTTACGGAAACCTGAGTTCTCTATTCTATAAATTTCGGCGTTTACAGATAAATATTGAGAGTAGAAATCCTTCTGGCTGGCTATGCGCTTAAAAATGTGCCCCCATGGAAGGCGGTCACGCCGTCTTGCACGCCATATCCGCGTTAAAAGCGGAGCTGTAACAAGGACGATTTTTTCCAGTTTTTGGAAAGCCGAAGAACGATGAAGCAGAGCGGCATTTATTATGCAATGACCTTTTTGAGCGGCTATCCAATCATCCGTCATTCGGTTTACCGGCGGATGAACAATGGCTTCAAGAGAGGCAAGTTTTTCGGGTTTTCCGAATACTTTCCGGCTTAAAAGCCGTCTGTCAAGAGCGCCGTCATTTTTCTTTAAATCCGTACCAAATTGGGTGAAAATTTCCTCTTTTTCCGTCTCCAAAACCTGATAACCCAATTTATCAACATCTAAAACCGGGAACCCGCGCGATTCAAAAATTGCCGAAATATAATTCTTCCCGGCGCAGTAAACGCCTGTAAGTCCTATAACCATACTTAAAAATCGGCATAAATCGCGCTATGGCTAAATACGCATTTTTATACTATAATTAAGTAATATATGAAATCAAAGTATATTATTTATACGATTTTACTTATGCTGATTGGCTGCGGTTCCTTCCTTTTCGGATTGATCTCATGTCAGACGGCAAACAGCGCGAGCGCTGAACAAGACAAGACGGCAAACGCGCAGCAAGACGCTCAAGCTTCATCATTACCTAAAACCAGAGGAGCGGTTTCTACTTTACTGATCCCGGAGATTAGTTCAGAAAAAGGCGTCCAAAAACCTCTTTTCGATAAATCAAATCAAATTTTGAATATATGGACTTCGTTAAAAACGATTAACGGAGTAATCAATGTGATGCAGTCCGCGCAGGTGAGGGGAGGCTTTTTTATCGAAGGCGCGGTTAATCCTGTGCAATTTCTGGGTCCGACCGAGAACGCATTGGAAAAAGTATCCGCCATGCTTTTAAGAGCGTTTTCCGCAGTTACTTTTCAGAAGGTTTTGCTTTCAGTTTCAGGATACCTTGCTTTCATTATATTGATCCCATTATGCGCGTTAATTTCATTGATTATTTTATGGTCGCATAAAGATAAAACAAAACTGCATAAAATTTTCATTACGTCTGTGATGATAAGCGTTATTATTTCCCTTGCGGTTCCGGCTTCGGTGCAGGTCTCTTCGTTTCTTGGCAATAAGGTTATGGCGAAAGAAATTAACACCCTTGTAACTTCGATAGAAGAAAAAGGCAAGACCGCTAAAACCATGGAAGACGATATTGCCAGAACCAGAAGAACCGGAAACTCTATTATCAATTATATGCCGAGAGTTAAAACTTTAAGCGAAGCGATGATAGACGATGCTGTCAAGTATTATATCATTTTCCTTTTTATTAATATTATTTTCCCGGTTCTTACGCTTCTTCTTTTGTTCTTCTTAACATTATATGTTTCGCGTTTAATAATAGGTAAATGACGACATGGATTTCCAGACAATCGTATATTTTCTTCCGGGAGTTATAATCGGTCTTACAGTGCATGAATACTGTCACGCGTTATGCGCTTTCAAGTTAGGTGATAATACAGCGTACGAGCAGGGCAGGCTGACGTTAAATCCGATCAAGCATATCGATATTATAGGCTTTATTTTTATAATCTTCGCCGGTTTCGGCTGGGCAAAACCCGTTCAATTCAATCCTGAAAATCTTCGCAATTTACGCCGCGACAAGGCGTTGATTGCGGCGGCAGGTCCGCTTTCAAATCTTGTTATCGGCATTGTGCTGGGTTTCATCGTGAAACTTCTTGTCAGCGGCTATGAAAATTTCAGTCCATTTATGTATAATTTATTTCATATAACATATTATGCCGCGAGCATCAATTTCGGGCTTTTTATTTTTAATTTAATTCCCATTCCGCCTCTTGACGGCAGCCATATCGTATTTTCAGGGTTGAACATTAAGCCGGAAATTGAAATTAGAATTCGATCTATAGGGATGCCTGTCCTTTTTCTTATTTTGATCGCTCAAAGTTATTTTAAAATTACGATAATCCCGATAGGAAAAGCGATTGGCGCGATAATGGGTTTGTTTTTGGGAATGTAAGTAAAATCAGTATTCGTTAAAATATTGCTTTACAGCGCTGACAGAAAATCCTTCGCTTTTTAAAAGATATTTCAAAGAGCGCGCGCTGTCTTCGCTCTTGTTCGCTTTTCGCGCGTGTTTTTTTACAAAACGCGCGATTAGGGCAAGTTCCGCTTCTTCATCAAACACTTCCGATATCGCATTTTGCGCTTCGTCATGTTCAATGCCTCTAGCGCAGAGTGAAACGAGCAGCCTGCGCGGAGTGCGCGTTAAACGCATACGCGATTCAAGCCAAAGACGGGCAAAGCGGCTGTCATCAATCAGTTTTAGTTCGGTTAATTTGGAAATCACTTCCCTGATTGAAGCAGGATCGCATTTGCGTTTTTCTAGTTTAAGAGCAAGACCTCGGCTGCACTGCTCGGCTCTCGCGATAAGACGCAGAGCGATTCTTTCCGCGCGAATAAATGAGTCTGTTGAATTGCCGCCGTTTTTTTCCAATACTAGCGTTTGGAGAACTGGAAGCGTCTGCGGGCGCCGGGACGACCGTATTTTTTGCGTTCGACCATGCGGGGATCGCGTGTAAGGTAGCCGTTGGCGCGAAGGCTTGCGTAATTTGACTGTTCTACCTGACAGAGCGCTCTCGCGAGTCCGTGACGGCAAGCGCCTGCCTGTCCGTTGGAACCGCCGCCGTATACGTTGATTAAAACATCAAACTTGTTTTCGTTGGCAGTTACCATTAAAGGCTGACGAACCATCTGTACATGCTCACCCATGGGGAAATAAACGGTCAAATCCTTGCCGTTGATGGTAATCTTTCCGCTTCCGTCGCGAACATAAACACGCGCTACCGAAGTTTTTCTTCTTCCTGTACCTATTCCAAGATTCTTGATCATAATTTCCTCTTACGCCTCTATCGGCTCTGGTTTTTGACTGCCATGCGGATGATCTGTGCCGGCATAAATTTTCACGTTTTTCGCCATTTTTCTGCCGAGCGGACCTTTTGGGAGCATACCTTTTATTGCCAATTCAAGCGGCATTGTGGGGTGTCTTTCGATAACCTTTTCGAAATTGTTGGCTTTTAAGCCGCCGATATAGCCTGAGTGCTTATAATACATCTTTTGCTGGGCTTTTCTGCCTGAAATAGCGATTTTTTCCGCATTTATAACAACTACAAAATCCCCAATTTCCTGATGGGGCACAAAATTTGCCTTATTTTTACCCCGGACGATGGACGCGACCTTGGCTGCGACCCTGCCCAGAATCTTCCCATCGGCGTCAAGCACATACCACTTTCGTTCCACCGATGCGGGCTTCTTAAATACTGTCTTCATATCGATAACCTTAACCTTTTATCACCTTTTCTTTAATTGTAACGGGAGTTTAAGAGTACAAAAAATGCAAAAAAATGTCAAGTAGGGGCAATAAAACCGCTTTAATAAAGTGTAGATAATTATCTTGCTTTATGTAGTGGTTTTGAACCGGATTTATCATTAGAATACTCATGTTTCTTGCATATTTCTACTTTTAAAATTATATTTATATAAAGACCCCAAAACAAAATTTTGGCTGCATTGGAATAATCCAAAGCTTATACACAAGATTAATTACTTGTAAATATTTGAGCACATTATTGAGAAAAGAATCTTGGGAAAATCATTCTGAAAAATCCTTTATCCTCGCTAATGCCCTGTTCCCGAAAGAAGAATGGATACCTACAGAAACTAATATTTGGGTAGCTAAAAGCCGTCTTTCTCAAGAGAAAAAAGAACCTAAAAAATGGGAAAAAGAGATGTCTCAAGCCCGAATTTTAACTACAAGGGGAAGTGTGGCATATTTTTTGCCGGAAATTTTTATCCAAGATGGCAGTTGGGATCTTTGCGCTGATTTAGTGCTGGATGGCGAAGTTGTAGAAATGAAAACAATTACAGGAGCAAGAGCCACATTAGGCAGTAAGTTCAGCCATGGTTACAAACAAGGAGCTTTATTAGTAAAAAATTGTGTAATTACAAAGAAACATTCTGTTTTTATCCGCTTATTATCGGATTTATCAATAGGCAGCGTAAAATCAAAAATAGCCGGAGAACTGAAATACCGCCTTGATGAAGGAACATTTATTTGTTTCTTTGAAACAATTGGAGAATTATTCTTTTGGACTTATGACGAACTAAGGTTAATAATTGGAACTTGAATAAAAAATCACCCGATTTTGTAAGAACAAAATCGGGTTCGGCGAACGAGGCTACAACGCCGCCTCATCCAGTGGCAATCCTCTTTCAAGGATGTTTATAGTGTATGTTATAAATGTAATTTTGTCAAATGATGAAATTGTTTTTCCTTTTTCATGCTTTATTTTATCACCTTAGCGAAAATAGGAACTATCTAATTATTACAAATACCGTATTATCTTCGAAATTCCAGTCAATTGTAATCGGATGATCGATTAGGGATTCAAAATTTGGCGTTTTTGTGTATATTTTTGCTGTTGTTTTCTCTGAAATTTCATCAATAGTTAATTCCGGTGAATTATTATCGTTAATATAATTATCCGCTCTTATTTTTACTATTATTGGCAGTGTGTTGACAACATTAAGATTGAATGGCGGCGGCGCATTACTGAAATCATAATTGCCGGTCATTTCATCTGTTTTCATTTTTATACTTGCAATACCGTATTGGTCAACGAAATTCTTCGGCGCTTGCGTATAAGGCGGAACAACATACGTCTTTGTTTCTGATAATGAAAGAGTATTTGAAATATTGTTATAATCAAATTTGACAGTTTTGCTCGAATTATTCGTTATGGAAACATGATATTCTGTGTTCCCGCAAGAAGCTAGAAATATGACAATACTTAAAACAAATAAGAACTTCCTCATTCCTTGATACTATCCCTTGTATATTAATAGGTCAAGTATAAAAACTACGCTGAATATGGCGTATCAAAAATTTTTAACCACGCTATTGACAGCGTGGCATCTGACGCCATATTTTCATTATTTTTCGTTTTAGAGCAAGCTTTTCAACATCTTCACACCATATATATATAGCAAATTTATGGAGGTTGCTATGAAAAAATTTCTTTTTGTCTTTTTGCTCCCGGCGTTAACGGGGCTGGCTTTGGCGGGACTGGTTCTGCTGGGTTCAATTGCTCTTTCAGGCTGTTCGCCGGAGCAGGAAGCCCAAGCGGAGAGAGGGTTTGTTACCCTGATGACATGGAATATTCACAACTTGTTTGACGGCAAGGATAACGGGTTTGAATATGACGAGTTTTTACAATCCGGCGGATGGTCAACGGAAAAATATCTTGGCAGGTTGAATTCCATCAGCGCGGCAATAGAAAAGGTTTCGCCAAGACCGGATATTATCATGCTGCAGGAGATTGAGTCTTCGCAGGTGCTGGAGGATCTTGCGCAGTCATTATCCAATGGATATTCGTGGAGTCATTTCGCGAACAATCCCGGCTCCGCGATTGGGCTTGGGATTATCAGCCGGTATCCCGTGACAGAAGCGAAAGCCCATTCCATTACAATAAACGGCGAGACAACGCCGCGTCCTGTTCTGGAAGCGCGGATTAAAGCGAACGAAAACGAGTTTATTGTTTTTGTCTGTCACTGGAAATCGAAGATTGGCGGCGATAATGCGACAGAAAACGCGCGCAGAGCTTCCGCAAGGATCATTCTGCGGCGTATCAACGAACTTTTGCAAAGCGAGCCTGATATCGGCGTTATTATTGCGGGCGATTTAAACGAAAATCACAATGAATTTTACAGGCGGGGCGCCGATAAAATTTGCGCTTTGCTTCCCGATGATCCGTATTGCGCAAGAATTGCAAATGGAATGCAGAAGGATTTTTTTGTTATTGGCGGGAACAGGAATTTTGAGACGGCGCATTTTCCCAAGGAAAGCGTTATGCTGTTTTCTCCATGGTTTAATGATCTTGAAAAAGGCTCATATTATTATAAACACGAATGGGAAACAATCGATCATTTCCTGATTTCAGGACATTTCTTTAACGATTCATCCTTAAAATATGAAAAGGTTTTTATCTGTAATTTTGAGCCTTTTTCCAACGCGAACGGAATTCCTGTTTCATATAACAATAAGACAGGGCTTGGGTTAAGCGATCATTTTCCTTTGGTGCTTATTTTAAAACCGGAAGACGAATGACGACAGATTTTATTTTTTTGCCGCGGCTGCGGTTTTTGCGTCAAGCGAATTGAGTATTGCCTGAAGCCTGTCTTTTTCGATTAAATCGATAAGACGCGCTTCGGTATACCTTTTCGCTTCTTCCGTGTATTGACCTACGGTGATGCAAACCCCTTTTCCGGCTTTTGCGTCTTTTAAATGGGAGTGGAAATCCCTGATTATAAGTTCTCCAATCGAACCCTGCGTTCTTATAAAACGGAACATTATTACATCCGACCACTTAACCGTGTCGATTTCTGAAATTATATCAGCCCATTCATTCTTGTTTACGGATATATTCGTAATTTTTACTTTGGAACGAGGATAATATGTCATTACGATTCTTCGGCATATAGCGATAAAATCAGCCTGTGAGCCCATTAAAAATACCTGCAGGTTGCGGTTGGCGTTCAACTCAATGTATTTTCCTAAAAGAACAGTTACATCTTTGTAACCGGGGTTTTCGGATTGAAGCTGTTTCAAATAGGGAATTGCCTTGCCGATTTCATTTAATTTAATCAATGTAGTCGCAAGTTTATAGCGCAGTTCGGCGAGGATATCGGCTTTTATATTTATGTGCCTTAAACCAATTTCAAAATCCTGAATTGCGGCTTCATACTGTCTTGTATCAAGGTGTATGGTTCCAGCGGTAAGACAGCAGTTCGGTCCCATATTGGGATCCGCGCGCAAGTGGTTAAAAATACGAAGCGCCTGTTCCGTCTGGTTTGCCTCATGATAACATTCGGCTAGAGTATAAAGCGATTCCTTGTCTTCCGGGGCAAGGTCAATCGCCTTTCTGATAAAACTCATCGCTTCTTTCGGTTTCTTCAGCCTGAAAAGCGCATGACCAAGGCAGCGAAGAACAGCGGGGCTTTCCGGGTCTTGAATGCGCGCCTGTTGAAGCAATTGAACGGCTTTTTCATAATTTTTTCTGTCAAACTCAAGAGAGCCCAATTCGTAGTTTACTTCAAAATTATCCTGCCTGTATGATCTAGCCGCCGAGAAGCCTTTATAGGCTTGATCAATCATATTGAGTTTTCTGGCTGATATTCCATATCTTAAATGAACTTCGAAATTATCGATTCCCGGGATTTGTTTTTGGGAAATTTGTTCTGCTACATTTTCGTAATTTTTCATCGCCTTTTCCCAGTTCTGCTCGTCAAAGTAAACTCCTGCAAGCATGTGCAGAGCTTCGGGGTCATTGGGATTTTGGGATAAACGCTTGTTTGCTTCTTTAACGGCAGCCTCTCGATCTTTGGAACTTCTCCCACCGACCATCGCAGAGTTACGCGTTATGTTTAAAACTAATAAAATTACAGCCGCAATAAATACAACAGCAATTATACCGATAATTACAGGACTCATAGTTTCTATTATCGGTCATTTTTCTGTTTTTTGATACTGGTTTAGCCGATAAATACTTTATTATTAACAAATTTCGGCATATAACTGCATGGAAATCTGTTTTTTAGAGGAGCCTGTCTCTTGACATAAGGCAAATCGAGAGTATAAACTTAAAATAAGGCTGTTTTTAAAGCCCGGGAAAAAGGAGCTAAGCCCATGGCATCGAATATTGGCATAAAAATCGCCAACGGAGAATTCTATCCCATTATGGAAGAATTTTCTTCGATTAAAAAAAGGTTGATTCTTACCACAGTCCACGATAATCAACCAAGCGTTCAAATTGATTTATACAGAAGCGCTGCAAGTACCATGGCGGACGCTCAATACATAGGCAGCCTTGTTGTTGAAAATGTTCAGCCCAAACCCAAGGGCGACCCTTCCATCGAAATGGTTATTTCCTCGGACGAAAACGGCGAGATTATCGCCGACGCTATAGACCTTGATACGACCGCAGGCGGCGAGCATTACATCTTAAATGTTTCCTTAAAATCACTGGATGAAACTACCCGCGACCTTCCCGATTTTGAACTTGAATCAAACGAAGAACCTCCTTCCGGCTTGTACAACAAAGCCGAGAAAGCGCGTAAACAAGGCATTTCAAAAACATTGATAATTATATTAATTGTTGTATTACTTCTTTTGGGGCTTTTAGCCGGATGGCTTTTCTTCATGGGCGGAATGGATGTCGTTAAATCATGGTTTAATAAACCTGCGGCAACAGCGGTTTATGAACCTGTCAAAGAGCCTGAACCTTTAAAGCAGCCGGAGCCTGTAAAACAACCGGAACCTGTAAGAGAACCTGAGCCTGTAAGACAGACAGAACCTGTTCAACAGGTAATCGCGCCGCCGCCTGTAATTCAGGCGCCTGCGGCTCCAGTGCAAAGTCAGACAACCCGCCGTTCAACAAGCGGCAGAAATCCGCCTGTCGCCTCGTACAATGTGCCCGCGACAATTCCAAGAGAAGGCGTTAATTACAGAATACGCTGGGGCGACACGCTGTGGGATATAGCGGAAGCGTTCTACCGCGATCCCTGGCAATACCCGAGAATTGCGCGTCATAACAGTATTCGAAACGCGAACCTGATTATATCCGGAAGGACGATTCGTATTCCTCCAAGAAACTAGTTTACGATTCAAGCGAAGTTACGCGAAGGAGATAAATGCACAAATACAATGTCTTCGGCTCCTTCGCTAAATTGTGCGTTATAGCTTTATTTTCATTGTCAGTATTTTCCTGCGTTTCTCAGGCTTCCAATAATGATTTTTATCTAGCCTTAATGAACAATTCAACCGATGAAAAAATCGCTCTTTTTGAAAAAGCTCTTGGCAGTTCCAACGAATGGGCAAGACGTTATGCCGCAGAAGAGCTCGCTGTTCTGCATATGCAGAAAAATGATATTACGCGTAAAACCATGGAGCGCGTAAAAGATGAAGCGCGCGGTTTTTGGAAAGATGTTTTTGATATGACATCAGGAAACGGGCAGAATCTGACAAAGGAGAGCGCGTTAGCATTCCTTTTTAATCATGATTTGAATACGCCATCTTTTACCGAAGCAAGAAAATATCTGATGGATGAATGTACAAAAAGAAAGATTGTGTTTTCACATAACGAGATAGCCGCGGCAGCGGGTTTTTATGCCGTATCCAGGCTGCAGTATAACGAAGCTCTGCCGCTTTTTCGTTTTTTTCAAGAAGACGGCGTCTGGCTTGAACAAATGCCGGATTTATTCATGGAATATCCTGTTTTAATTAATGCTCTGGGCAGAACTTTTGTATACACTCAAACGAAAGACGAGGGTCTTATTCTTTTTCAAAAGTGGGTTGAGAATCTGCCGCAGGAAATGCCCGGCGCTCCCGATAAATTAATGGATATGCGCTACAGGCTCAATTTTTACGCCGCGCGGATTTCGCGCAGAATAGGAGGGCAGAGCGCCCGCACTGTTTCGTTTTTTGAAAAAGCCATGCCGGACGCGCCTGACAAGGAACAGCAGGACGCGTGTATCTGGTATGTTCTGGATTCGATAATTACAGGACCTTCCTCGGGTTTCATTGAAAAACTTGAAAAATATGTTTCAATGTGGCATAGAGGCAGTTATTATAACGACATCATGGAAAGATTTTTACATAAACTTGTTTCGGGCCGGGAATGGAGCAATCTTGTAAAAACTTTTTCTTTAATTCAAAACGCTAACTCCGTAAATATAAAAATAAGTTACGCATGGCTTATAGCGCGTTTAATTGAATATGATTATCTCAGCGCATCCGATCTGCGTCTTGCCGCCCGGATTGCGGATGTTGAAACCGCCGCGCCTTCGGTTTATTACAATATTTCTTATAACGCGGGCATAGTTTTTTCCGTGCCGACATTTTATTACCGCGCATCCAGCGCAGACGCTCTTGAACTTCCTTTTTTTGAACTGACGGAAAAATCCGCTGATGATTTGCCCGCTTCCGAATATTCGCAGGCGCTTCAGTTCCTTCTGGATTTTTTCAATAACGGCGCGGCGGATTATTCCATTCCGTATTTAAGAAATCTTGAACGAGAGCTGTCTTCCGATGAATTGCGCGTTCTGTCTCAGGTTTATGAAAAAGAAGGAATGCATCCACAGTCCATGCGCCTTGCCACTCTTTTCATTTACAAAGACGGTTATAACAAGGACAGGCGCAATTGGGAATTGATGTTTCCGCGTCCTTTCCGCGAATTGCTGGAGATGTACGCGGATCAGTACGATTTCGCGCCGTCGCTTCTTTACGGTCTTATGCGCTCGGAAAGCGCTTTCAGAAGCGCGGTAGTTTCACATGCGGGCGCGGTTGGATTAATGCAGTTGATGCCTTCGACAGCGAAGGATACGGCGGATCGTTTAAGACGCGCAGGCGGACCCGATTATATGGGCAGTGACAGCAGCGTTGATTCCACAAACCCCGAATTAAATGTTCATATAGGAACTTTTTATTTTAATAATCTGAGAACTTATTTTAACGGCGAGATAATACTCGCGCTAATGGCATACAACGGCGGGCAAAATAGAATACGCAGGCTGCGTTCCGCAAGCAGGCTGCCTGTTGATCTTTTTACGGAAACGGTTCCGATTTATGAAACCAGAGATTACGGCAAAAGGGTTTTAGGCGCGGCGAGAGTTTATCAGGAATTGTATTACAACGAAAAATAAACGATTATTTTATCAATGCGTTTTTTAACCGGGTTCTGGGACTTCCGCCTTTTTTACCTATTGTTTTTGCGGCGGCTATAAAAGATACAAGATCGCTTCCTGTCTGCTCGTATAAATCTTTATAAAAACTGTCTTCGTCATGGTATAGTCTGTATAGTTCCAGATAGGCATTATTTACAGGTAACTCTGAAAAACCTCTGTAATTTGCGCTTGTAAACCGGCTTTCATATTCCGCGTTAAATCTTTCTTTTGCCTCGTTTATTATCCGCTCTTTTTCGGATAATTTTTCTTCCCTGTCAATTTCACTTGAATATAGAACATTGAGCTCCATGATTAATTCCTGAATAAACTCAACATATTTTTTGCTGTCTTGCGCGGAAGCGAGCATTTTTACGTATTCATCCGAATCAATTCCGTAGCGTTTCTCTATGAATAACCTGCTTCCTTCGCTGCCGATAAATTCAGCAAGCTCTTCGTTAAACTTGACCTCTCCTTTAATAAAAATCGTAGCATGAACAAGTTCGTGAATGATTAGGTCTGCGAGTCTTGAAGGAGAATATTTACTCATGTACGAATAAAGAGGATCTCTGAACCATCCTAGGGTGCTGAAAGCGTCAACAGGACGCACCCATACATCAAGGTCTTTTTTCTCCAGCTTTGCTCTTTCTTTGCGGGCATCTTCGGCTTTAAAAAAACCTTTATACGGCATTTTTCCGACTACAGGGAAGTTCCATTCATGGCGTTTAAACGAATCCTTGGCTGACGCTGATACTATCGCCGCAAGGTAGTCCCTGTCTATGTTTACATATTTAGTATAATTCTTACTTTGGGCAAGACCAAGTTCTTTCATCGCAAACTCGCGTATATCCGCGACAAGACCGGCAAACTCGGTATTATCAATCTTTTCCAGCGGTACCGCCTGATTAAGATAGCTGAGCATGGTTACTCCCTGCGTAAGCGTATAACAACCTGAGAATGAGAGCGAAAGTGAAAGAAGAACCGCGCTTGTTATCGCGGGCGGCAGGCAGAAAAACCTCATATTGTTCATATAATCCCTTTCCTGTATACTTGCATTTTGTTTATTATTATTCTATCATAGCCAAACAATCCCCTTGGAGGTATATATGTCAAGACCGATAACCCTATTTTCAGGACAGTGGGCGGATATGCCCTTTGAGAAATTCTGCGAAAAAGCAAAATCCTTCGGATATGAAGGGATAGAAATTGCTTGTGTAGGCGATCATCTGGATCTGAAGAAAGCGGCAAATGACGCTAAATACATAGAAGAGCGTAAAAATATATTAAAAACCCACGGGTTGAAAGTGTTTGCGATTTCAACCCATTTAATCGGTCAATGTGTCGGAGATAATCCCGATCCGCGTTTGAGCGCTATGGTTCCGTCTGCCGCAGGCACGAAGCCCGAAGAAATCCGCAAATGGGCGGTTCAGGAAATGAAATACGCTTCGCTTGCCGCGAAGAACCTTGGCGTAAAAATTGTTACAGGTTTTATGGGCAGTCCGATTTGGGCGTACTGGTATTCATTCCCAAATACAACGGAACAGATGATTTCTGACGGTTATGCCCAGATTATAAAACACTGGACGCCGATTTTTGATGACTTCGATAAGAACGGCATAAAATTCGCGCTTGAAATTCATCCAGCGCAGATTGCCTTTGACTATTATACCGCAGAGAGGCTTTTGAAAGAATTTAAAAACAGGAAGACCCTTGGCTTCAATCTCGATCCCTCCCATCTTGTATGGCAGGGCGTAAACCCAGCGCTTTTTATCCGTGATTTCCACAGACAGCTGCTGCATATCCATGTAAAAGATGTTGCCGTTACATTAGACGGCAAATCGGGAATACTCGGTTCTTTCTTGAATATGGGAGATGTCAGACGCAGCTGGAATTTCCGATCTCCCGGACACGGCGATGTTGACTTTGAAAGCATGATTCGCGAATTAAATGCGATCAATTATAAAGGTCCTCTCTCTGTCGAGCTGGAAGACGCAAGCATGAACAGAGAAGTCGCCGCGAAAGAAGCAAGCGAGTTTGTTAAAAATATTAATTTTTCTCCGTCCGATGTAGCTGACGATGCGGCAAAAACAGAATAGCTGTTTGGGCGATTAACTCAGCGGGAGAGTGCTACCTTCACACGGTAGAAGTCACTGGTTCAATCCCAGTATCGCCCACTAATTGGCTTTAACCTTTCAAATCGACAAGAGACGCTTTGTTTGAGTTGCTGTATGCCGTTCTTCCGGCAGAGTAGGGATTGTTGCGCAGCGTTGTGATTTCCTGCCTTAATTCCAACATTCTTTTGGAAAGAAGTTCTTTATTTTTGGTGGAGCGTACGACAGCTTCGCTTTTCAATTTTTCAAGCGACGCTTTCAAGCCCGGCACTTCTTCGGCGTTTTCCGCGCTCTCCGCTTTGACGGGAACCTTTTCAGGAGATTGACCTGATACAAGAGCGTTGTACATTTCTTCCAGCGGGTCTATAACCTTCTGAATGGAGAAAATGTCCGCGACGATTTTTTCTTCTATTTCGACATAAGTTAAAAGATCTTCCGCGCTGCCCGATTCAATTACATTCTGCTGTTTATCAAGCAAATCAAGATATGAGCGAAATCTTTCCCTCTGCTGTGAAAGCAGAGTTTTGAAACGCTTTAAAATTGCGACCCTCTGCGCCAATTCCGCCGAGTTAATTTCGATTGTTGTTGTTTCCGTTAAAGCTGCCATAATCCCTCCCTTTTACTTTTTATCCTGCAATATTCAAACCCACCGCAGGTTCTCTCGGTACATCAGCCGATGATTGGTTTGCCACCGTATTCCATGTATTTCTCAGTTCGGCAAGCATGTTTTTTACCGTCAGAATTCTGTTAATGTCCTGATTAATGCTCGCTTCCACAAGTTCTTTATTAAACCATGTGTAAAGCGAAAAAAGATTCTTGGAAATTTCTCCGCCTTGATCAAAATCGAGAGAAACCAGCAATTCAGTGATGATTTCTTCGGTTTTCATTACCGCTTTATTAATCTGTTCGATTCTGCCCGGTTCTCTTTTATCCTGCTCCATTTGCATGAGTTCGACAGCCGAAGTCATTTGCCTTACAGCCTCATCATACAGCATGACGATTAACTGCCCCTGACCTGCGGTCTTGACTTTTGTTTCTTTATAAGTTGATGACGCGTTTTTATATGACATAGTCCCCTCAGCTTATTATCGGGTGTTATTTGCCTCTTCTTTAATGCGTATAGGGCTTTATATTTTTTTTAAGTGAGGCTATTCCAAAACTTCAGTTTTTGGAATAGCTACCTTAGATTTAAATGAAAAATCGTCATTAGGACGATTTTTCAAGAGCATTTTTCAAAACTAACCGAGTTTTGGAAAATGCTCAAGTATAAGCAAATGCCTTTGTTCATCTAAGAAAGGCACTTTATAAGGGATTATTTCGTAATTAAGCTCGGTATTTTGCAATGTTGCTGTTTCTTCTTCGATCTTTTCGCGCCTGCCTTTGTAAGCGGCGATTATTCCATTTGGTTTGCAGAGCTTCAGCAGGTTATTAATCAGCTTAGGTTCAATGGGCGCGAAAGCGCGGAATGTAATTAAGTCGAAACGGCTGTCTTTTACTTTTTCCAATTCGCTTTCCTCAACTTCAACGTTGGCAAGAGATAATACTGCCTTTGTATTTAATAAAAAACCTGCTCTGCGCCCCATGCGTTCAATTAATGTAAAATCGCAGTCAGGCATTGTAATCGCCAGAGGTATGCCCGGTAATCCCGCACCCGAACCGACATCCGCGATTTTTAAAGTGGCTTCACGCAAAGGTTCATCAATTTTTCCGTTTGCGGCGCGAAGATCGGCGGAAGAAGAAAGGAGGCGGGATATAATTCCCAATGGAGCCAAAGAATCAAGTATATGCTTTATTATCAGTTCGTCTGTATTGCTAACGCCGACAAGACCGTACGCCGGGTTAAATGTTTCTATTTCATTTATATAATCGCAAAGGAGCGCGGAAATTTTATCTCTGTTAGGTGTAATGAGCATATCGCTTTGAGAATCGTCTTTGCAAAGCGTTTCAACTCCCTGTGATAATAAGCTTGAAATCATCTATATAAAGTGAACCAGATTCTTTTCCTCGATAAAACCGTTCATTCGCGCTATTACATAGGTGCCGAAAGCGTTAAGCATTACATCTATAAAAGCGCCTATCGCTATAAGGTAAAAAGCCATAGGTTTTAAAATGAGGTAGCCTGCGCGGTATTCGCCGCCGCCGTAGGAAAGGCAGAGAGCCGCTAAGGCGATGAATGCGCCGTCGCCGGGGTTGCGCGCGAGGACAAAAGAAATCCCGAAGGCGAAAACGCCTATCGTAAGCAGATCGAGGGTTCCTATTCTCAGGTACGAATATGATTTTATAATTACGATGAACGCCGCCGCGGCTACCATCGCGCTGCCGCATCTGCAGAATGTTGTGAACAGCGTCATGGAAAGAGCGCTTGATCGTCTGCGTATGCCGAAGTTTTCTTTTGAATGGCTCATAAGAACAGGGATGGCAAAATTTACGTCGCCTGAAAAGAAGGCGGTAATTGCAGGACCAAGAAAGCCGTAGAGGACGCGCCAAGGATTTGTTTTCGGTTTTAACATATAGAGGAACAAGGGCATTATGCCGAAACACAGCACTACGCTGAATGCGCCTAAAAGGATAATTAAATCTTTGTATACTTTTGCCTGCAGAATGTCCGAGAAACGGACAGCCCAGAATGCGGATAAAAAGATTAATACAAATCCGAAGATTTCAGAAAAGAATGACGCTACATGGTAAAAAATACGCGACAGAGAATCTACGAGAGAAATGACAGGTTTTGAATAATTGCGATCGTAGTTCAATCCCATACCGAGGAAGAAAGCGAACACGCATAAGGGGAAAAGATACGCGCCGTTTGTACCAAGCACGCTCAGCATATTATGCGGGAATATCGCGAGAATATTGTCCCCAACATTTAAACCCATCACTTCAAGCTGTTCGACCGTTTCTATAGGAATTCTTCCCGGAGAGAAGATCATTGTTACAAGAATACCGAGGAAAATTACGAAAGCGGAAGCTATAATAATAAATATGAAGTTTTTTAATATCATAGACCAGAATTGCTCGTCCATGCGCAGTTCATAAACCGCGACTGTAAGAGAGAATACTAAAACAGGGATAACAGAGTATCTGCCTACGCCAATCGCAAGTTTTTCAAGCCATGCCAGACCTTGAAAAACAGCCTCACTGTCAGGAAGGAGAAAACCAATGAACATTCCCAAAATGGAGCCGATTAAAAATTTTATCCATACTTTCATGATAATAGAATACCTAATTTATTAGGATTAGCCTAGCTTGATAATACGCGCGTTTGTGAGGATTTCGTATCCGTTTTGCGTAATGAGAATGTCGTTTTCAAGGCGGCAGCCTCCGAGAATGGGGTCGTATAAACCCGGTTCGATGGTGAAAATCATGCCGGGTTCCAATACCCATTCATTGTCGCCTGAATTTCTGATTACAGGGTATTCATGTTCCTGAAGCCCTATGCCGTGTCCTAGTCCGTGAGGCATTTTCTTTTTTGATTTTAAGAAATATGAATCCACCGCAGCGGCGATATCTTTGGCGCGCGTGCCGTTATGCGCCATTGAAATCGCGAGTTTTGCGGCTTTTTCCACGAGGGTTACAAGTTTTTCCTGTTTCGCGTCAAGATCGCGGGCGAAGGTGAGAGTTACATCCGTGCAGTAGCCGCCGAGTTTAACGCCGAAATCCAGAATAGAAAGCCCTTTCGAGCCGAAAGGAGCGTATGTCCATGAAGGAAAAGCGTGAATAGCGAAACTTCTGTCAGGTCCGGCGGCGAGAGTTTCAAAACTTGTGCCTTCACAGCCCGCTTTTCTTGTTTCAGCCTGAATGTACAATGCCGCGTCAGCTTCTGTTTTTATTTTTTCCGAACGTATATTTTTTTCAAGCGCGTCAATTAATTCGTTTGTGATAGCCGCGGCTTTCCGTGTGATTGCGATTTCTTCTTCGTCTTTCACGGCGCGCAGTTTTCTCAGTTCACACGCCGCTCCGTTATCTCTGCAGATAATATCGTAGTCTGTCAGCTCGCCGACATAATCAAGAAAAACAGGGTAGGGCGTTACGCATGGTATTTCAATTTTTGAGCCTGATGGGATTCCCATTTTCTTTGCGATTGAAGCTATCGCTTTGCCGGGTTTTCGATCAAAATCATTATAGGAAACAACCAGCGCCGAAGACTGCGCGGCGTAAAGTTTCGCGAGATTGATGTCCCATGCCGCAAGTATCGCTCTGGGTTCCGTAATTGAAAGAAAAAGCAGCGCATCCCCGGGATGACCTGTAAGCCAGCGTATATTTTGATCCCGCCTCGCTTCGCAGTCTTCGAGCATAACCAGAGCTACGCCCTCGGCTGTCATCCAGTTATAAAATTTTTCCAAACGCGCTGAAAAGACAGAGTGATGTTTTTCCAAGATGATTTACCGTTTTTCTTTCACTTTTTCTTTTTCTTTGGTTATTTTTGATTCGAGCTTATCCATCATTTGGTCGATTGCTTTTGTAAGATCGAAATCTTCTTCCGCCACATGCACTGAAACGCCCCATCGGAAATTTACAGTGGCTTCGACATTGAAATCTTTTTCCTTCTTTATGGTAATTAACAGATCGACGATCATATTTTCGGCGTTGCGTATCCTCTCTATTTTTTTGTTGAGATACTCTCTGGCATCGTCATGCAATGAAAAATGTACTGCTTTAATGTCTAAGTTCATTTTGAACCTCCTGAAATAATTTACCGTAAGTTTCCCGAAGAGAAACATATTTTACGGTTTCTACAATCTTTGGTTTGTTCACCTCCGGTTGTACGATGAGCCCATATCCAGTTCCTTCCTATATTTTGCCACAGTTCTGCGCGCTAGCGCAATTCCCTTTTGATCTAAAAGACCGGAAATTTCCTTATCTGACAAAATTCGGTTTTCTGTAGCGATGATTTCCTTTATCGTTTCTTTTACGCTTTCTTTTGAAAATTGCGACCTGTTTGTTCCCGAACCGGATATGGAATTGGTGAAAAAATACCGAATTTCATAAATTCCCCATTCAGTCTGCATATATTTGCCGTTTGCTGTGCGAGAAACTGTGGTTTCATGAATATCCAGCTCCTTTGCGATGTCCGAGAGAGTTAAAGGAGCAAGAGCTTTGGGACCATTAATAAAAAAAGCTCTTTGAAATTCGAGAATTGCGTTGGAAACACGGATTAAGGTTTGGCTGCGCTGGCTCAAATGACCGATAAACAATTTCGCTTCTTTGATATTTTTTCGCGCGAACTCTCTTGCTTCCTTGTCTTTAGAGCCGCCGAATTTTTCAAAGTTTGGATTTATTCCAAGAACGGGAAAAGCCTCATCGTTTAAATTAACGGTAAACTGATCGTCATCCCTCGTTACTTTTATGTCCGGCACAACGTATCGCACCTGCGACATTGACGCGAAAGCTCTGCCGGGAAAAGGAGAAAGCGTTTTTATGAATTCGCATATATCTATTGTATCTTCTTCGCTGAGATTTATTTTTTTCGCAAGAATGGAATATTTTTCACGTTCTATTAAGTCCAGATTATCCAATATTTTTTCTATAATCGCTCCTTCTTCATCTTCATCCTGATCCTTCGATTCGCTGTACTTCAGCGTTTGCGCAAGAGGATTATTTGAAAAAAGTTCGATTTGCACGGCAAGCGATTCACGGTAATCTTTTGTGCAGCAGCCTTGCGGTTCCAAGCCCTGAACAAGTTTTTTCGCTTCCAAAAGACGCGGCTGCGGTTCAGTATAAAGCGTCTGCGGATTTTCTTTATGAAAGCCGTCGTCGTCTAAATTTTGAATTAAAGTTTCTGCAAGCGATTTTAATTCCGTACAAATTGGTTCCAATTGCAATTGACGCAAGAGATTTTCCTGCAGAGTTTCAGATCGCGTGAGCACGCCTTCGATAAAACGCTTGTGTTCTTCCGATGCTTTTGCGCTGCTTCTTCGTCCAGGATCCGAACTCGTTTCAAAATATTCGTATTTTTCGCTGCCTTTTATTTCAGTTTCTTCCAGAGGCACTGTGCTTTTATCATCGATTAATTCCAAAGCCGGATTGCGTTCAAGCTCCTGTTCAATTTTTTCGCGAAGTTCAGCTATAGGCAGTTCCATCAATTTAATTGACTGAAGCATCTGCGGATTCATTTTGAGACGCTGTTCTTGTATGAAAGACGGGCGTTGAAACTGCATTTATTAATTATAGTCTTTATTTACGAATTTCGCTATAATATATAATCATGAATAAATTAGGTATAGAAGTTCCTTCGGTATTGCTGCCGAAAAACAAAAGTTCATCAAAGTGGCCTGTGATAGCCTGCGATCAATTTACACAGGACAGGGATTATTGGGAAAAAGTAAAGACATTCGTCTCAGGCGATCCTTCTACATTAAATTTAATTTTTCCTGAAGTGTTTTTAACGGATGAAAATTCCGCTGATTCGATAAGCGCAGAAAAGAGAATCGCGGATATACATTCCGATATGAAAAATTATCTGCAAAGCGGAGTTTTTGCGCAGCCCGGGAAAGGTTTTATCTATATAGAAAGAGATACGCCGTATCAAAAAAAACGGCGCGGTCTTGCGGCGCTTATCGATCTTGAACATTACGACTGGCATCCCGATGCGCGTCCTTTGATCCGCTGTACGGAAGGCACTGTGCCTGAAAGGCTTCCTCCGCGTATGAATATCCGCCGTGGCGCGCCGCTTGAACTTCCTCATGTGTTGGTGCTTATTGATGATGACAAAAACAGTCTTCTGCCGGCTCTTGGAGAAAAGGTAAAGAATACATCACCTGTTTATGATATTGAATTAATGATGGATTCAGGCAGCGTAAAAGGCTGGCTTGTAAATGAAGAAAGTGATATTGCTTTTATAAATGAAAAGCTCGAAGAACTTTATAATCGATCCGCAGCCCGTTATCCCGGAAGCGGCGGGAAACCTTTTCTCTATGCTGTCGGTGACGGTAATCATTCACTTGCCGCGGCAAAAGGCATTTGGGACGAGCTGAAAAAAAACGGCGCGGATTTGTCTCACCCATGCAGGTATGCTCTCATTGAAGTTGAGAATATTTATGATCCTGCGATTGAATTTGAGCCCATCCACCGTGTTGTTTTTGACATTAATTTTGATGAAATAATTTCCGTGCTTCGCGAGCTGCCTGATTTTTCCTGCGAAAACGCGAACAGCGCGGATGAGCTGACAAGTTTCTGCAAATCTCAGTCTGCCGCGAATTGTTTCGGCGTAGTTTTGCAGGGGCGTTATGCGAAAATCACGACATCCGCCGCTGGAATCGCAACCGCCTGTTTGCAGCCGCTTCTGGATAAATACGCGGGAGACAAACCGCAGTTAATAGATTATATCCACGACGAAGATGAGGTTTTTCGCCTTGCAGAAAGTAAAAACCGATTGGCATGCGGCATTTTACTTCCGCCTGTAATGAAATCGGGGCTTTTTGAAACTGTAGCCCGCCTCGGTCCCTTGCCTCGAAAAAGCTTTTCTATGGGTCATTCCGCTGAAAAACGATTCTATTTGGAGTGCAGAGCGCTGGGTTCCTGACTTTATTCGTGCTGAGGGGTTTAATGCCTTCTACACGCTTTCGCGTGCGAACTTTAAGGCGGGGTTGTTGATTTGCAAAAAAATTGATTTTTTTAGGAAATCTTTGTATAATACTTATATGCGCGCGCGTCCATGTATAAAAGTTATAATTTCCCTGCTTTTATTTTTAATAATTTCTTTAAATTCAGTATACGCTCAAAAGCTTCCTTCTGTCGGGGTGATTTTTGAAACTTCCGGCACAGGCGTTAATCCCGCTGACGTAAACAATATTACAAGTAAAATTATAACCGAGTTAAAATCGTGGGGCACTCTTAATGTTCTGCAAGGCGAGGCTGGAGCGGAATATATTATCCGCGGGGTTCTTTCCATACAAAGCGGCAATTTTATCGCGTCCGCCGTTACCGTAAATGCTTCCAACAGCCAGCGTTTGAATGAATATCAGGAGAGAGGCAGAACAATAAATGATATTTCTATTACAGATTTTTGCGCCAGCGCGGTTGACAGAGTTCCCCTGCCGAATTATCTTCTCGGTACATGGCGTTCAACCGTAAATATGCCGGATGGTCCTGTCGTTTGTATTATTGAGTTTGGAACCGGAAGAAGAGCGGCAGTTGAAAGATATGATACATGGGAACACAAGCAGAATAATGCTTTGCGCTACGAAGGATACGGAACCGGAAGTTACACTTATATAGGTTATGCGAACAGGCAAATTACAATGAGCGGGAAACAGGTTCGGATAGACGCGATATTCAGCGTGAATTTAAATCTTGAAGAAACTCTGCCCGAACAAACCAATGTAAACACAGGCGGACTTGCGATAATTTTTAACAGTGATAAAACTTCATTTGAAATCGCAAACGGTTCGCTTTTGTGCGGAAGAAATTTTGACGGTCCTTCGGTATACCCGCAGACTGTTATCGGATTTTCTCAGTTTGTGAAGATTCGTTAAGGATGGATATTTGAATATGAAGTTTTTCAGAGTATTGCATATAACGCTCTTTTTTTTCATCGCCTTAATGAATTTATCCGCTCAGCAGAGGGTGGAAATAAGTAAAGCCGTTATCGGCGCGTCTCCGTTATGGGAAACGCGGATCGGCGACACGATTGAAGCGACGCCTCACCTGCAGGCAGGTTCTGTCGTGCTTGTGGGAAAAAACGGGAGCGTCAGATCCTTTTTTATGAGCAGCACAGCTCTTTGGAATTTTGACGCGAGAGGGACTGCCGTGCCTTATATCGCTCGTTCTTACGAAGCCGCGACTTACGTATGCAACACAGAAGGCGTAATAATGGCGATAAACCGCGTTGGAAGAGAGCTGTGGCGGCTGAAACTAGACAGACCTTTAACGCATTCGCCTGTTGTTGGGTGGGACGGCAGGGTTTTTATTCCTATTAATAATATTATGACATGCCGCACAGCTTCAGGTCATGCCTTGTGGACTATAGATTTGGGAAGTTCAATCGCTTTCGCGCCAATACTGGATAAAACCGGAAGCGCAGCGGCTGTATTGCAAAATAATGATTTCGTGAAAATTAATCAGTTCGGGGTTGTAGAGAGGCTGAGATTGACGCGTCTTCCCGTTCTTATCGCCGCGTTAAACGAAGGGACTTTGCAAAGTTATGTGCTGCAGTATCAAAACGGCGAAATGGAAAAAATTACTTTTAATGAAGCGGCGAGAGAGGGAAACAGGCTTTTTAAAACGAACTTTAGAACGCTTCCCGCTTCTCCTGTCGCGACAGCTTCGCTTGACGCCAAGTTTGTCGTAACGCTCAGGGACGGCAGGACTCTTTGCATGGATTCGGGCGGCAACACTTTATGGACGAAGGACAGCCATGAAGCGGCAGCGGAAAAAGGATCAGGTAATCTTTTAATGGGGCAGGCTTCGATGATGTTCGATGAAAGAGGAGTTTACACGATCACTTTGCGCGGCGTAAGCGCTTTCACAGCGGAAGGAAGACGGCGCTTTGTTCATAAGTTAAGCGTTGAATGTTCAGGGGTTCCCGCAATAAGCGATGAAGGTTTGCTTTATGCATGCGGAAAAGACAATATATTAAGAGTATATAAAATTGACGCGAAACCGCGTACGGTTATCAATCACAGATTTTACGGTCCCGAACCTGATGGAAATTACGGCATGGGTAAACCGCCTCCGTCTCCCTGGACGGGACAGAACAGCCGTTATCAGGATTCAGAACAGGATAGAGCATACGAAGAAATTTCCGCCGTTATAAGAAGCGGTCAAATCGGAAAAAATGAACCTATATATGTCGCGTACATGATGGAAATGATAGGCTTTTTTATCGGAAGCCCGCAGGTCTCGCCTGTGCGTCCCGCTGTTAAGCCTGCGCAGCGCATCAGGCTGATTAGTCTTTTGGCGCATGTAGGATCGAGGGAAACAATTCCCTTCCTTTGGAATATTTTCGACAGAGACCCGGAGCCTGCGGTCAGACGCGCCTGCGCGGACGCGATTGGAATAATCGGCGTAGACCCCACAGGAAGATCGTTTTATTCCTATCATTATCTGCTTACTCCTAATAATACAAACATCGATCCTCAGCTGGTGTTAGCTGCAACTTCTTCCATAGCGAGGCTGTGCCGTTTCTCGGGTCCTCCTCTTGCGCCTGAGGGTATAAATGTTTTACAGTATTTTTTAAATTTAACGTCGGTGCCGAATCATGTTAAAGCGCAGATACGAAATGAACTTGACGGGCTTTTTAAAGAAGGTTTGGATAAGGTAATTCAATAATTACCGTTTAAAAAGATTTTGCGCTGTCTCGAAATCCGCCGCGGCGCTTTCATTGTTTCCCATTATACGGAAAATATTTCCCCTGCTTGCGTAGGCTGCTGCGTATGAGGGGTTTATCGAAAGGCATCTGTTTAAATCCGCGAGGGCTTTGTCGAATTCCATTTTACTGTACCATGCGTTTCCGCGGTTATGCCAGGCAAGCGCATAATCACTCCTTAATCTAATCGCCTCCGAAAAATCCCTAATCGCTCTGTCGTCGTCTTCAAGCGCGTACCATGCGCTGCCTCTTCTGTTCCAGATCACGGCGTTTGCGGGTTCCATGGCGATTACCGCGTTACAGTCTTCGATAGTTTTCGCGTAATTTTTCGCCTGATAATGCGCGTGCGAGCGGTTTACAAGAGCGTCAACATAATTTTTATTAATCGTAATAGCGCGGGAATAATCTTCTATGGCAAGATCAGTCTCTCCGCGCTCAGAGCGGGCAAAACCTCTGTAATTGTATAGTTCCGCTTTGCCGCCGTTTAATCTGATTGCGCGGGTGTAATCTTCAATCGCGCGCGTAAAGTCGCGTTTTTTCATCCATGCGTTTGCGCGTGATATATAACTTTCCGGGAATTCACTGTTGCGGCTTATAGACATATTGTATTCAAAAATCGCTCTGTCTATATTTCCCGCGCGGTAAAATTGCTCGCCTGTAAAATATGATATTAAATATTGATCTGTTCCCATCTGTCTTAAAACTTCGATATCGGGATTTTCATAGTTGACAGGATCAATTTCCGAAACAAGAACACCCAGCCCGCGAAGCCTTGAAAGAGAGCTGAGCGAAGATAAAGGACGCGATACTTGGTATGACACAAGCGGACTTGTATCATCAATTTCCTCTTCGGTTTCTGTTTTTTCCGGTTCTATTTCTTGTGCGGTTTCGATATGCGGAACAACTTCGGCAGTTTCTTCTCCGCCGCCGCAGGTAAGTAAAATGACACATAACAGAATGATTAATATTAAAACCGCAGCTCCGCAGATTATAAGGATATTTTCCCTTCTATTCAACATCCTCTCCCGGTTGAGTCGCTGTCTCTGCCGCTTCAGGCGCCGCCTGCGCTGGCGGCGGCGGTTCTTCCGCTCTGTAAATTATTCTGATATTTTCAACCGTTGTGCGGTGTCTGAGTTTTATAACAAGTATTTGCTCCTCAGGATAATATACCCAGCCTGAAGAATCATAACGCTCAAACTGGCTGTCCGATCTCCATTCCATTCCATGTATCTGTATCCTTAAAAAAGGACGCACTCCGCGTATAATCATGTGATGCGCCATGTTGGCAAAGAATGTTATGGATATTGTCATATTTCCGTCTGAGGTGTAAAAAGCTCTAAGCGTCTGCGATATAGTCCATGCCCAATGACCGGAATCCGTAAGCCATGCCGCTCTCGGATAATAATCAACAGGCTTCAGGATATTATGAAGTCTTCCTGCGTTTCCGCTTGAAATTGCGGATAAAACAAGCGACCTTCCGATTCCCGACCATTCTTTATTGTTGACGGTATCCGCCCAGTAAACAAGAGCTTTTCCGAGTCTCATGCTGTATTCGGATGCGCTGCTGTCGGGGTTTGATGCGTAAATTGTATCATTCTCATCGTTACGGTTTAAATTTTCAGATATAAGCGTAAGAATTTGATCCGACAAATGTTCGATAGGATTATTCGTTTCAGGACGCCAGCGTCTTATATCGTAAAAATATTCCAAAAGACCTGCGCAATGTTCCGAGGTAAGCATTTCAGGTTTCGCGTTGTTTACCATCGCGATAATTTCGTTTGCCTGAACAATATTGCTTCTGGCTAAAAAGAAATCCAATACATGTTCTTCTTTAAAAATATTCAATGATTTTTCTCTTAATATTCTGTTTAATGAATTACTTTTTTCGTTTTCATAAGAAGCGAATTGAGCCTCCACATTCGTCATTCCGCCGACAAACACAGATGATCTGTGAGAGCGCGAGCTTATGTTAGACATATTGCTTGTCAATGCGGCGTATGCAGAAGGATAACTTCCTCTCGCCAAAGCCTGAGAAGCGTACGCGATTATATCATCTTCGTTTGAAAGATTCGCCGCGTTTTGATTCCATTGCGTGTAATTTGCGTTTTGCCAATCTCTAAGAATGCCGGAATAGTTAGCTGAAGAGGCTATAATATAATCGGCAGGGTCGAAAGCCCTTTCCTTTCCTCTTGATCTGTATGCGATAAATTTATTATCTCTGGAGAGCGTCAGCTGCCCATTCTCAAGTTCGTGACCCAAGCTGCTGAAAACATATCTGGAACCGGAGTAGAGAATGCCCAGCTGTCCTGAATCTCTTACAAGCGATGAACGGCGCGGCGTTATCGGTATAATAATATCGGAAATATCTCCCGCGAATTCCGCGACAATTTGCAATTCCTGCCCTCTTGTAGATTCGATTGAGTTAAATGAGAGCATTGTTCCTCCGGGAAGCGTGAAATGCGCGCTGTTATCTGTAAGGAACATCGATTCGGGATTAACAGGCAAGTCCGCGCCGTTAGTTCCCGTGAGTGTTAAGCCTTTTCCGCGTTCTTCCCTGAGATTATATTCAAGACCGCCGTAAAAAATCTTTACGCCGCCTGCTATTTGCTGCGTTTCTTCTGAAATATACCTGCCTTTTATTGACATTGAATCGATATTAACGGAAAAATTTCCCTGATTGGAAAATTGAAGGATCACTATTAAACAAAATACCGCGATATAAAGGGCGGCAAGCCCGATTATGCGCGATGCCAAAGGTTTTTTCATGAAATATTTCAACCCCTTTATCTACGGCGGTTATTCAATTTATAGATGTAACTTGCCGATTTATTATTTATTGTATACTATATAATAGCATGAAAATTAAGTTCATTGGAAGCGTTTTGGCGCTGTTCTTTATTTTTTCTTCCTCTCAGGCGCTTTTTGCCCAGAATAGTGAATCTCAGGTTATTTTAACCGAAGTAGCGTCGCACCTTGCGCGCAGAGATTACGCGGCGGCTCTTGCCCTGTTCGACAAACTGCCCAAAGAAGACGCGGATAAAATCGAAATAAAGATAATGCAGGCTTCAATTTGTAATTCTGCGGGAAAAACGGCGGATTCAAAGAGGATCGCGAACGCTATTATCGCTTCCGAAAACAACAATACAGACGCTTTAATGATACTTGCGGATGCCGCCGCAATTGAAAACAAAGAAAGAGACAGGAGAGGCTTCTTAGACAGAATAATAAGGATAGATCCCGGTCATGTAAGAGCTTTAATCGATCTTGGCAATATCAATCTCAGAAATCAGAATTTACGTTCCGCGGCTACTTATTTTGACAGGGCTTTAGCCGTCGATGCCGATAACGGTGAAGCGCTTGTAAGCAGAGCGGCTGTGTATCGTTACGCGAGGGAAGCAAGAAACGCTGAAAGGCTGTTAAACCGCGCAGTGTCTCTCTATCCTGACTGGGCAAGACCTTTTCATGAAAGAGCAAGGCTTTACAAAGGCGCAGGTTATAACAACGACGCGCTTACAGATTTAAACGCGGCTTTAAAACTTGAACCTGACAATTACTGGGCGTTGGTTGATCGCGGTGAATTGTTTATGAGCGCAAACAGAAAAGAAGAAGCGCTTACCGATTTTAACCGCGCGATAGCGTCAGATCCTGCTATTTTTATGGCTTATATATACAGCGCGGCGTTAAAAGATGAAGCCGGCGATTATGAAGGCGCTGAAAAAGATTATATTATTCTTGCGAGATTAAAACCGGATTATTATTTTGCATTTGAAGCGATTGGCGTTCTTAGAATGAGAAAAAAACAATGGGCAGGCGCGAGAGACGCGTTTTTGGAAGCATATAAACAGGCGCCTAAAGAATTTACATACGCGCTTTTAGCCGCCGGAAACTGGATGCGCGCCGGAAGACAGACAGATCCGAAACAGTATCTTGCGCAGGTTCTTCGTACCGCCACAAGAGATACAATCGAATATGCAATGCTGCGTCTTTATCACGATCTTTCAGGCGATAGCAGCGTAACAATACTCGTGGAAAATGAAAAAAATGTATATAAAAAAACACAAATGCTTTTCTATCTCGCTTCCTATTATGATATAAGAGGGAATAAAAATCTTGCGGACAGGTATTATTTAATGGTTAAAGATATGAATGCGCCCGGCACCATCGAATGGCAGTTAAATGAAATGATGATAAAAGAGCGCGGACTTGAAGCTAAGGCGGAAAATAAATAATGAGCAGTAATACGACAACAATCTCATTGAACGGAAGAGAGTTTAAACTGATAGGCACAGCGCATGTTTCGCGCGAGAGCATTGAAGAAGTGCGTAAAATTATAATGGAAGAAAAGCCCGACATGGTCTGCGTTGAACTTGATCAGGGGCGTTTTAATTCCATTACGAAAAACGACAACTGGGAAAAACTTGATTTGGCAAAAGTGTTTAAAGAAGGCAAGGGATTTTTATTAATTGCAAATCTTGTTCTTGCGAGTTTTCAGCGCAGGCTTGGGAACGAACTTGGAGTAAAACCCGGCGAAGAAATGAAAACGGCAATTGAAGCCGCTAACGAAATGGGAATTCCCAACAGTCTTTGCGATCGTGAGGTGCACACCACTTTAAAACGCGCATGGGCAAAATGCGGTTTCTGGAGCAAATGCAAATTATTAGCGTCGCTTCTTGCGTCCGCTTTTACAACCGAAAAAATGAACGAGAAGGAAATTGAAAGCCTGAAAGATAAAAACGAGCTTGACGGCATGATGGACGAACTTGCGAACTATCTTCCCGCTGTAAAAACCGTTTTAATTGATGAACGTGACCGCTACCTTGCTTCAAAAATCTGGATGTCAACGCCGCCCGAGGATAAAACGCCGAAAAAGATCGCCGCTGTTGTCGGAGCAGGTCATATGAAAGGCATGATTTCATATATGGAAAAACTTGCCGCAGGCAAAGAAACGGCAGATGTAGCAGAATTGAATGAAATTCCCAAACCGGGTTTTCTTTCAAGAGCTGCAGGATTTATTATACCGGCGGCTATCATCGCTTTAATCGCGGCAGGTTTTATCGGAAAAGGAGCCGGAGTCGGATTCGAAATGATAATTCGATGGGTGTTGTGGAACGGCTCGCTTGCCGCAATCGGCTCTCTTATCGCGCTTGCTCATCCGCTTGCGATCATTGTTTCATTTTTAGGCGCGCCGATTGCGACTCTCAATCCTTTAATCGGCGTCGGTTTATTTTCAGGTCTTGTTCAGGTTTTCTTCCGCAAGCCGCGCGTCTTTGATGTTGAAAATCTGACGGAAGAAGCAACCAATTTAAAAGGCATATATAAAAACAGAATAACAAAAGCGCTGCTTGTATTTTTTCTTTCAAGCCTCGGCGGCATGATCGGCAATTTCATTTCATTCCCGGCAATCGCAGGACTGCTCGCTAATTAAAATTTATGGGTAGTATTGAAAATAAATACGCAATGCTAATCTCCGCCTGCTCAAACGAAGAAGCGGCAAAAAAAATCGCAAATATTCTTTTGGAAAAGAAACTTGCCGCCTGTATCCAGCTTTTCCCCATTAACAGTTTTTATTCATGGAAAGGCGAAATATGCAATGACAACGAGATTATTCTTTTTATAAAATGCAGACAAGACCGCTACGCCGCGATTGAAGAAGCGATTATTGCAAATCATCCTTACGAAGTGCCGGAGATTATCATGCTGTCTGTTATTGGCGGCTTTAGCAAATATTTGAGTTGGATTGATGAAGTTAGCGGGGAGGATTGATGGAAATAAATATCCATTTTATAGTATTGCATTTTATATTTCATTAACCTGTTAATTAATATTGAATTTATTAAAGAAAACTCTTTTTATCAAATTTTTAGTATAGGTGGTGTAAGTAGCGGTAATCATTGCAATTTGGAGTTTATTAATGTAAAATTATTCTATGTACAACGAGTTGTCCGAAGAAGATATTAAACTACGATATATTACTCCCGCAGTTGAGCAAGTCGGTTGGGATAAAAGCCAAATCAGGATGGAATACCCTTTTACAGATGGTCGTGTTATTGTCAGGGGAAATCTGACTTCCAGAGGGAACAGGAAAAAAGCTGATTATATTCTTTATTACCAACGCAATTTTCCACTGGCGATTATTGAGGCAAAAAATAAAAATCTTACAGTAGGTCATGGTATGCAACAGGCTTTGGAGTATGCAGAGATTCTTGATATTCCATTTGTATATAGTTCTAATGGCGATGCATTTTTGGAACATGACAGGACGACAGGTAAAGAAACAGAAATCCCATTGTCGGCATTTCCTTCTCCTGAACAACTCTGGGCTCGGTATAAGAGCCATGAAAAAATTAACGATGAGCAGGAAAAAATAATTACAGAACCTTATCATTATCATGATGGTGGTTATCCTCCTCGTTATTATCAACAGATAGCGATAAATCGAACAGTAAAAGCAATAGCGCAAGGTGAGAATCGTTTATTGTTGGTAATGGCTACAGGAACCGGAAAAACTTATACTGCTTTTCAAATTATTCATCGTCTTTGGAAAAGCGGGACAAAGAAAAAGATACTTTATCTTGCGGATAGAAATATACTTATTGATCAAACAATGCTGCAAGATTTTAAACCTTTTGAAAAGATAATGACTAAAGTTGGCGATAAAAAATTAAATAGCGCATATGAAATCTATATGTCTTTATATCATCAGCTTGCGGGTAAAGAAAATAATGAACCTTTTAGGCAGTTTAAGCCGGAATTTTTCGATTTAATTATCGTTGATGAGTGTCATCGCGGCAGCGCCAGAGCCGAATCACTTTGGCGTAAAATACTTGAATATTTTTCCGGTGCTGTTCAAATTGGCATGACGGCAACGCCAAAAGAAACAAAAGAAATTTCAAACATTAATTATTTCGGCGAGCCAA
>Ga0209755_10001623_pt1 | contig 34034 bp, 40 predicted proteins | sample TergutCo191P1_FD_187301 | JGI IMG/M metagenome (GOLD analysis project Ga0209755, IMG submission 187301) | Cornitermes sp. P1 segment gut microbial communities from Petit-Saut dam, French Guiana - Co191P1 (SPAdes) (version 2) | ecosystem: Host-associated > Arthropoda: Insects > Digestive system... | reverse complement strand
ACTTTGCAAAATCTTGTCGACGAAGGTTTCGATCCGCTTGATTACCGGTATTTTTTACTCGGCGGACATTACAGAAGCCAGCTTCAATTTTCTATGGAAAGTTTGAAAGGAGCGCAAAATTCGCGCAGGTCTTTAATCGATAAACTCAAAACCAAATTTCCTCACGCAGAGCCGTCGAACCTTCAGTTCGCGAGTTCGCAGAGAGATTATAATGATGTAATAAAAAAATACCTAGAAGCGTTTGATAAGGCAATCGAGGATGACCTTAATACGCCGAGGGCGCTGGCGGAATTGTGGGGGCTGCTGAAAGACGCTCCGGCGTCAGAACAGGCGCTTTCTGCCGTTTTCGATATGGACAGCGTTCTGGGGCTTGGGCTTGAGGAAGCGCTGAAAAACAGCGCAGAAAGCGGCGAAGATGAGGATTTATCAAAAGAAATCGAAGAGTTAATTATCAAAAGAACTGAGGCAAAAAAAGCGAAAGATTTCGCAATGGCAGATAAAATAAGACAAGATTTAAAAGATCGTGGTATAATATTGGAAGATAGTCCCTCAGGGACAACATGGAAACGCGGTTAATTTTTAAATCCGCGCCCCAAAACTGACTGTAACAATTGAGGAAAAAGCTTGTTTAAATATGTAGAGGGTAAATTAGATGGTGACGCGCAGACTGGATCTGACAGCTCGATGACAGCACAGCGCGACAACACCGAATTTAACCGGAATTTCCGCCGTCTCTACGATTCGACTTTTCAAATTTTATTCAGGGTTGCCTACAGGGTTACTAACAGCGCTGAAGCGGCGGAGGATCTTTGTCAGGATAGTTTTTTCCGTTTGTACGAAAAAAACATGGTTTTTCCAAGTCCTGAGGAAGCAAAATACTGGCTGATTCGCGTGGTAAAAAACGCCTCGCTGAATTACGCAAAACGGAAAGAGAGGGAACGAAAGGCATATCAGCGCGCGTTCAAAGAGGATTACAGGCAGGTTGAAACAGGAGAGGGATTGCTTGTAAAGAAAGAAACTAGCGAAGAAGTGAAAAACGCCCTTGACAAATTGCCTGAAAATTTAAGAATGGTGTTAATATTTAAAGAGTATGCTGATATGAATTACAAGGAAATCGGCAGAGTACTTGGCATAAGCGAAGGAAATGTAAAGGTCCGGGTATTCAGAGCCCGCGAAAGATTGACTGCTCTTCTGCAAACAATCGGCAGCGGCTCTCCGGAGCAAACCAACGGCAGCGAACAGATTGTTCAGCAAAAGCAAGATTGAGGTGAAATGTATGTGTCCTGATCCGCAAATTCTTTCGATTTATCTGGACGGCGAACTACCGTCTCCATGGAAGGAAAAAATGCAAGAGCATTTTACGCAGTGTTCCGCATGCAGAGGCAAGCTTGAAAATTTCAAGCGGCTTCAGGATTTGTTAAAAGAAGACAAAGCCGCAACGCGGACTTATATTGAACGCGTAGTTGACGAACCTTCTGAACCGCGCACTTATACCGAAGACGAACTTCAAAAATCAAAAGAAAAAGTCTGGGAAAGAATCGAAGCCGGACAAGGTTTCAACCGGCGCTCAAACCGATCGCGTATATGGCAGCGCAAAATTTCAATTCCGCTTCCGGCGGCGGCTGTTGCCGCGGTTCTTGTTTTACTGTTCGCAGTTTTCTGGCTGAACGGACGCAGCGCAACCCCAAACAATCAAACGCCGTCGGTCGCGGAAATTCAGCGTGGCAATGTTCCGCCTTCGCTTCCGATAGAAAGAGCGAATTATGTTCTTGCGGCGGAAATGGGAAGAATCGAAGACGGTCTTATTCCGGCTGCCGAGGATATGAGCGGAATACTTCAATATTTAGCGCCGCAAAATACGGGAGCCAATATAATAATTTTGCAGTTACCTGAAAGCAAAAACTTTTCAAGATCGGGAGAGCCGGCGATAATCAGAGCTGCCGATTTTTCCGAACGCCAGCAGCAGCGAAACAGGAGACAGCGATAGATGACGCGTTCCTTTTTCATTTTCAGTATATTTGTCATCGTGGGCGCCGGCGTTGTATTTGCGCAGGAACGCCCTGTATCATCAGACAGAGACAAAATGATTCCCGAATTACGAAGGCGGACTCTTGTGCTTGATATAGACGCGCGCGTGCTTGAAAGCGAAAATGTCGTATCGTGGAGTCAGACTCATCAAAAAATTACGATGCCGGGCAATCCTGTCGGCATCAGACTCGAAGGCGCGAATTTGGTCGTTGCCGTGCAATTCACTCCTTTTATCCGCCGCGGAGGCAATGTTCTTTTTTCTCAGGTGCAGATTGGAATAAAAGATTCGGATCAGGGTTTCAGTTATCACACATCGATTCAGACAATTCCGTTTGAATTTGACGAGCCGATACTTTTCTTTCCGTTAGGTGAAACAGATTCCGCGTCACCGTCAATCGAAATAATTTTAAAAGTAAATCCATACAGAGAAGCCGCGCCGCCTGAAAAAAATAATGAATAAATTTTTCTTGTATATAATTATTACGATCTTGCTTGTTTCATGCAGCGGGAAGCCTCCTGTGATAACGTCTATCGATCCTAAAATCGGCAGAATGGGAGAAATCGTCACTCTTACCGGAAGCAATTTCGGAGCGTCACGCAATGAATCATTCGTGACGATTGCGGGCGTAGCGCCGACAAATTCGTCTTATCATTCATGGCAGGATAACACAATTATAATTAGAATTCCCGAATTGGGAGAATCGGGGCTTGTCTATGTGCACGCGAACGGAAAAAAAAGCAATGGCGTACTTTTTTCAAATTCCGCGATAGTACCGCGTCCCGCCGAAGGCGAAGAACTCGGACTTCAGCCGAGAATTACTTCTATAAATCCGCAGACGGGCGCGCCTGGAACTTTGATAACCATTACGGGAAATAATTTCGGCGCAACGCGGGAAAATTCATTGCAGGCATCATCGGGCGTTTACTTTTCATGGGACTACGATTCGGGCGCCGTTAATCCATATGTTGTGAGAGAGCCTGAATTTATCGAAGCCGCGGAAATCGAATTAGGATACGAATCGTGGAACGCGCGGGAAATACGCGTTCGTCTGCCGGACGGCGCCGTAAGCGGAAATATCGAAGTGGAAACTCCGCACGGAAGATCGCGTCCTGTTTTTTTTGATGTCAGCGGAAAACCAGGCGTAAAAAGTTTAAGAGAAAAACGAAGTTACACTGTAAATTATTCTGTTGATATCAGAGTTAATGAAGCGACAAGACCTAACACTCTTTATTTATGGATACCAACTCCTATTACCTCTTCTTCGCAGAGAAATGTTTCGCTTTTAAGCCGAAGTACAGAACCTTATTTAGAAAATCACCGCGGATTGAGTCTTTACAAACTTGACAATCTTGGAGCAGGCATCAGTCAATCAGTTACTCTTTCTTACCGCGTTGAAGTATATGAAATTGAAACTTCGATGAGAGCCGCGAATATCAGATCGGAGCAGAGCGCGTCTGAGCTATTTACTCTGCATACTCAGAGTTCTGAATTAATTCCAAGCAATAATATAACGCTGAGGACAGTTGTTAATTCGATTGTCGGAAGAGATCAAAATCCGTATTCAAGAGCAAGAGCGATTTATGATTGGATGATCAGAAACATCACCATTGTGGAATATATGCCTGCCGGTACAAAACTTATCGACACGCTTGAAACACGCAGAATGGATACTTACTCTGCCGCGCTCCTTTTTACCGCGATGCTGCGCGCAGCAAGAGTGCCGTGTATTCCAATCGCGGGAGTTTTAATCGATCGAAACGGACAAACTACCCGCCATTACTGGACGGAATTTTGGATCGACAATTTCGGATGGATACCTGTTGATCCGGTAATGGGACTGGGCGCTGTTACAATCGAAAAATCATCTGTTCCGGAAACAGCAAGACAGGATACAATTAATTATTACTTTGGAAATATTGATAATATGCGCGTTGCGTTTTCCAGAGGAGAACTTGTTTTATCACAGATGGAAAATCGGGGAAGACTTGTTTCGCGCGCGCAGTCATATTCGATTCAAAATATTTGGGAAGAGGCAACCGGCGGACTTGAATCGTATTCAAGCTTCTGGGGAGATATAACAATCAGCGGTATTTATACGCATCAATGAGGTAAAAGATGGTAACAGTGGTTTCATTAGGCGGCTCAATTGTCGCTCCGGGCGAAGTAGATACGGAATTTTTAAAAAATTTTGTAAGCGTTATTCGATCATTTATTGACGCGGACGCAGATCGTCATTTTATTTTTGTGGTCGGCGGCGGCGCTCCTGCAAGACGCTACCAGAACGCATACCGCGAAGTGTCGGCTAACGCTTTTAAAAATGACGAAGCGGATTGGGTCGGCATAATGGCAACGCGCCTTAACGCTCAGCTTGTAAAAGCTGTAATGTGCGAATGGTGCAATCAGGATGTTGTAACAAATCCTTTGGAAGTCGATCCGTTAACGGGACGCGTACTTGTCGCAGCAGGCTGGAAACCCGGCTTTTCCACGGATTATGACGCTGTTTTGTTAGCCGAAAGATTCGGAGCCGATATGGTAATTAACCTTTCCAATATCGAAAAAGTTTATACCGCAGATCCCAAAACAGATCCCAGCGCGCAGCCGATTGATAAAATTACATGGGCAGATTTCCGCGCGATTGTCGGCGATGATTGGACACCCGGAAAAAATGTTCCGTTCGATCCCATCGCAAGCCGTCATGCGCAGAAAATCGGATTAAAAGTAATCTGTGCAGGCGGAAAAGATCTTAACAATCTAGGTAAAATTTTAAGAGGCGAAGAATTTTTCGGAACAGAGATTTATTAATTAATCACCGAATAGATCATCGAATGACGCGAATTAATGCGAATAACAATTTTAAAAACCTCTTTTATTTAAATCTTCCGCAATGTTTAAATAAACGGCTTTAATATCAACCCCTGAGATGTTTTTCTTTTTATAATCCAATATTTCCGCGTGAGAAATTCCTTCTTCTATTTTTCTTACATTGTCTCCCCAATGCGCGGAATATTCGCATACCATACCGTCGTTTTCTCCGATTTCTTTCTTCAAATAACTATAACTGTTAAAAAACATTAAATCATCAAAACGATTCTTCATTGTTGTATACAAACTTTGAAAATATACATTATTATCCATTTTAATACTTTCGTTAAACTCTTTCATTGTTTTCGTGGTTAATTGATTAATTACGCGGTAAAAATCAGGATTAAAATCACCGTATAATTTACCGAAAATATCAAGCGCTTTTCGCGTTATCTTAGTATGAAAATATTTTTTGTTAAAAAACAAATCCGCTAATTCTGAACCGTGATGCGGAGTTGATATCGAAGTTAAACTCGCGATTTTATCTCCGAAATTATTATTCCAAATAAGAAAACGCGAATCTATCGCTCCTTTTGAATGAGCAATTAAATTAACTTTTTCCGCTTTTGTTTCGAATAATACTTTTTCGATGTTTTCTTTTAATAATTCTGCGTTTGACTCATAAGTGCCCCATGAATCGGTATTGCCAAAATAAACTAATATTCCTTTTTCTCTGAACATATTCGGAATTCTTCCCCAGAAACTGAAATATTTTGCTCTGTCATGGGCTATAATTCCATGAACAAATATTATCGGATATTTCATAAATAAATTATTTAATTTTGCTTATATTTTTCTAAAAACATCTCCAGCCTTTTCATCGCGTCAGTCAATGTCGCTTTATCAGGCAGAAAAACAATTCTAAAGTGATCAGGCTCTTTCCAATTAAAACCGGTTCCGTGAACAAGAAGCAGGCGCTGATCGCGTAATAAATCGAGCATGAACTTTACGTCGTCGGTTATGTTAAAACGCTTTGTGTCAACTTTCGGGAAACAGTAAAGAGCGCCTTTGGGTTTTACCGCGGAAAGCCCGGGAATATTATTAACCATTTCGAAAGCGGTATCTCTCTGCTCAAGCAGTCTGCCGCCTGGAAGAATCAAGTTCTTGATGCTCTGATATCCGCCTAACGCGGTTTGGATTCCCATTTGCGAAAGCATATTGGGACACAGACGCATATTCGCGAGCATATCAAGTCCTTCAATATAACTTAAAGCGTTTTTCTTTTTGATGCCTGAAATAACCATCCAGCCCGCGCGGAAACCGGCAGCGCGCCATGATTTTGACAGACCGTCAAAACTGATCGTCAGAAGATCGGGCGCAATCGTAGACATTGGAACATGAACAGCATCATCATAGGTTATGCGGCTGTAAATTTCATCGGCGTAAATAATTAAATCGTTTTCTCTCGCTATTTGAGCAATTCCTTCAAGAACCGATCTGTCATAAACAGCGCCTGTAGGGTTATTCGGATTGATAACTACAATCGCTTTTGTGTTAGGTGTAATTTTCGAACGAATGTCGTCTAACACAGGATTCCAGCCCGATGACTCATCGCACAAATAATGAACCGCTTTGCCGCCGGCAAGAGTAACGGTAGCTGTCCACAGAGGATAATCAGGCATCGGAATTAAAACCTCGTCGCCTGAATCAAGAAGAGCCTGCATCGACATAGAAATAAGTTCGCTTACTCCGTTGCCGATAAAAATATCGTCAATGCCGACATCCATCACGCCTTTTGACTGAAAATCATGCATGACGGCTTTTCTCGCGGCAAAAAGTCCGCGCGAATCGCCGTAGGCTTGAGCGTTAGGCATATTAATAACGATATCGTGAACAATCTCGTCGGGCGCGTTCAAGCCAAAAGAGGCAGGACTGCCGACATTGAGTTTAATGATTTTAAAACCTTCTTCTTCAAGCCGCTTCGCTTCTTTAAGAACCGGTCCTCGTATTTCATAACAAACATTATCAAGTTTTGTTGATTTATCAATCTTTCGCATAACACATTCCTAATTATTAAAAATCCACTGCCCCGTCTCTTCAACATATTTTCTGATAATCGCAATGTGAATATCAGATCCGTTTTTCGCGACTTCTTTTTTCCAGCCTTTCACATCTTTCAAAGCTTGAATTACGCGCTCTTTTCCTTTTTCCGAGGAGGCAAGACAGGCGGCTTTATCATCGCTGTTTTTCGCAATCGAAGTATTCAAAAAATACGACGACAACCCTGTAACCAGAGCATCGGAAGATGAAGCGGCAAGGGACGCGAATTCGGGTTCCGCTTCTTTAAAAACGCCTTTTAACAAGAGAGAAAAACCGTAATACCAGCGCGCCCACTGCTCCTCCTTTGGTTTCAATTTACCCTTGCTTTTAGTAAGGAGCATCTTAAAAAAGGCTGCGGCTTCGGCATGATCTCCGCTTAAAACCCTGGCGGAACCAAAAACAAGAAAGTTATTAATAACCGAGGCAGGACGAGCCAGCAATGTCTTGCCTTCCAGCTTAATTACCGATTGATAATCTGTAATGACTAGGTACGAGCTTGCCAAAAGGCGGACATATCTGCTTGAATATTTGCCTTTTGTATAGATTTTTTGTTCCAAATAATAGGCTAAAGCAGGCCAATCCTCTCTTTCAAGAAGAGAAAGAAGCCGATAATTAAAGAAGAAGAATATCCCCATTCCGCTGAGAAGCAGAACCATAAAAATCAGGAGCGGTATGGTGACAAACCGGAAATTTGAGATTGTTTCCGGCTTAGATATAGAAACGGACGAGGCAAACGCCAGCGGTAAAAAGGCAGTGACTAAAATTATGATAAAGATTATAATGGAAAAAGCGATTATCAGGTATTTGAATTTCAATGTGAACTCTCCTGATAGAATCATAAAAGAAAGATTATATTACGTCAACCGCGGAGAATCGGTATGAATAGTTATGTCGTAAAGGAAATAAAACCCAAAAGTTATTTTTCAAAAGCTGTCTATCTTGATGAAGTATTTGTCATCACAGCTCCCGAAATGCCGTTCAGCGAAGAGACAGCGGCTCTCATTGATAAATGGAAATTCAATGAAGTTTTCAGCGAAGGCGAGCCTCATACCGAGTTCACTTCGGCTCCCGTTACGGAGTCTGCTGGCAAAAGCGCTTCTTCTAAACCAAGTCCTGACGAATCATATACGATTGTTTCACATGCGGCAATTTCACAGCAAACAGACTCTGATAAACTAGAGAAAGCGAGCAAGTTTTATTTAGGACTTATCAACTATGTAGAAAAAATGTTCATAAAAGCTACGATATCCGATGAGCTTACTTATAAAGATGTCACGGAAAAAATTCGGGATATGGTCGAATATATAAGGGAAGATCGCCGTTTTTTAATGAGAATAATAAAAAGCATTGAAGCGCCGCTGGATAAAAATTATATCGCAATTCATTCGGTACGTTCCACGATTCTCGCGATAATTATCGGAACATATTTAAAACTGCCGAACCACAGATTGATCGAGCTTGGCGTTTCCGCAATTCTGCATGAAGTCGGAATGTTAAAACTTCCTTCTAATATTTATTTGTCCGATAAACAGCTTACGCCTGCTGAGCAAAAAGCGATTATGACGCATCCTGTACTAGGTTACAGTTTGCTGAAATCATTTGATTTTCCAATCGCAATATGTCTTGCGGCTCTTGAGCATCATGAACGCGAAAATTCTTCAGGTTATCCGCGGAGACTTACAAGCGATAAAATTAGTTTGTATTCAAAAATAATCGCTGTCGCTTGCTCATACGAAGCTCTCAGCACAAAGAGACCTCATAAGGAAGCTAAAGACGGTTATACAGCCATGCTTGAACTTTTAAAAAACGAAGGCAAACAATACGATGATACGGTAGTCCGCGCGCTCGTTCTCTCTCTTTCGATTTATCCAATCGGTTTGTATGTTATGTTATCTAACGGAAAAAAAGGACAGGTTGTTGACGTTAATCCCGAGAATCCGAGATTTCCGATTGTGCAGGTATTCGGAGATCTTACTCCTGACGGAAAAATAAAAACCATTCAAACATCGCAGGGCGCGCTTACAATTGTTCGTCCTTTAAACCGTACCGAGATAGATGTATAATATGGAAAATATTTTATCTCCTTCATTATTAACATATTTTATTATCTTTTTATTAATCTTAACGGGCGGTGTTTTTTCATTATTTGATTACGCAATCAGTTATTGCAGAAAATCGCGCCTTGAAAAAGAAAACGCAAAACGATTTAAAGCAATTTTAAAAACATTGGAAGATCAATCCGATCAAAAACAATTATGGTACGGTAAACGCAATTTATGTTTTGCCTGCCGTGTGTGGTGTAACATACTGAGAATATTCGCGGCGTTTGCCGCAGGAATGACATGCGTTGATTTACTTTCACAGTTTGAAAACATTCCTTCATGGATAATTGTAATTATTTACGCGCTTCTTCTAGGTTTATTCACAGCATTTTTAAGCGACGCTATTCCAAGATTGATATCCCGCATAAAACCAGAAGCAACAGCTTCGATTCTGCTGCCTGCAATTAAAATAATTTGCACTCCGGTAATGCCGTTCACATTATCGTTGTTGAAATTTGTTTCATTTTTCAAAACCGCAATAAATCCGGAAAAAGACGAAAGCAGCATAACAGAAGAAGAACTTCAGGATGAATTGCGCAACACTCTTCTTGAAGGTGAAAAATCAGGAATTGTCGAAGGCAAAGAACTTTCGATGGTAGAAGGCGTTTTCTATCTCGGCGATCGTTCTGTCGCGGCATTTATGAAACACCGTTCGGAAATTCAATGGCTGGATATTAACTCTCCCTACGAAGAAATACGCGCAAAAGTAATTGAATATAAATCACAGCGCTGCTTCCCTGTCGCTGATGGAAATCCCGACGAAATAACAGGCGCTGTTTATCTTGAAGACATCATCCTTGATTTCTCTGAAGAAAAACCGAAAGGATTACGCGCAATTATAAAGAAAGCGCAGTTCGTTCCCGAAACAATGACTGCCTTAAAAGCGTTTGAATCTTTCAAGCACGGACAAGTTGATTTTCTTTTTGTGATGGATGAATACGGAGGATTAGCCGGAATCATATCCGTCAGAACATTAGTTGAAGAAATTGTCGGCGAACTTTCCGCTCCCGCCGCATCCGACAAGCCATTTATCAAACAAGAAGACGGAAGCTATCTCGCAGACGGCACTCTCAACATTGACGACGCGGCGCACGAACTTTCACTTAACGGTCTCTCCGAAGAAGGCGATTTTCATACGCTCGCCGGTCTTATCCTTCATCTTGCGGGAGAACTTCCTCATGTCGGAGACAGTTACGAATATCAAGGATACAAGTTTACTGTAGTGGACAAAGACGGAAATAGGATTGATAAACTGCTGATAAAAAAAATAATTGAATAAAATATTTTATCATGATTGTAATAAACTACGGTAATGACTGGGTAAAAACAACTTATGATACTCTTGCCGCTTCCGATATAAGACGAAGTTTGCAGAAAAACTTTTCGGTGTCAATAAAACCAAATCTTGTAGTAGAGCGTCCGGCGGGCGAAGGCGCGACTGCTCATCCGGAAGTTATCGAGGGGATAATTTTATTTTTAAAAGATTACGGAATAAAAGATATCAAAATAATTGAAAATTCAGCCTGCGGACATAATACAAAACAGGCGTATAAATCATGCGGATATGAATCATTAAATAAAAAATACGGCGTTCCGTTAATCGACCTAAGCGGTGATCGTTTTATTTCTTTAAAATTTGAAAACAATAATTATCAAATCAGCGAAACGGCTCTTAACAGTAATTTTTTGATCAATGTTCCTGTTTTAAAAGCGCATTGTCAGACGCGGCTGACATGCTGCATGAAAAACCTGAAAGGATGTATGCCCCACAGCGAAATGAAACGCTTTCACGCTATTGGATTGCATAAACCGATCGCTGAATTGAACGCGCTTTTAAAAACGCATTACTGCGTGGTAGACGGTATCTGCGGCGATCTCAGTTTTGAAGAAGGCGGAACTCCGGTAGAAGCAAACAGAATCATCGCCGGGCAAAATCCGTTGCTCGTCGATTCTTACTGCGCGGAATTAATTGGTTATAATCCCGATGATATCGGATATTTATCATATGGAAAAAATATAGGAATAGGCGAATATTATTCTAGCGAAACAAAAATTGTAGAATTAAACGCGGAAAATAAACCATCTTGCCAATTAAGAAGCGGCGGAACAGCAAGCGTCCCGGTAATTGCGGACAAATACCGCAATTTAATTGAAGAAGACGCAGCCTGCTCTGTTTGTTATGCCGCTTTAATTTTCGCGCTTCACCGCAAAGGCGGCATAACTCAAGGTAAAAAAATATGCATAGGACAGGGTTTTAAAGGAAAGCGCGCAGTGAACGGCAATAATATCGGAATTGGAAATTGCGCAAAATGTTTTAACAAGTACGCGGCAGGATGTCCTCCCAAAGCGGCAGATATTCTAAAGTTTTTGGAAAGCAATTAATCGTTGAGAAGGAGAAATAAAATATGACTGCATTTGAAAAAGCTGAAAAATTGTTTAAAAATGTCGGAACATTTATTATTAGTTGTACGGGCAGCGATGGTTATCCGCTTATAAAGGCTGTTATACCCGGGAAGCACAGATTGTCCTTGAAAGAACTATATTTTTGTACAAATACATCATCTAAATTCGCACATGAAATTAGTCAAAACTCTAAAGCAAGCGTATATTTTTACAGCAAATTACTTATTTGGAAAGGCTGCATGTTAAAAGGAACCATGGAAATTGTTTCAGACATAGAAACAAAATCGAAATACTGGCAAAATAAATTTAAAACCGCCTATCCTGAAAAATCGTATTCCGATCCTGATTTTTGTCTTTTAAAATTTGTTCCTTTTTCCGGAAGATTTTATTCATGGTATAAGAGTGAAGATTTTGAGATTTAATATCCAGTATTTGCTTCATAATAAAAAACTGAGTTTCGTATATATTGTTATACGAAATAATGTTATAAAATGTTAAGAAACAAGGAGTTCCCAATGAGAAATGATCCAGGTGATATACAAATTTTTAATGTTGGTTCTAGTAAATTTACAGGTGATGAAAACGGCAAAGGAAAATTAGAATGGTCTGATGGTGATATATACGAAGGTGATTTTATTGACGGATTATTTCACGGGAAGGGAGTATTTAAAACAGATGATTATATATACGAAGGTGATTTTTTTGAAGGAGAATTTTGCGGAAAAGGCAAAATGATATATAAAGACGGAAGGATTTATGAAGGTGATTTTGCCAATTTTAAGGAACATGGAAAAGGTAAAATGACATACCCGGATGGTAAAGTTGAAGAAGGTGAATGGAAAGATGGTAATTTTATAAAATAAAATCGTATTAAATCGAAAATACAAAAAAGGAGTAAATATATGAAACTAAAGTTATGCTTAATCGCTATATTGGCAGTTTGTGTTTTTTTATCTTCAACATGCGACATACTAAATGGAAATGAGAATAAAAACAACAGCAACGACAACACAACAGACAGCAGCATTAAAAATCTGGGCAATATTAAAGAGCATATTTCAGGCAGCAATTCCATTAACTTTGCTTATGCCCGTAATATTTGGGATATGCATCTTTTTGGAAACCGTATTTACATAGGATACGGAAGCTGGGCAAACTCTTCTCCATCGGGCGCGGTAAACAGAGGACCAATACCGATTATCGCAATAGATACAGCGGCAGATCAATTTGTCAGAGAAGATGTATATGTTAATGCAAACGACGTGCTCACACATAGACCAAACGGCGCTGACGATGAACAGTTATGGATTTTTCGGGAAATTAATGGCACAGACGGGGTCTGCAGGCTCTACGCTCCCGGAACAGATGCCAGAGGTACAGTCGGCGCGCCCAGCGCAGAAGGCTGGGACTGGGGCAATTATTATATCAGGCAGACAGACGGCACATGGCTGAAAAAACCGACCATACCCGGCGGAATACACGTTCTTGATATTATTAGTTTTAATGGAAAATTGTATACAGGCATCGGCGGTAATTCCGAAATAGACGGTTCTGTTGGAATAATGTATTCATCTGACGATGGCGAAACTTGGTCGGCTCCTGAAAACTTAACTAACACAGCGCGAAATTATACATTGATTGCATGGAGAGAAAGCTTGTATGCCTTTGGCGGAGACAGCGCAAGAAGAGTAACAAGCGGAGTACAGCCTCAAACCAGATTGCGCGGCAGGGTTATAGACGCAAACAACAGCACAACAGATAGCACTACAGTCCTTGGGATTTTTTCTGAAGTATTGGATGACACCCGATACATTATAAGAAAATATGCTTTTATAGGAAATTTAATTGCTTTTATTTTGTATAAACAAGGTGAAACTAACGATAGCTGGGAATCGCCGGCAGGGTTGCATTATGCAAGTAGTTTTTCTACTACAAGTACAATCTCTATAGTCAGTTTACCAAACCCGTCCGCTGAGGCAATAGACATTATCAGCCGAAACAATGATACATTTGCTTATATACTTGCCAATGTAAAAAATGGAAATAATTATACCGTCATTGTGTACAAGACTGTCAACTTAACAAATTTTGAAACAGTTTGCAGTTTCCGCTTTGACACTTTTGCGCGCTCATTTGAAGAACATAACGGTAACTTTTATTTCGGCATGGGAACAATGGACGGAGAACCGGGCACTCTTTCCGAGCTTTCCGGTACTATAATAAAAATTCCGTTTGAAGATAATTAACAATTAAAAGGAGAAATCGTCTCCGCTTTGCGGAGCCGTTCGATTTAAATCAACCGCTTCGAACCTTTGGTTCGCCGCGGCTAAAAAAGGAGAATAAAAATGAAAAGATTTATTTTATTAGTTGCAATCATTGCAATTACCGCAATGGCTTTTACAGCTTGCAATCGAGGAAGCGGTACGCAACAGCAAACAGCAACAGCAGAACAAACACAATCAGCTACTGAGGTTCAAACCGGCAGTAACCCGTTACTTGCAAACAGAAATGTATCTGAATTTGCAGGAACATGGGTTACATCTCAAGGTCAAAGTATGCAGATTAGAGCGAGTGGCATGTTAGCTGAAAGAGAAATAGCCGGAAACAAATATATAGGTTATTTAGCTGATGATTTTGAGGCTGATGTTTATATAATTCCAAAAGGTATTGAGTTTATTCACTGGACTGGAGCTGTTCAAACAGATACAACACAAGATCGCGTATTTATTCAATACGCTTCTGAACGGGTTCCGACAAACGATGATGTGTATTATCCGGCGGGAGAAGCTTCATCACTGCCGCAGGAACCAGCCGAGTTAACAGGGGAATGGCATTCCAGAACAATTACCGGCAGTTGTCACGGACAGGAGCATTATATCTTTACCGCAGACGGCTATTATAAAAAAGGCGATTTATATCCAAAACACGACGGCACATGGAGTTTGTTAAGAGACGCCGCAACTGGTAAATATAACTTAACGTTTCAATATAAACAATTTATTGATTTTGAATCCGGCTGGACGCCTAATGAATTTACTCAATATGCGGAGTATGAAACAATCGATCCCAATAATATCGATTTGTTATTGCACGGCACAGGTTGGATTGAATTAACCCGTTGCAATAATCCCGGTTGGTCGGCTCAATGAATAAGGTAACAGGAACGAAAAGTAATTAATAATAGTTTGTACAAATACAGTAATTACCCGACGATTATTTATTACAGCTTACCACAAAAACGAAAACACTGCTTTCTCGTGGTAATCATTTCCGGGAGAAGCAATACTAGGCAGAAAACCTTTTTGATTCGGCGCGTCGGGGAAATGCTGAGTTTCAAGACAGAAGCCGGAATATTTTCCGTAAATTGAGCCTTGTTTGCCTTCGACATTTTCGAGCTTGTTTCCTGTGTAAAATTGAACGCCTGGTTGAGTCGTGAAAACTTTCATTAAACGCGCGGAAACAGGATCGTAAACTTCGGCGCATGGGCGCAGTTTATCGTGAGCGCCGTCGAGAACAAAACAATGATCGTAACCTTTGAACGGTTTAAAGATCGATGTTAAAAAATTTTTGTCACGGCGGATTTTTCTGCGCGAATGAAAATCAAAATCGGTGCCGCCAACAGAAACGAATCTGCCTGTCGGAATTCCGGCTTTATCAACTTCGAGATATGACGAGCAATTCAAAAGCGCTTCATGCGAAAGTATATCGCCCTTCCCTTCTCCGCGTAAATTAAAATACGCGTGATTTGTCAGATTCACAGGACAGCTCTGATCCGACTTTACGCTATAGTCGCAGATTATTTCATTTGATTTAGTGAGCCCGTAACAAACAACCGCGTTTACATTGCCCGGAAAACCGCCGTCTCCGTCGCGGCTGTCAAGCTCGAAACGAACATACACGCCTTCGTTCTCTTTATACGTTTCCGATTTCCAGACGAGTTTATCAAAACCTCTTCTGCCTGAATGAAGGGTGTTTTTGCCTTCGTTCGCATCGAGCTGATGAGTCTTTCCGTTCAAGCAAAAGGATGCCCCTTTGATGCGATTGGCGAATCGCCCGACTGTCACTCCAATATACGGAATATTATTTAAATAACCGTCCAATCCTGAATAACCGAGCAGAACATCATCAGCCCCAATACGCGAAGGAACAAGCAGGCTTGTCCATGCCGCGCCGAAATCGGTCAGCGAGAATTTCATCCCTCCTGCCTTTAATGTATACAATTTTATTTTCTTTCCATTAGAAAGAGTGCCGAAAACCTTCTCTTTTATTTCCATACAAGCACTATATCATGTATTCATGGGTTTGGGATACCGACAAAAGGGGGATTTAGATTGACATATATATTATTAAATTTTATAATTCTGGAAGAATATATATCTATTAATGGAGGATAAAATGTCAAAGAATTTCAATATTAAACTAGCTGTTATTCTAATTTGTATTGCGTCAGTACTGATTGTATCCTGCGGAAAGAAAAGGCAAACTTTTGAAGACACCGATCCGAATTCAAAAATAAACATATCAGTATTTTCAATGACACCGATGAGACAGCCGCCGCCGGGTAATAAAATTTATAAGTGGGTGGAAGAAAATCTTAATGTAACCTTTACATGGGATATTCTTGTCGGTAATAAAGATCAGAAAATCGGCGTAATGATCGCGGGCGGCGATTATCCCGATATCCTTCATGTTGACAGTAAAAAATTCTACGAAGCGAGCGCTCTTATTCCTCTTGACGAATTAATTGACAAATACGCCCCAAGGCTGAAAGAACATTATGCTGAAGCCTGGGAAAGAATGAAAGAAGATGATGGTCATGTCTATACTCTTCCTGTCTGGGGAGTTCAGACCGGCATAGATCACGGCAACTGGTACGGCGGCGCCGCTATGTGGATACAAAAACAAATTTTAAAAGAATTCGGTTATCCGACAATTACAACTTTGGACGAATATTTCGACATCATTATCAAATATAAGGAAAGATATCCTACCATAAACGGAATGCCTACGATCGGTTTTTCAATTCTTGCGCATGACTGGCGTACATTCAATCTGATCAATCCGCCTAACTTTCTTGCCGGATTCCCAAATGACGGAAACGGCACGATTGATCCTGAAACACACGAATACAAAATTTTCCTTGATAAAGAAATTTCAAAACGCTACTTAAAAAAACTTAACGACATGAACGCGATGGGCATCATTGACAGGTCATGTTTTGTAGACACTCACGATCAGTATCTTGCAAAAGTCGCCTCGGGGCGCGTTCTCGGTTTCCACGATCAGGCATGGCAGTTCCAAAACGCGGAACGCTCGCTGACAAATCAGGGAATGCATAACCGCACGTACGCTCCGCTTCCGATTGTCTTTGACGAAAAAATCCGTCCGCGTTATCGGGCAAGAACAGTTCCGAATATAGGACAGGGTATCGGCATCAGCGTGAACGCGAAAGATCCTGTACGTATCATCAGGTTTTTAGATGCGCAGCTCGACGATGAGGTTCAAAGAATAGTCGGGCTGTACGGAATTATCGGAGAAGATTATCAATTGAATGAAGAAGGTTTGCCGTACCGCACGCAGCTTCAGAGAGATCAGCAGGAAGATGAGGTTTGGAGATTACACAATCAGGCAAATCTCTGGCGAAGCCACGGTCCGAAAAAAGAAGGATCGTATGAAAACGGCTGGCCTACCAACATTGCGGATTTCTTCCATGAAAGAGAAGAATCGATGAGAGCCGAAGACAGAGAACTCTGGCTTGCTTATAACATGAAGAGCAACAATGAAATGATGGACAAAGATCCTCCGCCGAATTCGGTATGGTTTCCGGCATGGAATGTGGAGCTGATAGACGGCTCTGAAGCTCAAATTGCATGGAAACGCGCGGAAGACATTTACAGAAGACATGTTCCAAGGATCATTCTCGCAGCGCCGAATCAGTTTGAAAGATTCTGGACTGAATATGTTTCGGATCTGGGAAAAGCCGGTCTTGAAAAATACGAAGCTTATATGCAGAAAGCGATCGACGAACGTATTAAGAAATGGAGTCCAAAAAACTAATGATGAAAAAACCAACTTTTGTAGAAAATTTAGTAAACCAAAGGCAGCTTGTCTATATGTCTCTGCCTCTCATTCTTTATGTGATACTCTTTTCGTATGTTCCTCTCTGGGGCTGGACAATGGCTTTTCAGCATTTCAGACCGGCAAGAAGTTTTTCGGAACAGGAATGGGTAGGGTTTCAAAAATTTATTTTCCTGTTTACAGATCCCGGTTTCATGCGGGTTCTCAGAAACACCCTTGCGATGAGCCTTATCAACATGGTGCTTGGTTATGTAACGGCGATCACTTTAGCTTTGCTTCTCAATGAAATCAGAAAAACCGGTTTTAAAAGAGTTGTACAAACAATTTCATATCTGCCGCACTTCCTTTCGTGGGTAATTGTAACGGGACTTGTTTCATCAATGCTTGAGGTTGAGAACGGAGTTGTCAACAACTTGTTGATGGGTTTAAGACTCATCAAAGAGCCGGTTCAATTCCTTGGAGAGCCTAATTATTTCTGGGGAGTTGTCGGAGCGACATATGTCTGGAAGGATGTCGGCTGGAATACAATCATATATCTTGCGGCTATCGCCGGAATCGATCCTAACCTTTATGAAGCTGCGGAGATTGACGGCTGCAACAGGTTTCACAAAATGTGGTTCATCACCCTTCCCGGAATCAAAGCGACAATCATCATTCTTTTGATCATGAGTATCGGACGAATCCTCGACGCGGGTTTTGAAATGCAATACCTGTTGATGAGAGGCAGCACGATGGAAGTAGCGGAAACTATCGATATATTTGTTTTGCGTTACGGTATTCAAAGCAACGACTATTCGCTGGCGACTGCCGCGGGTATGTTCAAGAACGTAGTTAACATTACATTGATTTTCATGGCTAACTGGCTTGCAAAACGCCTTGGCGAAGAGAGATTAATATGAGATTACTGAAAAAATCACGTATCGAAACAGGTGTTTTCGACATAATAAACATCACATTCATGATCCTTTTGATGTTTATTACACTCTATCCTTTCTGGAATACGGTCGCCGTTTCTTTTAATCAGGCAACAGATACAATCAGAGGCGGCATTACTTTCGCGCCGAGAATTTTTACCCTTCAAAATTACCGAGCGGTTTTCGCGACAGGAGAAATTTTCAATGCGTTTTTAATTTCGGTTTCCAGAACGGTAATCCAAACTCTTTCCGGTGTTTTCCTAACCTCAATGCTTGCATTTGCTTTAAGCCGCAGAGATTTTGTTTTACGAAAACCTTTTACGCTTGTCATTATCCTTTCAATGTATATCAACGCGGGTCTTATCCCGAACTTCCTGCTGATCAAATCTCTCGGAATGATTAATACATTCTGGGTTTACATTATCCCGGGAATGATCAGCGCGTTTAACTTTATCGTTGTAAGAACTTACATCTCAAGACTTCCGGAAAGTATTATCGAGTCGGCGAAGATTGACGGCTGCGGCGATTTTATAATCTTTGTGCGAATTATTTTCCCGCTCTGCGCGCCGGTACTGGCGACGATCGCTCTCTTTATCGCGGTAGGCGCATGGAACTCATGGTTCGATACAATGATTTACAATTCAGGCAGACCTTTGCTTCATACATTGCAATACAAATTGATGGAGTACCTTCAATCGAGTCAACAGCAGTCAATGAGCGCCGCCAATATCGGAGCGATGGGCATTGCGCAGGATGCCGCCAGCAATATGGTAACGCCGGTCAGCATAAGAGCGGCTATCACCGTAGTTGCGGCTCTCCCGATTTTAGTTGTGTATCCCTTCCTGCAGCGTTACTTTATCGCAGGCATTAACGTTGGAAGCATTAAGGAATAACATCGCTGTTAAAGAGGAGATGACGTCATGAAAAAGATTATTACTCTTGCGGTAAGTTTGACGCTTGCCGCAGTCTGCTTCGCGCAAACCGATCCTGTTGTTGGTTTCTGGCTCAGTGTCGATGAAAAAACGGATAAGGTATCAGCGGGCTGGCAGGTTTATATCGAGAACGACATCCTTTACGGAAAAATTTTATCGGTACCCAATCAACCCCGGAACGCTTTGGCAACAGAATGCAGGAACAGTTACAGAAACTTCCCTGTCGCCGGAAGAGTGAGTCAGATGCCTCTTGCGGGCACTCCCTTCATCTTCGGTCTTACAAAACATTCTCACGGCGAATGGAGAAACGGAAATGTAATTGATCCGAACGACGGCAACATGTACGGCTGCAGGGTTATTTTTCATCCGGCGGGCAGCAAAGCTTCCGGCAGAACATTCCAGAATGATACTTTAGAGATGCGCGGCAACTTCGGTTTAATATCACGCAGCCAATTCTGGCGCAAGACAGATCAGGCAGCCGCAAGCGGTTTATGGCCTAACTAATTTAGAATCTTAATCTAAGCTTTACGTTACAAATAAAATAACTGCCCAGTGTCATATCTGGCGCTAACGGTCCCAGCTCGCCGCGTTTGCCGTTTTGGTGAAACAGATCGCGATCGAGAGGTACTTGAGCGGTGATGATCAATGTAGCTCCCTGAAAAAGTTCGTAGTTAAAGCTGATGATCGGCGTGAAAGAAATATCGTCAAAGCCGGAGAGCAACGCGGCAGTCATGTTTATAAAATCGTTAAACTTAAAAGTAAAACCTGTATACAAATAATGATTGTTGGAAAAACTGCCGCCGTAACCAAGCGCCGTTGAAGATTTTTTTCCGTTGTATAAATATTCGGCAAGGATCATAAACTTTCCGTCAAAGAAAGAATAGTCGATACCTGCGCTCACCGATAAACCTTCGTGATCTGTTCTCTCTTCGTGGTTGTAAGTGTAGAGCGCTTCCATTACGAGTCCGACTTCAACGTCGGCTTTTACTGAAATACCTGCTCTATGTTTTCCAAAACTCGAATCTATTAAAGGCGGTGTAGAATTTGTGATGGGCGTTTCATAAGAGTACAAAACTTGAAGGCTGGCTTTATCCCAATGTTTGTCCATAGAAATACCGACAAGAGAACCCATGCCCTCCCGCGTAAGAGCGTTAATGGGAGCCGCGTAAAACCAAAGCAATTTTAATTCATCGATTGGAAACCATGTAAGCGTTGCTCCCAGTACACCGCGAGGACGCGCGTCAGGCTTTAAAGGATTTCGCGGATTGAGAAAATCGGAAGGACCCCACATCTGCCCGTAACCAAAAGGAATACGAAAAAGCCCTGAGTCAATATCGATGTGTGTTGTGCGCAGACGGAAGTAAAGCCGCTCAAGTTCAATCGCTGCAAGGTAGTTATCTCCTGAAATAAAAGCAGTCAAACCCAACGGAAGACCAATGCGCTGAGAAGCTAACATTGCCGCATCCGCAGCGAAATCTCCCGCAGCGGCAATTAAGTTCACCGCCGCGTGAATTACAGCCATCTCTCTCATTCGCGCCTGAAAACGAATATTCGCGTATTCTTCAAACCCAAACGAAAACGCAGGAGAGTCGCCTGCCCCCGCTTTCCCGGATATGGTCGTGTCCAGAATACCTGAGACTGTTATCTGCGCTGATAGACCGCTTGTTATAAATAAAATCAATACGCAAATACTAATGAACTTTCTCATAAATTCTCCTGCCATTCCTTATACAAAGACTCTGCGCCTCCGCGTCTCTGCGTGAGAAAATTCCAATCACCTTTCTAGATTACGCTGACTGAATACAGAGTCCGCTATTGGTCTGTCCAACACGACATTGCGCATTACGAAAATTGTTCTGGAGTCACGGCGCATGAGATCGCGCATCTCGCCTTCAACAGGGAAGCGCCGTCCGCCGATTACCTCAACTTTTCGCATGGTGTACTCTTTTAGTTTGACGCCGGAGAGAGCGAAGAGTTCGTAACGAAGAACATCATTGTGCTCTCTGTCGATCCAAAGTTTTCGCGTCGGATAACTTTCTGTTCGTTTCTTCGCCTTTAGCTCCAACACCCAAGCGTCACGCCCGTTGATCGTTTCAGAACCGATGAGCTCCGGATTGTAGCGGCTGGACAAAGTTTCGTTATCGAGCGTGTCTTCGTAAGACATGTCGGAGCCCATCATGGATTCACGCAGCATGTGACCGGAAATCAAAATGACTTCTTCCGTGTCTGGCGAGTAGACAAAAAGCCTTCCGCCGTTTTTCAGATACTTTGTTCCTCTGTCTTCCGGATTTGTAAACTCAATGAAGCTGTGCGTATTTCCGCGCGCCCATGATTTCATTGTCTTTACGAAACGCCTTCCGCCGTGTTCGATGATGATGTCGCCTTCATACTCAATGGTCGAGTATATCTCGTTGTTATCAACGCGGGAGAGCAACTGTGCTGCTGCAGGCTGAGCCCCAAGTGAAAATGGAACAATGAAAACAACTGTAATAAACATTACAAAAAAAACTTTTCTTCCAAACATAACTACCTCCAATAAATTTTTATCTTCTCAACGCTTCTACCGGTTCGACAAACGCGCTCTTCAACGACGGTATCAACGTAAAGAGCGACGCGATCACAACACCCATGAGCCATGCGCGTAAGAGGATGAGGGGATTGAACTCAAAGAAGATCGCGTTACTCATCGGCATATCGGCGAAAGTGTTTCCGAAATATTCCATAAACTTGACGGGAGAGCCTGCCATGACAGCTACGATACTTCCGCCGAGCACAACTCCGGCTAGCGCGCCGAACGCAGCCATGAAAATCGATTCAAAGAAAAATACTTTTACGATTTCACCGCGTGTCATTCCGAGACAACCCATCATTCCAATCTCTTTGATGCGTTCGTGAATGATCATCACGACTGTATTGATGATCAGGAAACTCGCAACAATAAGGAACACAAGGAACACAACCGTGTAGATCGGCGTAACCATTTTCATTACGGCAACCCAATAGTTGTCTCTCCATTCTGTGACAACATTGCCTTCTCCCAAAATATTTTTCACACTGGCGGCGATACCGCTTGCCATCTGCGCATCGTCGGCGTAGATCACAAGCGACTGCGTTCCTTCGTCCATTACCAGCAGACTCTGAAGCCTTTCGATATCAATCACGATATAACGTTCATCGATCTTGATGTAATCGAAGTTGAAGATGCCGACAATCTGCGGACGTAAAAACTTTTCAGAGTACTGAGCCGATATAGTTTTGAACATGAGTCTGTCGCCGACTGTCAATCCCGATTTATGAGCAAAGGCGCGTCCAATCGCGATTTCGTTTGTTCCGCGAGCCGGCCAGCGTCCTTCTATTAAACCGTCATTGCGATCGGTCAGGTTCAAATGGTTTACAGCGATTTCATTTTCGATATCGATCCCCCACAGTACAGCATGCTTAACAGTACTGTCCTGTAATGTCGCCATTGTTGTAATCCTCGGAAGCACAGCGCGAACGCCTGAGAGCTTTTCAATTTCTTGAGCGAGCTCTTTCCAGCTTCTTCCGTCAGCGACCGGATACTGCACCGGCATATACTCGCTTTCATCTTCGTATTTTTCCGAGACGACTCTGACGTGCCCCAGTTCGTAAACCTGAACAGTATCAAAAATACATTTTATCATTCCGTCTATCATCGACGAATAGACAACGATAAAGAACACTGCGATCCCGACTGCGGCAAAACAAAATAGCGTGCGCCTCATGTTCCGCCAAATATTTCTAAAGGCGATTTTTATTAGTGTAGCCGTTCCGCCTTGTTTAATTTGATTTATCATATAACCTCCCTTCTACTCGAACCGTAAGCTTTCGGTTATCGGTTTCTTCACAGCGCTGCGCGTAGGAAGAATCGCGACGACAGACGCGAGCAAGGTCGCGACAACACCGGAGCCGATAATCACCGCAGGATTCCACGCGCTGCGGAAAACCGCCGTTGTACGGAAACCGATTCCGTCAGGCATCAGGTCGCCCATCGCGGTAAAATCAATTCCGTACTTTACAAGCGGATAATTGACGGCGCATCCTACAATGATTCCTAAAATCGAACCGATAAATCCGAGGAAGCCGGCTTCAAGCATGTAAGTAATTACCATTTGGTTATCGGTCATCCCCATTGCGCGCATCATGCCGATTTCTTTTGTCCGCTCAAGTATCGCGAGCAGAATCGTGTTGGAGATTCCGAGGAACGAAAGCAGAAGCAGGAGGAACGCAAGAATCTGCGGCATTCCTGTTTGTATCGCCTCGTAACTTAAATAATCTTCCATATAGTCCTGCCACGTACGTACTCCAAGCTCTTCCGGCATTGACAGCCCCATGCTTGTAAGCCCGCGCCCTAGCGCAGCTGTGATCACTGAACCGCTCTCGCTCTTGCCTGGCAATCTATCGTCCGGCACGCCCTTCTCTCTGATGATCAATTCAGTAACGGCTCCTTCAAGCATCATACCGGTTTCATCCTGAAGAACGTCTAACGGAATAAAAGCAGTATTACCGTTCGGAAGAGGAGCCGGCGAATTGATAACACCCGCTACCTTCACGTCAAAAGCCTGATTGATATGGTTGACAGCTCCCATAAATCCGGCGCGTATCATTGCGTTCAGTACCAGCGACAACTGCGCTTCATCGGTTTCTGTAAGAAGGTACGCATTCATGAAATCTGTATATTCGTAAGCCGCGAAAACCAACTGCTTATCCTCTTCACGCAGAGCAGGCGCCAGCTCGCCTTCCCATTTGTCGGCACGGATTATTTCAGGCGTCGCTCTCATATCGATCACCGCGTTGATGCGGACATCGTTGCGTCCTGCCGCGTCAAGGATAGCCCAATAACGATCAAGATCTTCTTTTGACGCGCTGCGTTTAAGGATCATCCTCTCGTTATCCTCGGTCGCTTTTAAATCGATATTGATTCCAAACGGATCGGTATTGACCTGCGACACATCGTAAAGCGAGCGGATAAACTCAGCGTCAGAATCATTTCCTATGGACTGCCTTATCAATTCTTCGAGATCGTTGCGGTAAGGGCGGGTTGGAATCCCCACTTTCAATTTTTCAGCGGCTATTGTTCCCAAAGCGATTTCAAAATTGCCGTTCTGCACAAAGCGTCCGAAATCAACATACTCTGTGTAGCGCAGCACTTCTTTTTCAGCCTCGGGATCGATCCCGTAAAAAATTATCGGCGCTGACCCTGATGTCGAGAAAAGCGTCCCTGAAAAAGTATAACGCGGAGCGCTCACATAACCTTCGCGGTCGAGAGCCTCTTTGTAAATTTCCCAATCCTTAAAGTTTTCGTAGCTGGGCATCTCGTCCTTTCTTTCAAAGTAGAGATTCGTCTGAAGCCGCGCCGCTCCCTGCTCGAAGTTGACGATGTTACGGCGCGACTCGATCGCCATGCCGCCAAGCCAGCTGTTGAGGAAGATGTAAACCGCGACGCTGACCATGATCGCCAATGAGGTAAGGATTGTCTTTACCTTGTGACGGGCAAGATTGCGCATCGCCATCTTTTTCAATTCCCATATTCCTGATAATGTCATAAGCTCACCTATTCCTTTTGGAAGTCAGTTACGATCTGACCATCACGAATATTGATAAGGCGGCGCGCGAAATCCATAACCATTTGATCGTGGGTAGAAAAAATGAACGTTGTCTTTTCGGACTTGTTCAGTTCCAGCATGAGTTCGAGGATCTCTCTGCCGATTTTTGAATCGAGGTTAGCAGTCGGCTCGTCCGCCAAAATAAGAGCTGGCTTTTTTACAAGCGCGCGCGCGATGGCGACACGCTGCTGCTGTCCCCCTGACATTTCTTTGGGACGGCGCTTTGCCATGTCTTCAAGACCGACTTCCTTTAAAATTTTTTCCGTCCGCTCTTTAATTTCCTTCTTGTTAATCCCCATCAGCGTGAGAGGAAAGGAAACATTCTCTTCGACGGAAAGAACAGGGATAAGATTGTAAGCTTGAAAAATGAATCCGATACTTTGCCGTCTTAGAATAGCCAGTTGATTGCGGCTCATGTTCGCGGTGTTTGAACCGCCGACAATAATATCGCCGGAAGTGATCGTATCAAGGCAGCCGACCAAATGCAGGAATGTTGATTTACCGCTTCCCGAAGGACCAGCGATGGCGGCAAATTCCCCGCCATGGAATTCGAGGTTCACACCTCGCAGGGCATGTACCGTCTGTCCGTTTAATCCGTAGTCTTTAACTACATTCTGCGCTTTTACAACTGTCATTCTTTTCCTCCTGATTTATTTTTCTTTAATTCATTTAAAGCCTGTAAACCGAATATATCCGTTGTTTTTAATTCTTCGGTTATCGTGTTCGGCACCAGCATCATCGAGTTGCCGGCTTTCAATCCTTCATTCAATATGGTAAGTATCTTGAGTTTCATCGCGCCTTCGTTCTTCGCGTAAATCGAAATTGCTTCTTCAAGTTTCTTGGCGATTTCAATTTCAGCTTCAGCGAGCAGGATGCGTCCTTTCTTTTCCCGTTCAGCCTGCGCGACTCTCGAAAGCGAATCTTGAAGCGCTTCCGGAATCTGAATGTCGACAATCTCGATATGCAAAACCGTGATGCCCCACTCGGTTGTTTTCTTGTCAACCTCTTCCTGTATCTGTTTCTCAATAATGTCGCTGCGCTCAAGGAATGTTGAAAGATCATGGCTCGAGATTGAAGTGCGGAGAGCCGTCTTTGAAGAAAGCACAACAGCGTCGACATAGTTCGCCACTTCAAGCACCGCCTTCTGCGGATCCCACACGAGCCAAAAACAAATCGCGTCGACATTGACCGTAACCGAATCGCTTGTCAAAGTTTTCTGCGTGGAAAAATCCGAAACGCGAATGCGAAGGTCAACAGTCTGCGCGATCCTGTCCGCAAGCGGTATAAGGAAGAAGAGCCCAGGACCTTTCACCTTGCGGAATTTCCCGAAGCGAAGAACGATAGCGCGTTCCCATTCATCGGCTTTACGAATCGAAAAAACAAAAATCAGCACAACAAGAAAAACCGCAATGCCAATCCACATGCTTTTTAAATCATCCAAAGCCAAATCCGTTCTTTCAGGAATATGGTAGACACCCGCAAGCACCGCGATAGCAGCTACGATTAAAATAAACCTGATAATACCCAGCGAATAATCCGTTTTGTTTTTTACAAATAAACTCATTTATTAACCTCCTTAGTGTACGCTTCAATCAATTTGATCATTTCCCTGTTCTCTAAACCCAGATCCCTCAGCTCCTGCACAAACCGTCCGACCACTTCACGGATTTTCCGGTTGAGACTGTCGTCCTCCATCTCCGGTTTTTTATCGGAGATGTAAGTGCCGCTGCCCACCTGCGTTTCAAGTATCCCGCGGATTTCCAGCTCGCTATACGCCCTCGCGATAGTGTTCGGGTTGGTCTTCAAATCAACCGCAAGCGATCGAATGGTCGGCAATTTGTCGCCAGTCTTCATCCGCCCCGACAAAATAGCGTACTCAATCTGCTGGATAATCTGCCTGTAAATCGGCGTCCCATTCATAGCATCCAGCGAAAAATTGATAGAGCGAATAGTGACCGATTGTGAAGCCATCGCCGATTGCGAAGCCATCGACGCCTCCTCATGGCTTTTGCTTACCGTTTGAGATTTCACGGCAGCGGCTTTCATAGCTTTCAAAGTTGTACTATTCATCTAGTACAATTCTAAGTGTACTAGTACAATATGTCAAGAGGGAAAGTGAAAAAAAATAAAAAAAGGTGGCTGCTGCCTTTTGGGAGAATTTTAATATTATTATTTGTTTAAAAAAGTACAAAAAGACGGCAGCCGCCTTTCTTACGCTACACTACCATCACCAACGATGAATATTCGGCGAGAAGCTTGTCTCCGGTAATGAAACGCATGGGGCAGGCTATCGCCTGAGCAAGCAACATGTGATCAAATGGATCGTTATGGTGCTTTGGGAGTTCCATATAGGCTTTATTATAAGCACTGGTTATAGGTAATTCAAAAAATGCGTTTTCTTTAATAAAATTAGAAAAATCATCAAAATCTATTTTAAGCCTTCCTTTGCGTATTTTAATTATAATTTCCCAGAAAGAAATAACGCTGACATAAACATCTGAATTAACAGAAGTTAATAGATTTTTTAGCGGTAAAATTCGTTTAGAGCCTTCGAAATACCATAGAAGAACGTTAGTATCAAGTAAAAATTGTGTCATAATTTGATAAATTCCTCCCAAGTCATAAAACTTTTATAAAACATTTCATATAATTCTTCGTCAGTCCAATGCTCCCAACCTTCTTCATATTGAATTTTTCCCTTCATGCAACCAAAAGCATCCGCGCGTTTTTTCGCATTAATAGCTCTTTGATCAACAATATTGATCATCACCTCCGGCTTTCCAAAACTTCCGATATAAATTGTCTCTCCTGCCGCCGCGCGTTTAACAAGCTTAGAAAAATTGGTTTTTGCTTCGTGTATCGAATATGTCTTAACTTCATATTCCGGAATAGGTTCGCTTACTGAGGATTCTTTGTTTTGCTTTTTTTTCATATCACCATCTTAGTCCACAGTGGACTAAGATGTCAAGTTTTTCAAACGAGAGCTTTGCTATCATGGCTTAAGACCGCAAAATGCGACCTTAAAATACTCCAATTTGATCTGTCAGAGGAAAAGTTGAGATAGAGAAGGTTTTTTACAATGACCATACTAACTCATACCTTCGGTACTTACACGAACCTGTAATTTGATATCTTTTTTCTTTTCATGAAATATCAGATTGATATGTTATTGTTTGTGTTAGGCGTTGTTTAATTTCTTCGGTGGTTAATCCTTGATCGAGTAATTCCAAGACATATTGACGAGTTTTTTCAGAACCATCTTCAAAAGCTTCTTCGCGGGCAACTTCAAAAGCAGTATCCCAATTCCATTCGGTATATAACATGTTAATTACCTCCGTTTCGTGTTTTTCAAGGTACTCCTTGAGTATATCATGTTTTTTACAATATTTTAAAGCCTCTTTAATAGCTGTTAGTAAGTCATCGAATATTTCACGGAATTCCCATACTTTTGACATGAAGAGACTGTACTCGGTAAGTATACGGCAGCGATTTACTATATTAATATTTTTTCCTTTGTTGATGTTCAGTACTTTTACTTCCAATTCAAGCAGCGGATTTTCTTTTTCGTTAATCAGTTCTAATGGCTTTTCAAAAAGATCTGATAATTTTAGAATTTTTTCATCGGGGTAAGGATCATGACCATCATACAAAACATAAAACACAGGATAAGGTATTGAAACTTTTTTACCTGAGTAAATATTTTTATTTTTAGTCATTTGCTTGTAGGATTCTGCTATGTACATCAAAAGACGCAGAGCCATGTTTGGGTTTATGGTGCTCTGGTGCTCGATTAAAACTACGAGTTTAGAACCAATAATAAATGAAATATCATTGTATATATCCCTGACAAGCGCATACTCCAACGTATTAATTAAAACAGGTGCATCGTCGGGTAGTGTTACTCCTTCAAGAGCGCAGTAAAGCTCCCGAAGAATATCCGCATTATTGAACAGCGAAGTAAAGACGCTGTTCTTGTATTCTCTGTTAGCGTTCATATTAGAACCTCACATAGTGGTATCCCGAGCTGTCATAAGACAGCTCGGACAGAATTTTCAAAAATAGAAAATTCTGTACAGCTATATGGGTGCGTACATGCGTACTGCTTGACCGAAAATGAAAAAAAAGTTGAAAATATTTTAAATTTTATTTTGGTTTAACTATACGTTTATGGGGTGGATACAGAAGACCTCACGCGGAGACGCAAAGGCGCAGAGAAGAATTTTTACCACAAATTATAGTTTCTATTTTTCTATATATTTTATACTACATTTTTTTGGTTTTATCCAGTACTTCTTTATTTCATTTTGTTGACATAATGACTTAATCTTTCTCTCTTATTTTTTTTATACAATGAATTACAAGGATTATTATTGGTATTATTAAAAATATCATTATAGCTGTTTCATATGTGTATGTAATACCCCTGAAACGCCCTGCTGTCTCTTGTAAACTGTCACTCATTTTTATTAATTCATCTTGATCTACGAATATTATTCCTATAATAATATATATGCAAATAAATCCTATTGCAAAAAGAATAATATAATAAATTGATTTGTTTTTTTTATTTTCTTCGTTCATAAAGCCCTACCATTGTCTCTGTGTTATTTAAGAAAGCACCCGATATACGGGTTGGTAACTCATTATCGCCAGCACCAGTATTAATATAATTGGCAGTAATCTGTTTATTTTTTTCTTATACTTGAACCAATTAAAAAATATTATTGTAAACACTGTCATGAACATAAAATTTATAACCGAAAGTGAAGTATTAACATTTATTAATACTGCTATAATTGCAACTGGCAGCAATAATTTATTATAAATATATATTAATACTACGTTTTTCATTGGAAATTTTTGCAGTTTATTTAATAAAAGCCAAATTAATATTTGAAAAACATCTGAAAATAGTACCGTTAAAGATGTAAACAAAAGAATTAAAACAAACATTGGGTCAAAAAATATCGCTTGAAGTCCCTCTTTAGATATCCCCTGAAGCCCATCTTGCGCTGTGAGTAACCATATTACTTTGCTAAAAAACGGAACAAAAAAAACAAGAAAAAAATATATTATTAAATGAAATATTATATTTTTATTTATATAAATACTTAAATATTTAAATAGTTTTTCTTTCATTTAACGTCATCTCCTTGGAGTTTGATTGCGAATCCAGTAATTTAGTTCAGTGGTAGACAGATGAATATTGACACTATCGGATAATGTTGCAATCGAAGAACCTGCCGTTGACGGATTAAACGCCTGCGGGTTTCTAAACATATTACCAAGGTCGTAAAGCATCCCGCTGACATCAATGCCGTTAGTTCCAAATCGCGAAGTTGCTCCCTTGGTTGTTATCTGCAGCTCGAATAACCCAAGACTCATATTGTTTGCTGTCTCTGTATCAGCACCTAACAGCATGGCTATCGTCGATACATTCAAGAGATTAAACGTCAGCCCTCCCATGTCGTCGAAGCCTTTAGAAAAAGTGTCTACACCATATCCTTTAGCCAGATTATACACCGAATGCACGCCGAACTCTGTTATTTTTTCTTTAGGGGGATCATGTCTACTTATCTTTATACGTTTTTTCTGCATTACGACTGGCATTTTCGTTTCTGCTCCCCCTGCTTCCATAAGACCGCTAAAAGAAGAATCAAAATACTATTGGCTTATTATCTATATATTTTTATACTACATTTTTTTGGTTTTATCCAGTACTTCTTTTTTCTGTCTTATTCCAGCACCCCCACTCGGGGGTTGGGATAATTAAAATTTATTATTCTCACTATTCAGTGAATATTGAATTATTGTTTTACTCTGATTCAACAATAATTGTAAATCCATAATATTTTACGATTTGAAATTCAATCAAAGATTCTGTTTTTACATTAATTAAAATAGTTTTATTATCTATCCAAGATATGTTCAAAATATTTCCTTCCACTGTTGTAAGAACAGGGGTTGTATCCCATTTAAGCTCAAAATCCTTATGCGCGATAAATATTTTATTTAATAATTTTGTTGTTGCGCCTCCGTTCACACGTTGTTCTATTATTTTAAAAATACCGTTTGGCGATAATAATTCGTTTTTAATTTCTCTTTCTACCGAACAACTAATAAACAGCAAACAAATCATAATTAAACAAATCCCAATGTTTTCTATTCGCATAAAAACTCCTTTAAATTACCTAAAACATAAATAAGACAGTGTATTGTCTGTGTTTTCTTGGCAGTTCTTCATAGTACAACATTTGATTAATCGGTTTCCTGTGATTCTACAATAATAGCAGCTGTATATGCTTTTACAACTTGAAATTGAATCAAAGATTCCGATTTTACATTTATTAATATGGTTTTATTATCTATCCATGACATATTTAAAATATTACCATCTAGTGTTATAAGAATAGGTCTTGAATTATGTCTTAGTTTATTATCTTTACGTACACGAAATACTTTACTTAATACTTCTGTAGGCGTGTCTCCTTTTTCAGTCAGTTCAATTAGTTTAAAACTACCATTTGGTGAAAATATTTCATTTTTAATCTCTCCTTTTACTGAACAGCTAATAAACAATAAGCTAATCAGTAAAAGACCGCTACCATAGTTTTGCACGCGCATAATTTATCCCCTGTATTATCCAAAAAGCATCCTTCGGATCGTCTCCATAAGACCGCTAAAAGAAGAATCAAAATACTATTGGCTTATTATCTATATATTTTTATACTACATTTTTTTGTTTTTATCCAGTACTTCTTTTAGCGGTCATATTCCAGCACCCCCACTCGGGGGTTGGGGAGGTGACTGTCAGTTAATTACAATATTTGTACAGATTAATCTATCTTTCTACATCGGATCATAAAAGAACCTAGTTTCACTAATACTTCTTTCACTGCGACGATAAACAGGACGATAAATCCGTATACAATTAATTCTATCATTTATATATACATATTCCTGCTCTTCATATATTTGCTCATCAATATAATATGTTATCATAGTCGTTATAATCACTCCATCTATTTTGTTTTCTATGACTTTTTTATCAATTTCAACATGTGGAAAATCATAATTAGGAGCATGCACTGTATTGCCGTTAATTCGTTCTACTCTTTCAGTTCTGCGTTCACCCCTGCTGTTAATGGTCTCTATTGAAATAAGATTTCCTAATGAATAAATATAATCCCTTTTAAACCCTATTCCAATTTCTTTTAATAGACTACCGTTTGAATCATAAAAATATTCTATATCTATCAGAATTACGGATTAATTCATAAATTCCATCATATCTATGTTTATTTTCATATTCATAAATCTTCAACACTCCGTCTAAATAGGTATATTTTGAATAGTGCGTTTGAAATCCGTCAGGAACATAACCAAAAATCTCCATAACAGAATCACCTAAAATTAATTCACGATTAATATGTGTCTGCATTAATCGTATATCTGTTGAATAGACAATAATTTTATTACCTTCTTTCACATATTCACTCTTACCAACAAGTTGTCCATTTCTATAAGATTCAGTCCGACTGATTTCTGTACTATTCCAAGGACTAAAAGGATGCTGTCCATATGTACAAATTAAAGAACTAAAAAGAAGTCCAATAATAAATAAACTATTTTTTTTCATAATTCAGTTACCATCTTAATAAATTTAATAAAAAAATCCATATACATATAGATAACAAAAGAACATCATTAGTAATATTAAAACAACAGAGAATATTTTATGAATATTTTTTCTATATTGGAAACAATTAAATGACAATAATGTAAATATCGTCATAAAGACAATATTTATTATTGAAAATAATATATTAACTGTAACCAACATTAAAATACTATAAATTGGTAAGAATAATTTATTATATATATAAATTACAATTATTTTTTTCATCGGAAAAACAAATATTTTATTAAATAAAAACCAAATAATGATTTGTATAAAATCTGCAATAAAAACAGCTACTGAAGAAAATAAAAAATATAAATATAATCGCGGAGCATTAATTAATCCGCCGCTGCCTGAATGCAACCATATAAATTTAATAAAAAATGGCAGAAAGAATACAAGAGAAAAATATATCAATAAATGAAAAGAATATTTTTTATTAATCAGAACATTAACATATGTAGATAGCTTATTTATCATTATTTTAACTCCAATGTTGTTTTTGGTAACAAAACATCTTGTTGCTTCTTCGCTTCATTATGCTTTACTATCGAATCAACCCCCCATTTACCAAGGTCGTAAAGCATTCCGCTGACATCAATGCCATTGGTTCCGAATCGCGAAGCTGCTCCCTTGGTTGTTATCTGCAGCTCGAATAACCCAAGACTCATATTGTTTGCTGTCTCTGTATCAGCGCCTAACAGCCTGGCTATCGTCGATACATTCAAGAGATTAAACGTCAGCCCTCCCATGTCGTCGAAGCCTTTAGAAAAAGTGTCTACACCATATCCTTTAGCCAGATTATACACCGAATGCACGCCGAACTCTGTTATTTTTTTCTTTAGGGGGATCATGTCTACTTATCTTTATACGTTTTTTCTGCATTACGACTGGCATTTTCATTTCTGCTCCCCCTGCTTCCAGAAGACCGCTAAAAGAAGAATCAAAATACTATTGGCTTATTATCTATATATTTTTATACTACATTTTTTTGGTTTTATCCAGTACTTCTTTTTACGGTCTTAATGAAATTACATAGGTATATGGAAATGGAAATGCGGCTCCTTTTTTAATAAATAACCAGTTAAGCGAAATACCTCAAAATATGAAATAAATATACTAAAATATTAATATTTTAGTATATTTTATATAAACAATATGAAAAATATTGGTATTCCATTATGTATGGTTTTTACGATCTTCATCTTTTCTTGTGGTTTAATATTTGAGCCTCAAAAAAGAGATAGAATCGTAGTAGAAATTGAAAATAAAACAGGTGAAGATGTTATGATTTATTATTATGATGATATTACTTGGCTTATTAGAGTAAACCATATCATTATAAAAAATAATGAAAAAATACAAACTC
>Ga0209755_10001622_pt1 | contig 34035 bp, 41 predicted proteins | sample TergutCo191P1_FD_187301 | JGI IMG/M metagenome (GOLD analysis project Ga0209755, IMG submission 187301) | Cornitermes sp. P1 segment gut microbial communities from Petit-Saut dam, French Guiana - Co191P1 (SPAdes) (version 2) | ecosystem: Host-associated > Arthropoda: Insects > Digestive system... | reverse complement strand
ATTGTAAGACGGGTAACTGCGCGTCTGCTCTTATGCCAAGATAACCGCCGACTGATTGTAAGACGGGTAACTGCGCGTCTGCTCTTATGTCAAGAGAACTGCCGACGCTTTGCAACTGAGGGGCGTCTACATTACATAAAACCCTAACCCATCCGCTAACGCTTTTTAACTCACTCAGCCATTCTTTGTCTGATTCTTCTGTGATAACTAGATCACCTTCATAATGTTCTTTCATACTTTCACTCCTTTTAGTTTTTCCAGGGAAATTCTTGCACTAATGGCTCAAGCCATATATCTTTCAGGTTATTTTTCATAAACACTGGCACGTTTTTTTCTTTGCAGTAATTCATGATGTTTGCTATCCATTCTTTTTTAGGGATTATTTTGTCTTTTCGGTTGCCTGTTTCACGACCGATGATTACCCATTTAATTTTAAAAAGACTATCTATATTTATATCTTCCTGTATTGGTTCTATACTTAAAAAAGTATTTAAATTATCAGAATAAAAATATTCACTGTCATATTTAGTCATTGTCGTTCCAAACCAAGCATTACTTGGAGCAGTTAACATTAAATTTGTATATCTCATTGGATTCTTTGTCAGAAATAAATATCTGTGCTGTGACGCAGCTATGCAAGCGTTAAATACATCGCGTATCCATTCATCTGGCACCCAATCTCCAAATAAATCTGCCATAGAGCATACAAATATGTTTTGAGACTTTTTTATCCGCGCGAGTTCATCCAGTCTTTCCGGGTGAAAAGTAGGATTAAAATGTCCTTCAAACCTTGTCCCCATCTTTCGCGCATAACAATATGGGCATAAGTTTAGACACCCGCGAACAGGATTCCATGTCATATCACACCAGTCTATTTTTGTTTTATTCATTTATCTTCCTCCAATAATCAAATGCTGGTAAGTTAAAAATTAATTCTGCGCACTGAGGGACAATGGCGTTACCTGCTCCCTTAATTGCGTCCAGTTCTTCGGGTAGCCCATCATAAGTTCCGGTAAGTATTTGTTCATGAGCTTCCCAGTTTTCCATTTTATAAGCTCCGGCAGTGATAGAGAAAAGTTTAGACCAGTCTCTGCTACTTTCGATATTTTCCTTTTTATTTGTATTGTTGAAAATATTAAACGCCGGTAGTCGCTTGCAAGAGGGGTAGGTAACAATCCACAATCTTTCTCTTTTGTGAGGCGCGCCAATTTGGTTAGCCGATATAATCTGCCATTCCGCATCATACCCCCCCCTGTGAATGTCCGACAAAATTCTGTTAAATACCTCTCCTTTAAGTTTTTCTCCTGGAACAGTGAGTAAGCCTCGCACGTTTTCAAACACTGCAATTCTTGGTCGTAACTCGCATAACATCCTAAAGCATTCGCTCCAAAGATCACGCTCGTCTTTGTTTCTTCTCTTGCGTACTCTGTTGCTGTTAGGCTGACATGGGAATCCGCCTGTGACAAGGTATTCGCCTTTTGGTAATTTTGAGTAATCGACATTTTTTATATCTCCCAACGGTATAGCGTCTGGAAATCTTTTCTGGTATAATTTAATAGCATAATCGTCCACCTCGCTAAAATAATGTTTGTCAAATCTAAGACCTGACCAATAAGCGGCAAGAGCGAAACCGCCGATACCTGAAAATAAATCAATAAATGCCGTCATGTATTACGCTCTTCGACCGTTATCAGATACTCTACGCTTGTTTTTAATACAGTTGCTACAGCGACGGCGTTTATTGCATTAGGTGTTTTACCGTCTTTTATCCATGCGTAGATTGTGTACTTATTTAAACCTGCTTTTTTTGCCAAGTTTGCAATGGTTAGTTGATTAGTTTCCATTTCAACTATTAACCGTTTTGCGAAAGCCGTCACCTAAAACCTCCTTTACCGAATTGACCGAGTTTTCTGCCCTGACTATCACGGAATATAATTTTATCCTGAGATTCGTCATCGATAACGCCTTGCAATTTTCTTGTTCTATTTAAAATTTTCAATCGCAATTTGTTTCTGCGTTTTTCCGCATTTCCTGATTTCCCAATCTCTTTTGTGATTTGTTGATATTCCATAAACCATGCCGCCATCTGCGTATCACAAATAACAGTTCCCACAGATTCGGGAATAAGACGCTTTATATCATCGTAATTTCTAGGTTCAGGCGGTTTACCTGTTATAACGTGGTTTTGCCAGAATTGCGAATATTCTGATACCATCATGCTCTGCACTTCTTTATTTGCCTTACACGGGTATTGTTGAAAATATCCCATATCGCGTAACACGTTTGACCATGCTGTGGGTGTAGTTATGCGATTGTCTTTTTGCAACAGATATGATATTTCATTTTCTTTGATAATTTTCCAGCCTGCCGCCTCCCATTTATCCGGCGTTTCTGGAAAAATTAAAACAGATACTATATCTTCATTTGCGCCAGTACAGAGCATTTGATGTTGTACCTGTACCTGATATACCTGTGGTATTTTATTTGTTCCCGGCTCACCCCATTTATCACGATATGCGAAAGCCGATGTAGTTTTTCCTTCATGGAGATTACCAATATCAATATATCTGCCGTCTATGTGACAGGTGATATAATTCTCTGCGACATTACTGCGTAACCCAATGTCAATACATGAGTATTCCGCTTCTCTGTCTATAATCTTACAACCTTTTTGTTCAGACGACAAATTAATAATAGCCGTTTCAAATGCGCTACCCCATCTTAAAGCCGCGCTGTCGGGCTCAGGCGGCAACACATAACCTCTACGCGCGTTAAAGCCTGCCTCGCGCTCTTCCATGATTAACTGCCAAACTTCCAGTGGTGTTTGAAATTCTGATAAGCCCAATACCGCGGCTCCTCTGCTTGCAGATATTCCTCGTGGTTTACTACTCATGATTAGTCTCACATTGACAGCTACAGCCATATTTCTCAAAAGCTGGCTTTAATATTAATTTTATGTTAACATCTCTGATAGCAAAAAACATAATAATTAAAACGCAGACTATAATTCCAATAAATCCAAATTTAATTTCAATATCTTCTCTCACAGTCCCGCCTCCTGTAAATCTTCAATCCTTTTTGCGACAACAAATATTCCGCCTGCTTCTTTGTATTTTTCTCCGAAATCTTTTTGCAAATCTGATAATTTACCTTTTTTACTCTTACACTCAACAGCTAAACCTCGCCCGTCTTTAGTAATACCGATTATGTCTGATACTCCCGGAGTATCTGTTGATTTAAAATAACCGCCACTATCAGTCTTAAACGCTCCGCAGTTTACGCGAATAACAAAATGTCCGCGCAAGCGAAGGTAGTCAAGACAGGCGTCCAAGACAAGCGATTCAGGTTTATTTTTTTTCATGTATAATCCCATTATTAAAAATTGAAGACATTGGAATATTTACACAAGTATTACAAACAGAGCATTGTATAAGCCTTACTATATTAAGTGGCTCATATACCGCTAACAGTTTTCCACAGGTAGGACAAAATAAATTTTCAGATTTCATACTGCAACATCCCCTTGTAATTTAATATTTTTCCATGTCAAATAACGTCGGAGCCGCTATTTCGACCTCGATGTCTTTTAAATATTTACAACCATCTTTCCATGATTCCCTGTTAAGCTCGATTCCATATGCTCGCCGCCTCATTTTTACAGCCATGTACGGTACTGTCATTAATCCGCCGAAGGGGTCTAATATCAAATCTCCCTCATTACTATATCTGCGTATAATCCGCTCCACGATATCAAACTGAAGAGGGCATATGTGCATTTGCAGTTCCTTTCTAGCCTGTTCGCCGTTTAACGTCCTCATGCGGTTAACATCGTCCCATATCCAGTCTGAATGCGAGCCGGGAGCAATAACCATAAACGAAGCAGGGAGCTTTCCTTTCTCTTCAAGCTCTTCCGCAAGTTCAACGTGTTTTTTATAGTCGTATATTTCGTTACGCGAATATTCTCTATACCTTGCTTGTAATTCCGATACCGGCGTATCTTTTAAATCGTCAATTGTTATCAGCCTATCGCCGCTTGACCTCCAGTAAGAATGTGCGTCCAACTGCCAGCGAGATCTTTTATAATCATCTTTTGATTTTTGTACAGGCTCATCGGCATACGCTTTTGTCGTGTCGCTTGGCAATTTTCTAAACAGTAAAATATACTCAGGGCAGCCTATGCCCATTTTTGTACCATCTTTGCACTGTTCAGTCCACCCAAGTCTATACGTCTGGTTATTTTCTCTCACTACGTCGGTTAAAACGATTATCCTACCCATAAACTGAAAACCGTGTTTTATAAAATGCGCCGTTGTTAAATCGCTAAACGGGTCAATCGTAGGCATTCCTGTACCTGTAGCATTACCAAATAAAACCCTATCTTTAACGTGTACTGCTGCAACTCTTCCGGGTTTTAATACACGTAATAATTCAGGCGTTAAATAATCCATCTGGTCAAAAAACTTTGCATTATCCTCATTATGTCCAAAATCGTTATAACTTGGCGTATATTCGTAGTGATTGGAGAACGGAATAGAAGTATGTATCAGGTCTACTGAGTTGTCACGTAAATTAGGCAATTCCAACACATTATCGTTATAAACCGCTTTATAATTTTCGCCTTCTATTATTTCACGCCCGACCCCGATAGAACGCTGTAATTTTTCCCCTATATTAGTTGAAAATAATCCATGAGTACGTATTATACCCGCCATGTTTTCTACCATTTCATTATGTTGTTTCCACTTACGTTTGAGGTTGTCTAAAATACCTTGTTCCGATTCTGCGTAAATTACATAAATCCAAACAGGCAGATTTTGCATGAATCTGTAAATACGATGTATAGCCTGAATAAAGTCATTGAATTTGTGGTCGATACCTACGAATATAGCTTTATGGCAAAAATATTGAAAATTGCAGCCTTGAGCTGATATGTCTTTTTTTGTCGCAAGATATTTTATTTTACCTTCGCTAAATCTCCTCGATATTTCAGCTTTTTCTTCAGGTTCCTGTGAACCTGTTATATATGCAAAATCATTATCCAACCCGGCTTTTTTAAACGCTTTAATAATTGCGTCGCGCTCGCTGTCAAGGTCATGCCAGATTATAAAATGGTCATCAGGGTTATTAGCGATAATTTCCAGCATTTTCTCAATTCTCGCGGGTAGATTTTCGCGTTTTTCTTTTGACGCAGAGCTTAAACTTAAAGTGGCGTCTCGTAATAATTTACCCTGACCGTCATCTTCAATTCCCGCTGTAGAGTGATCAACGCCTACCTCGCAGTAAACCGTCTCCATCGGCGGCAAAATATAACCTTCGTCGGAATAACCTAAGTCGCTTGGTTTGGTAATAAATAAAGCCCATGTCGATACCCAAAACCAGAATTCTTTTTCTTTGTGCGGATAAAGTGTAAGATTATTCGATTGTGTAGAATCTCTGTGAAAAAATCTTGTAAGAGCCTGCCCCGTGTCCATGATTCCGAGGAAGCCGGCATAGTGGATTAGTTCCTTGTATTTATTAGGCGAAGGCGTCGCAGTTGCTACAAATTTATATTTAACAGACTGGAACTTTATTAAAAACTCCTGATATGTTTTAGAGCCATAAGAGCGTAAAACCGAAGCTTCGTCAAGAGATACTGCGGTAAAATATGTCGGGTCAATATCGCCGTCACGGACGCGCTCATAATTTGTTATAAATATGCGTCCGTTCGCGGCTTTTATTTCTGCCATATTTCGCACATATGGCAGATTGTCTATTTTAAAAAATCTTGCGGCGTCTTTTTGAAACTCATATACAACCGCTAAAGGTGCGATAATTAAAGCATTACATTCTTCGCGTTTCGTGATTATTTCCAGCACACCCAGTTGTGTAACAGTTTTTTGCATACCGAAACTTGAGAATAACGCCCGGCAGCCTCCTTTAACCATCCACTTTATACTGTCCCGAACATGCGGCTTCATGTTTTTATTAATATCCGCGTCAGTGATTTCAAATCCTGTATCCTGCGCTAGTTTAATTTTTGATTTTAGAAATTCTATGTAGTTCCCGCTCATGCGCTCATCTCCTCCAGCTGTTTCCGTATTCTGTCGGCTTCCAATTTAGCCCAGTACGGTTTATAACCTTTAACTCTTGCAAGGCTGTGTAACGCGCGGTTATTGACTATATACCGCTCCTGTGTTAACTGCCAGTAAATCCAAATAGTTCTATACTTCAATTTTTCCGCAATATCACATAACTTTTTAACGGCGGCGTCGTATGCGTCATCGTCGTCGGCTTCTCTTGCTTCTTTAACGCAGATAATTATTGCATCTTGATATTCACGCTTTTCAGCAGACTCTATTACCTGCTCTACCATTTCTGATATGCGTTCCTGTAATGGTACGCTTTCAATAATTTCCTCTTCGCTGGTATTTTCCTCGTATTTTTCGCATTGCGCGCAACGGATAGGTTTAGTGCAAATTAAAAAACTCTGATACGGGCATAACCTTACACCAATAGAATTTTTATCCTGCTTTTTATCTTTCTTGCCGTAAAAATTCCAATCCACATCATCAACATAAAATGGCGGTATTCCGGGATAGCGAAGGTCTGTATGCAAATCAACAGTCGCTGTGTGGTCTACAAAAATCGCGTCATGTTTTCCGGCTGACGGGCGCAAGATACGCCCCACAATCTGAAAATACAATGCTTTAGATTTTGTTCTTCGTAATAAAAAACCATAAGATACTTTCGGCGAATCCCAACCGTACAGTAATAAATCTGCCGAGCATAAAACCTGTATTTTCCCGGCAGCAAGTCCGTCTATTAAAGCTCGTTGTTTTTTATCCGTCATGTCACCCGATACGTATTCTGCTATAAAACCTCGATCTCTAAACTCGGCAGCTTGTTTTTGCGCAGCTTTTACTCCGGCGCAAAAACCGACGCCAAGTCTATAAGTCCCGTCAGATAATTTTCCAAGTTTTTCATAGTATTCAACCGCGCGACCGTAAATCGCCCTGTCTGTCAATAACTTATCTAATTCGCCCTGGTCAACTTCGCCGGTACTGCGGAATTTAAGATTTTGTATTCCATCAGTTGGCGGCGCAAAATATCTCAGCGGTGATAAAAATCCACATTTCGTCAAATAAGGTATGCTTGCCCCATAAATAATCTCGTCATACAATTCGCCTAACTGTCGACCGTCAAGTCTTTCCGGCGTCGCTGTCAATCCGATTATTTTAGTCTCATACGGGAGCTCTTTAAATAACCGTTCCTGCGCATCATAAAAAACATGGCACTCGTCAATAAAAACCACATCTGGTAAATCTTTAATATTCTTTAGTCTGCGTGTAAGTGTTTGTAAACTTATAATATGCGTCTTATAAGCTCTTGACTCCCTATTGTCCGCGTCAATTTTTCCATGAGGTATTTTCCATCTGGTAAAACTTTCACTTGACTGTTTTACCAATTCCCTGCGTGGTACTATAAACCACGCACGTCTGGAGTTGTCAATAATACGTTTTGTGATTTCAGATACTATTGCTGTTTTTCCGGCGCCCGTGGGTAATTGTAAAACACATGAGCGTTTTTTTTGTCTAAACAAAACTTCACGTACACCGTTAATAGCTTCTGTCTGATAGTCACGTAAAACTGTCATTGTCGTACTCCCGGTAATCCCATGTCCAATGGTTTTTCGCCGCGAGGGTATTTTATTAATACGCCGCTTAAATCATTTAATTTTTTATCTTGATATTGTCTTTTTATATCCGACACTTTAAATCCTTCAATTTCAATTTTTCCACTTGCAAGTCTCTGCATTTTATAAAGCGGCATATTATTACATCTCGCCGCCTCAGATAAGCTTTCATAATTCACCCCGTTAACGCAAATCGCTTTTTTTTTCGACGTTTGCAATGTTTTCAATTTTTCCCTCCTAAAAATTATTAACAGGGGAAGGAGTCGAACCTTCGTAACTGACCGATGTCAGAGCCAGTATGCTTCCTTTACATCACCCTGCATGCGCCCGTCTCTCCAGACTGTCTTCGTGAGTTTTTGTTTATGGTCCGTTTTTCTCCTTTAAGGGTAGGGTAGAATATTTGGTATTTCAAAATATATCCAGCTCTCCATCCTGCGCCGCTCCCTGTTCTTCATTTGTTGAATTGTTTAAGTCATCGTCTTTCTGTTTTTTAATGGCAGACGCGAGTTCATCTGAACTCGCACCTTTTGGCAGAGAATCTGTTACATCGCGTATACTTTCATAGTTGTTATCTATTTCAATAACCGACACCAGCTCTGGTAGCTGTAAACCTGTAATCAATGCTTTTAATACGCCCTTTTCATGCATGGCGTTTGGATTTTTATTCCACGCAGATGTTGGGTTATTTAAACCTTTCCCCCATTTCTTTTTATGCTCTTCGGCTTGCGATAGTGACCAGTACTCAACTATCGTTCTGCCGTCTTTTAAAACCGCGACTGCAAAAAAGCCCTTAGCATTACCACGATTATCTAAATCCGGCGTAAATTCGTAATCGTCACCCTTTGCTGTTTTTTTCAAAACAAACGTATCGCCGTCATAAACCGTATCGGATTGCAAGTACTGAAGCGCGCCGGTCCTAAGAGCCATTTTTGAAAGACCGTTTTTCATAAACCAGAAATTAACCTTTCCATTTATTGCAACTAACGCACTTTCTCCCTTTTGCGGATTAAGTGACAACCCGGATGTTGCGGAGCGCTGTAATGCGCGTATCATAGAGATCTTGCCGACTTCGGTTGTTATACAAGCCCTCAAGTCATCATTTTCTATTACGGCTAGCGCGGCATCTTGTTTCCATGCTTCAAAATTACTACCCTGATAAAGTGGTAGAATACGCTCGTTTCCCCATCCGTTTATATTTGTCAAGATTTGACTGTCTTTTATCGTGATTTGATTATTTGCCATAATTATCTCCTGTAATTAATTTCCCGGCATACGCCAAGATTAGCTTTTGCTTTCTTCGACGTACTTTTTCAAGAACTGCGGGTCTTTGTCCAGCGCATCTTGTATTAATTTTGCTTTACCGTATCCGAATGAAAACGGATATTTATCACCCGCATGTCTGTATAGTTCGATAGTAGGTTTGCCGTTATACTCCCCGCGTTTTATTACAACTTCACTCATACTGCTTTCCCCTCCTTTGCCGGTTTATCTTCCGGCGGATTTTCCTGCGCTTCCTGAACTGCCAGCGTATTTAACTCGTCCAAGAGCTCGCTCTCGTGTTTCTGGATTAATCCAAGTAATTTAAGAGCTGTAATATTTGGAACGTCAAACGCTTCTTTGTCACAACCTGGTATGGTTATAACTAATTGCTGTGAGGGCTCAATACTTGAGTTTTTTTCCAATACTTCCATGCAGTCTTTAACCCTTTTTAGTTCTTGTGTTCCGCGCGCGATTTTAATCGCCGTATCTGCTGTAATCATTCTTCACTCCTTGTAAAATTATATTTTTCTTCCAGCCAGTTAATATAACGACTGGCATCATCCCAGTTTAAAAAACTACATTGTTGTACATGCCCATTTAGCGAGTACTGTAGAAGCTATGAACCATTTGGATATTGTTGCATACCAATTGCGTATGCTTCTGTTACGACAAAAGATTTTACGCTACCCAAAACTAACGTAAGTAAAATAAATATTAATATTAACAAACCTACAATTACGCCAGCCACCACGCTCTTATTCATCCGAAACCCCTTCAAATTTTCTACAATCACGACATACGCCGGATGTTAAATCTCCACAGTCAAGGCATAACTCTCTGTTGCAAATAACGCATTTACCACAGTTGCGCAAATAATCGCCGATAGTCTCATATTTAGTATTTTCACTACCCGGCGGAAATTCATAATAAACATCTTTACCAATCCATATAATTTGTCCGCATACTTCGCATTTTCGTTTTATTAGCAAGTTACCTCCGTTGCCGTATCAGGCGCTTCAATAATCTTCCCATTCTTTAATGTGTAGAAAATATTTGCTTTTATTTTTTTGCCATCAACTATTCTGGATTTGCAATTTATTAATTCAAAATCATCGCTATATTCGCATAACACAAGCACTGAACCTATATCACCTCTTGCTTTTGCATTTTTGCCAAACGCAATAGCGACACCTTCTTTTTTTACACTGGCAGACCCTTCATGTCTTACTATTGCCGCGCCGAAGTCGCCTGCGTTTGCCGCGCCGCGGTTGCCTGCGTTTGCCGCGCCGCGGTTGCCTGCGTTTGCCGCGCCGCAGTCGCCTGCGTTTGCCGCGCCGCAGTCGCCTGCGTTTGCCGCGCCGCAGTTGCCTGCGTTTGCCGCGCCGCGGTTGCCTGCGTTTGCCGCGCCGCGGTTGCCTGCGTTTGCCGCGCCGAAGTCGCCTGCGTTTGCCGCGCCGCAGTCGCCTGCGTTTGCCGCACCGAAGTTGCCTGCGTTTGCCGCGCCGCGGTTGCCTGCGTTTGCCGCGCCGCGGTTGCCTGCGTTTTTTTCTTTTTCTTCTTTTGCTTGGTTGATTTTTTTATTAAATTCAAATTTTTCAAAAAAGATTTTTACTGATATTTTAACTAGCTGAAATACGCTAATCTCTGGGCCGATTTTAATTTTTTTCGCGCATACCTTGCTATCATCACTATCTCTTTGTTCAGATATTTCTTCAAGTTCAACTTTATGGAACTTGTTTCCGTCCCCAGCGCTGTAATGTTTAAAAACGTCATGCGGAACCTCGCAGGCATGGAAACCAACATAACATAAATCCGCATTTTCTTCTTTGTAGGTTTCTCCAACCTGATATTGGAAGCCGTGACATTTTAAGTTTTTGTCAAATCCTTTGTAATATATCATTATAAGTTCCCTCCAAATAAAAAAAGCAACCATCTCCTTGGTACCTGCTCTCGTGTTAACAGGTGGCTGCTAGCGAACAGCCGGAAATGATTGCTTTTACCGCCCTGTCGCTAGTCAGGGCGCAAATGGTATAATGCTTGCATTTTGATTGTATATTGATTTTTTGTCAATAGCCTATTTAAATGTTTTTTTACCTAATTTTTTATAGGTGAATTTCCCTATAAAAAAATATAATAATTGCTTGTAATATACTGGTATATTGCCGATACTATCACCATGAAAGCAATGGATAAAAATGACGGTTTGAAACCCGTAACATACCGACTTCCACCGGAAATAATTGAAAAAATGGAAGAACTGTCAAATATAGACAGACGAAGCATAAACGATACAGTAATAACGATACTTCAGGATTATTTAGATATGCCTGTAAAATGGGAGACATGGATTATAAATACTATAAAAGAAATTGCAATCGAAAAAAAATATACTATATCTTGGGCTTTGAATTATCTTGTTGCTAACGCTTTAAATGAAGTGGGAAGAGGTTTTGAGAAATACCTTGAAGATCAATCTAACTCTAAAACCGCATAATTCCCTTCCCCGTCGAAAAATCCGGCTTGCAAAAATATTATGGAAGATGTAAAATAACACCATTCTCCACGCTAGCGAGGTGAGTTATGAGCATTATTAAGAAAATATTAAATATTATATCTGCAATTGTCTTATTTATATTTTCTTTGGTTTGGATAATAGCCGGTTTCACCTCTCTTGATATACCTGTATTAGCTATATTATTATTTTTATTTGGAGCATTGTTTTTATTTTGTAGCATAATTGTTATAAAAAGATTAAAGTTATTAAAAGCACCCCAAACGATAGAGGCACAAGACGCAAATAAAGAAGATGACGCACAAATAATACCACAAGTGATAGAGGCGCAAGACGAAAACACGGATAAGGAGAATATACAAAAAGTAAAAATTAACTACAAGGAAGAGGTAGAAAATATAATAAAAAATATATCTAGCTTTGAAGACTGTAAAATTATTCATGGATTGCCTTTTCATGCTGTTGCCTTTAGTAGGTCAGGTGAGGTTATAATTGCTGCCGGGAAAGATAAAGGTTTGTTAAAATTTTCAATTAATGATATAAAATCTATTAAATATGAAATGATAAAAGAGGACTATAACGGTGATAAAGAATGGTTTTGTATTTTTACAACAAACGACTTTGATAATCCAATCATAAAAATTCAATTATCATATATAGACGAAAGCAATGCAAAAGAATTATTCCTTGAAATAAATTCGCTATTTAACATACTAAAACAAAATAAATAGCCTCCACTTATTCTACGATACCTCAGAAACTCGGCTCTCCGACGGGTTTTACCAAAAAGAACTTACAATAATTTAGGCAAAAAAATAACCCGTGTAATTGAATGCACGGGTTACACATAGCAAAAGCAACATGTTGCTGACTAACAACGTAAATAGTAATTTGTAGCGTTACAAGCTAATACATGTTTAGTTATAAATGTCCTCAATATAACGTTAATGCTAGTCGGCTTTATAGCTATTGTATTATTTTGTGCTATAACCAACTGTAAACTGGAAATTTCGGAAGTGATTCCCGAAATAGGCTCCAGAACCGCCTGTTGGATAATAATACCACTATCAGTATTATACTCAACAGGAATAATCTCCGCAGAAACTTCTACGGGCTGCTGATAGGTGCTGTCTATGGCAAAAGCCATGCCAGCGACCAACATCAACACAATCGATATAAAAAACAGCTTTTTCATTTGCTGCCCTCCTGCTTAATTAATTGCCACTACTATCACCAAGCTGGCTATAGTAATCCCTAATGAGACCCCGCATACGAGCGTTGTCGTCTTCCAGAATCTCAACTGAAGTTTTTGCCGCTCTGATTCTTGTCGCAATTGAACGTAGGTCTGTGACATCTCCTCCAAGCGCATCTGCAATAATGGAAAGTTGGTCCTGTACTCCTCCAAATCCCGAATTGAGCTCTCCAATAAGTTCTGTAGCAAGTCCCATCTGTCTGCTATAATCTCTATCTCGTTCGCTATCGATTCCAGCTCCTGACTCACCGGGGTTGATTCTTCCAAGGAAGAAGACACATCCCAAGATAAGCAATATACACGCGCCGAGAATAATAAGACCATTACGACTAAAAACAAAATCTGTTTTTTCCACATAATACCTCCGTTAGTTTTTTATCAAATACCCAAGAACATTTTCATAACTCCACGCTTTAATTTTTGCGGCTCTGTCACGTCCTAAACCATCCTGCTCGAATAAAAAAATCAAATTATTTTCGGTACGGACGCAAAAACCGATATGTCCATAAGGGTTATTTCCGGTATTTTTAAATACGACAATAGCTCCTTCGGGTATGTGCTGCCCGACCGCGCATATTTCAACACGGCTAAAAAACCTTCTTTGTACAGGGCGTGATTCATGTTTTGTAAAAAAAGTCATTGCACCTTCTTCGCCCGTAGGTTCTGGCTGCGGGCATTCGTACAATTCATCGATACCTTGCCTTATCAGGTCCACGCACTGCGCTCCAGCCCATTTGTCGTAATCTACTTCTTTACCAACGTATTTAAAAAGAAATGTTTTAAAATCTATCCTCATTGCAGTTTACCTCCGTCTGTGATTGCATCTTTGTTTAATCGTTCATACATATCATTATTCCAGCATTTACCTTTAACGCCGCTGTCAACTACATTTAAAGCGAAGTATCCCGTTGTTAGTGTTACAACGGCTGTTAAATAGATACCCGCTGGAAAATCATCTTTAATAAAATTGACCATCATAATAAGACATATGGCAAGAAGCCCTATTAAAAAAGCTGTACTCTTTTTTATTTCAAGTCTTTTTTTCATTCAATATTCCTTTATTATAATTCACCGGGCTCAGGCTTTCGCTCCAAGCCTTTAATATGACCTCGGTTACTCCCAATACGGTCTAACGCAATCTTTACATTAACTTCGTCGCCTAATAATTTATATTGTGAGATATTCTCTTTATAAAGCTCTATTTTTTTATTACAAATCTCAATATTTTTTTCTCTTATTGGTAAAGCCCAGTTGTCAATTATTTTTCTTTTTACCCCGTCTATTAAATAGTCAACCGACGGCATTTCAGGGCATTTAATTTCCGTGTTATTGCCGCAATATGACAATTCACGTTCTATAGAAAATGCTTTATATTCTTCAATAATTTCTTTCATAATATTGTCGATGTAAGCATTTATATTTTCAGGTCTTAACTTGTATTTAAAATTATTTTTTCTTGAAGCGTCATACAACGGAAATCGCAGCCCCCCGCTTAATGCTCTTATTGTACTCATGCACAATATTTTATTATTCAACTCAATTGCCAACGTTCTTCTTAGTTTATTAGATTTTTCAATAGCGAAGTCGCTAAGCTCGTCGTCGTATTCTCTGACCTTTACATCCTGATTATATTTAATTGTTCCAGCGTCGTACTGCCTCTGTACTTCTTTTTTATTTGCTTTTATATTAGCGCCGCTTTTATCGATATGAACACTGCCAATCCAACCCATTTTCATCCCGATGGTTATAAAAATAAGTCCAAACACTACAGATATACACATTATGAAAATCTTTAATACTTCCGGGTTTTTAATAATTACGTCCAAGTTATTTTCCTTCCTATAATTTAGTTTTTGCAAATATTAAATATATTAATTATTCTGATTCTTCTGCTTCTATTTCTGGTTCGGGCTCAGGCTCTGATTCCGTAACTGATTCAGGCATAATCCACTCCCCTATTTCTTCATTCCAAACATATGCCGTACTGGGTGGGACCTTAACCGTAAAATCCTTAGTATCCTCAAAATATTTCCCGTACTTCTCTTTTTTGTGAAACATTAAAATCATAGTACGTCCTCCCTTTTTTCTGACACCTCTTCCTTTCTTTCTTGAGTTTGTCTAGTATCGTAAAAATCAAATACATTGCAGTATCCGCCCTGAAGTACCCAACCTTTTCTGTCTTGTCCGTTTATGCCACCCGCACCACCACCGCCGCCACCACCACCGCCAGCGATATTTGCTGCTGTTGCAGCTCCTCCGCCATCGGTACCATTCTCACTTGACGCAAAACCACCTATACCACCAGCGGCGCCATAAACTGTAGTAAAAGCGCCGGGTGATGTTCCTGTTTGATAACTCGCATTACCACCATTACGACCATCCATTCCGCTTGAATAAGCTTCGCCGCCATCGCCTCCATCGCCGCCCCATGCTCGTGGCATGTAACTGCTACTGTATGTGCCAATTGACGCAAATCCCCCTTTACCTGGTGATCCGGGTGGAGAATCTTCGGTGGCTACAAAAAAGCCTGAGTCTGTTGAAAAGCTTGAGTTTTCGCCTCCGCCTGATGCGCCGCCACCACCACCACCGCCGCCGCCAAGCCAAGAATTCTCGCCTGCTCGTAGTCTTCCGCCATTACCGCCGTTACCGCCATTGCCGCCGTTTGATCCGTTTGCGCCGATTTTAGCACGGCAATTCCCGCCGTCGTGGAAAAATATCGCATAAGTAAAATTTGAAACCAATGCAATACCACCGCCGCCGCCTCTGCCGCCGGTATAACCCGGCAATTCGTCGCGGTTGTTTTTTATTCCATTTTCGCCGTCGCCGCCACCTAACCCGCTAGCAAGTTTTACATACTTCCATCCCTTTTTTAAAGAAAATTTATATGTGCCTTTAATTGTCGGGGCTGAGTATTCTAAGAATGTTGGTTCTATGCTAAGCGCACCCAGTGATACCCAGTTTAGCGTCCGCCTTCCATCAGATAAATAACACCCCTGTTTTGCGCTGTCCCATTTGCCGGGATAAGTTACTAGCGAGGCAGTTGCCGTACTTGGAGCTTCTGGCGTACCATTACCATTGTCAGATATCGCTATCCAATACGCTGTACCTGCTTCTGGTTTTGTAAAAGAGATATCATTCGGCAATGTAAACATAGAACCGTTTAATTCAACTATGCCGCCTGCTGGAATTGTGATATTTCCAGCGCCGTTATCGAAAGGCTCTGTAGTATCCAGTCCTGTTTGAATTGCAAAAATATTGGTATTTTGTCTCTGATATCCTGACGTTACCGCATCTGGCTTATTATCCGGGTTTGGCAATTGCAAGAACTCATTAGCCATTAAATATCCCCTCCGACGTTATTTTTATAAATATGTTGTTCTACGGGTTTGCTATAGTCAAGCGATTATTACCTAATTACACCGCCGAGTAAATCTGCTTGCTTTTCGGGAAATCTACTGTAATACCATTTTTCCCTTCGCTCTCTACTCCATTTTTTGTGCATTAGCCTATCCCATAAGTTATTTGTTAATGATGGGAGTCCAAAAATTAATAAATACAACCATCCTGATTTTTTACTTTGCATACAATGACCATATTCATGTTGTTTATGCGTAATTTTACAACTTGTGCTTGGCAATAAAATAAAATATCCAAGAGACACCCCCGCTGATTTTTTAGAAAACCATTTATCTTTTTTGAAGATCATTAATTTCCTTTCGTTAAAATATTCAGTACTTTCAATTGTGAATATTTTTGAAACAATAAAGCCCAAAATTGTCTGAGGTAATTCCCATAAAATATTATTCCATTTCATTATTTTATTGCCTTGCATTTTATTATCTTATGTGCCGCAATCTCTGGTTATACCGCAATTGGGGAAATGGAATCCTATGTTATCTGCAAATAGACAACGACCTATATCTTTTCGGTATACATATTCATTTCCCCGCAAAATAAAGGCTCCATATTTATCCCCGATAACAAAAGTGGTGTTACCCCACTCGCCTTTTAATAAACCGCCTAATAATACTTCTTTATTCAGTTTATCCGCGGATATTGTAAAGAATTCCTCATATCCATTGAAAGCGTCGCCGCCACTTTTATAATAATTATAAAAGAATTCTGCGAGTGCTTCATTCTGAAATGAATGACTTTGGTATATCGTTTTGGGATTGTTAGCAACTTCATTCAACATACAATCTTCAAAATCGATACCATTTGCTACTTCCGGCGTTTCCACGCAGGAACCGAACGCTAAGACCATTAGCGCAGTTAATAAAATGAGTAATCTTTTCATTTTATTTACCCTCCAAAAAATTTAATATCATCGGGCATATTTTCTGTAAAAAATTTATCCATAAATACGCCAATGTTATTCCAAATATATAAAAATCTTCATTCATTTTTATATTCATTTTTTTTCCTTAGTTTAATTTGACAACTCTGGTAACGATATTATTACCCTTATACAATGCTCCAAACATTAAAGTAATTGCACTGGTTGTATTTTTCATCCTGCGCCCTATCTGCCAATCTGCTACGGATACAGTTGATGGGCGAGTCATGGTAACGTATCCGGCGGGAATCGTTGGAAGTCCCGGCGCTGGTGTGCTAGCTGGGAACCATTTATTACCTGTATAGGTATCGGGCATTGTCCACGTATTATCAATTTCCCCCCATAATAGATAAGTATCATCTATCACAAAACCGCTGTTAGGTGACCAATTAGATAAACTTCCCAATGTATTTATTTGTGCTTGTGTTGCTTCGTTTGTGCTGTAACGCCTTGTAAAATTAACATCCAGTTCCGGCATATTATCTAAACCATTAATACCGGTTGTGGTTGACGGGATAGACGTTATTTTAAAATCCCATGCTACTTTGCCGCTATCGCTTGTAATCTCAACGTAAAATATATCACCTGCTTTAAAAGTCCACAAATTATCACATACGATACTTTTTTTATCTTTGCTAATTAAATTAGCGGTCGAACCGTCGGTTTCCGAAAATACATATTGATAAGTCTGGAATGGCAGAGCCGCGCTGTTTGCCTCGCCTGTTCGTGCGGATAATCCTGCATTGTTTAAGATTGTAACAATGTTGACAACATAAGATGGCAGTGTCTGGATACAACATATTATAATTGCAAATTTTAAAAGGTTTTTCATAATATTCTTGTCATCCTTCCTCGTATTGATACCCCCGAGTTATTTCCAATTCTACAACTGGTAGGTGCTAACGAATCAAAAAATACTGTTGATGGAATATTACCCACGCGGGATATTTCTGTTATTGTAAGATTAGTTGTGCCTGTACTTGCGACCGTTTGTATTCTGTAAGAAGTAGCCCATGCTCCGTTACTCGCGTTTAATATCAATTCTGTGATTGACTCACTTGTAAAGTTTAATCTTATAGTAGAGCTGGCTTGTGAGCCGATTACAAAATCTTCAATTGAGTTTCCACCACCGCCGCCACCAGTGCCTAATCTTGCCCATTTGTTTGACTCATAGACAAAAACAGGTTGGTTAAGTGTTAGGTGTAATGACAGTGTTGTAGCTGTTGCGCTTGCATAAAAATAACCTATACATTTATATACTTTATTTGTATCTCTTAAAGTAAGCGAATATTCTGTAGGTGTAAAATAATCACCGTCTCTAGTACCGCCTATGTATAAAGGTCCAATGTAATCCCGATTATCTGCGGTAATTGCAGATGGTACACTGACAAGAGCGCCTGATTTATTATAAAATTGACCTATTGCATATCTCCAGTTAGTTGTTCCTATTGCATTACTTAGATAACAGGCGTTTGTGTTTCTCGCTCCTGCTGTCCATGCACCCGTGGAGTTATCCAAGTACATAATATTTTCGTGCAAATTAATTTTATTTGTCGTAAATGTCCTTACTCCAGCGGCGGATGAACTTGATGTTGCGGTTATTTTGTCAATTGTATTATCTTCGCAAATTCCTACAAAAGGATAATAATTACTCGCTCCTCCGGCTGTGCCTGCTTTAATAAATAATGCGCTTGTAGGATGATTGTAGATATTATATGCAATTGTATTGGTATCTCCATCTGTTATATCCTGACTGCCCATAAGCCATAAAGAATCACCGTCATAATGGAATAACATCTTGTTATTTGCAACACAATAAGCTGCTCCAGTCCCGCTTGCCCCTGTAGGTGCGCCACCCGCCAATTTTATCGCTATTGCACCCGCGCCATTAATGCTAAGTGTTGGACTAGAGGCGGTATTTCCCAATGTAAATTTAACTGATATTAAATCACCTGTTTTAAGAGTGAGAGCGGAATTAGTAATTGTCTTTGCAACTGTTGCCGCCGCCGTATCACAAACTAAATCTTTTATACCGCCTGTAGTATTTTGAGATAATGCACTGCTTAATAATGCCGGAGTTATCAATCTTCCTGTAGTCGCTGTCCCGCTATTTAATTCTGCTTCTGTCATTGCCGAAAAAGTTGTATCACTGTCAGTTATATCATTACTGCCAAACATCATAAAATAAGTACCGTCATAAAAGAAAGGCACAGTCATACCCGACGCTATATAAGCTGCGCCTGTTCCGCTTGCCGCAGTTGGCACTCCTCCGCCTAACCTTACTTGTATAACTGCTCCGCCATTTACTTGTAATGCTAATCCGCCCGTTGCAGCCGCGGCGGCTGTGTTTGCTACACCGTTAAAAAACACCGCTATTATATCGCCTTTATTAATGGCTTCGCCGCCCGAAGTTGTTACTGCTTTGGTTGCTGTACCTGCGGCGGTTGTGGTATTTCCGAAAATTATCTTAGGTTGTTTTGTATCAAGCCCTGTTGTAATTAAATTTTTTACCCAGTTTATGCCACGTCTAAGTTGTCCGAGTACTTGAGCAAGTGTAGACCCTAGTACGCCTGTACCAATATCCACTGTAGTATCATTCGCTGGTACTGTTACAAAGAGTCCACTTAAATTAATATTCATGTGTGGCAGAGTATCATCAATATGGGTGTTTAATTTCGCAATATCAATTTTTTGTGCATTTAACCAGTTTAACCCGCGTCGGAATCTTTGGAAAAAATTACTTATTGTATCTGTAATTGCTGCTGTTCCAATATCTGCGGTAGTTGCGTCCGCGGTAATTGATGTCTGCATATTTGCGTGAGCTGACGTATTTGCATTATGTGCCGCAATAACTGCGGCTAACTCCACGTCATCAACCCAATCCTGATTGTCAGAAAAATATGTCCATTCTGTTGAACCGGCAATACGCTGCCATACCCCATTATTTGCAACAGTATCAGCTATAACACGGCATAGATAATTAATATTTGTCGCTAGTCCTGTTGTGGGTAATTGCGATTTTAAATTAACCGCAGCGAGCCACGTCTGTGTTGCCAACTGCGCTTTTTCAACCTCTTCGTCGGTATAATTTTTTGCGCTTTCTAAAGTTTCTATATCGCCTTGCATTCTTCTATATATTTCATTTATGACAATATTATTAATAGCATCGTCCGCTTGCGCTCGCTGACTTGCTTCACTGTCAATCATCTGTCGTAAATTGTCATCTGATTGCGTTCGCTGATTTGATTCATTATCAATTATTTGCCTTAAATTAGAGTCACCCATCTGTCTTGCATTTGCTTCATTGTCAATATTTTGTTGTAATAGATTTTTTAACTCATCAACATATTCAATTAACCATATTTTTCTTACCAAGCCTTCGTCAAGATATTCCAAATCATTCCAACGTTTAACGCCGTCACCGACTTTAAACCTTCCTCTATTTTCACCTTGAGTAACACGTCCCAGTTCGCTTTCGGCTAATATTGGGTTCGTGTTAGCCCATGCCGCGTCTGATTGCCTCCTTATTCTTATTCGCGCTTTAATTTCTATCATGCGTTCCCTCCGTCTACAATTACGTCGTATTCATTATCGCTCGTTTCTGCATACATTCCGTTTAATTCAATTTCAAAATCCTCCGTACCGTCCCCGCCGTCAAATGCCCAATCGTCTTTATCAGCAATGGACTCTTCCACTGTTAGCGTATCTTGAGCCGAGTTCATTTCTTTTATTGTAAATAATGCAACGTTACTTGACATTCTACCGTTTATATTTAAAAACACTATAATAGTGTCTAATAGCTCAAACCCGGATGTATCAATTCCGGCTGCCAGTTTTAAAGTTTGTCTCATTGTTGTGAATCTGTCTGACAGCGCAATTGCAAGATTCCTAGCGTCGCTCCTTTCGATTAAATCAGTATCAAATGTTTTTAACAGTTTTCTCCAGTATATGCTTTCCGCTTCTCCCTCTCTTTCGTCAAATAACTCGCTGCTATGCTGTTCGTTGCCCGTAAAATTAAAATTGACGATACATGAGGAAAAATAATTTTTATACGCGCTATCAAATATTTTTTCTGGTTTTTTGGTCATTGATTGCGACGGGATAAAATGCAGATTATAAAAAGCGCCAAACTTTCGTATTGTGAATTTTCCTGTTGACTGCTGTATAAAATACGCCATATCACTTTTTAATGTCGATTCAATCGTGCTCCTTATATTACCATCAGTTACTGCGAAGTTGATTTTAGGAGAAGTCGAAGCGTAGGAATTAAACTCATCAATATTTATATTATCAGATGTATATGCAATACCAGCCCTAGATATCATATACCTGATTATTTCCCCGATTCGGTTATTTTGACTTCCTATAATAATAGCCTCTTCGGCGCCTTCGGCTGTTATTATTTTATTATTTATATCGAAGGTATAGTTTATCGAGATACCGTCTTTATTAAACACTCTTTCTACACCTGTCGCATTTTCAGCTGTCAAATATTTTGTTTCATTCAGTTTTAATAATTGGATTCTTTTTTTCCCGAATATAAGCGGTATTTTTTTTCCTATGCCGGTATCATCAACAATTATATCAAAATTATCCTGATTTACAATATTACAGGCAGGTCTTTCAAACGCCCTAATGTTGTCCGATACATCAATCTTAAAATCACTGAATGTAGTAGACGTATTTTCCACAAGCCCGGACCTTATGGTAGCAAAATCATCATACTGCGGATCCTCTTTTATCGCTTTTTTAATGTATACAGGCGCGTTAAATAAATTAAAATCCTGCTCGTTATCAAAAAAACCGTCGTTATTTATTAGCGTTACAGAAAAGCCCTGGTTTAAAGTAATCCCGGCAATATTGTCTGACAGTTTTACGCTAAAACTGGGGATTCCAAGTTTTACCTGAGCATTAACGCCCCTGATTAAATTATTTGAAGGTTTATCCGGGTTTAATGGAGCTGATAAATATGGATAATTTTTTCTTGTTGAAACTGAATGATTTGCATATAACCACGGATGTTTTGAAATGTTAATAAATACCATTCTATTTTTTAGGTATAAAGAGTTAGGTGTAACTAATAAATTCTCCATGCTTGTTACTTTGGTTAAAAATCCATCAAAATATAAATCTATCTGAGTGTCTGAAAAATTATCATAATATCCGCCCCATTTTGTCCAATAAGTATCTGTAGGGTGTTCGTTTATGTCTATATAATATATGTTATGCTGTTTGTTAAAACTTGCGGGAGTAGGATGTATGAAAACTTTTGTTTTTACCGCTATTTCGGCTAAAAACCTTATCATAAAATAACTCCTCTCATTAAAAACGCTCTTCAAACTCGAAACTACGAGAATATAAAAACCTGCGCACACCTGATTGAAAAGTCATGCTAAGCTGTTTTGTTTCCGTAGCATATAATTTTGTAAACGGAAGCTTGTAAGCTTCATCTTCAAAATCAATAAAAAACGGATAACCCATGCCTATATACTTGTATCCTGCGTCGATTTCCGCCATAATTTCCCGCGTTATTTTATATCTTGAATCAAGATGTAATGTTTTATAATTGTATCCGCCTCTGCCGGGTATAACCTGTCCTGATAACGTTATTCTTGGTTCAGACGTGGACTTGTAAGAAGGCTCTTTCATAACCGCTGTGGGTATATTACAAGCATAACCTGCGGCAAATCTGCCAATTTTTACCGCAGTTATTTTTATTAAAGTTATGTCGTTTAATATTTGCGGCAGCATATATAAACCGTTCTCGACAGGGTTTATTGTTTCTGTAAAATAATCGGATTTTGTATATAATTTAATTACCACGTTCCCATCGCAATTTCCAAGCCCTACAGCGTTTAGTTTTCGAGGTTTGTCGAGTTTAATTTCGATTTCTCCGTTTGTACTTAAAACATCAGATAACGCGGGCGATTTTAATTCCCAAGGAGCGTCGGAACACTGAATAATATCATTGAATAAAATATTCATTACATATTCCACGCCGGTGACATTTCGTAAATATCCCCGGCACGGATCCTCCTGTTTATAAAATCTACGAATACCTGTCCGTCAAGGTTTATTATCTGGTGAATGGCATCTCTGTTATATTCACCTCGGGGCGTAACATCTATTTTTTCCCCGGGATTGACTCTCATACTAACGCTGTCTACGCCCGTCGAAAAATCAGGTACTACAAATCTGCCGCCTGTTTCTGCTGATATTGGTGTTTGTTGTATTTTTATCTGTTGTGCTAAACCTGCCGCCAGTACTCCCGCCGCCTGCATTACTCTTACGGCTGTTGGCATGGGCGTAGGATCATTTAACGTCTTTGTAAACGCAAGAGCTGAATTTATACCGGCTTCGGCATGCGCTATACCTTTAGCGGCTAACGCGGCGGCTTCATGTTTTTCTGACCATACGCCTAATAAACTGCTTAACCCGCCAAATAGTTGATTTGCGGCGCGAAGTCTCTGGTCGTTGATATTTTTTTCCTGTATTTTTAATTCTTCATTTGACTCTCCAATTGCCTTGTTTGCTTCCTCGTATATTTGAACTCTTTGGGATTGCATATCTACAGTTGCGTCTAACTCTTCGGATAAAGCATTTTTAACAGCTTCTATTTCCGCTCTTCTTGCTCTTGCGGTTTCGTCTATTGCCGACAACCTCGCGTCAAGCGAGTTTAATAACATTTTTGTTTCGTCACTTGATGATTCTATTGCCTTATCTGTTAAACCTGATAACGACAATTGTACACTTTGGATACCTGCTAAAGCGCGATCGGCGGCGTCACCTACAGCGCCGGGAATTTTGGAAACAAGCTCAAGTGTCTTTCTCACCATGAACGTAATACCTGCAAACCACCATTCAAACCACTTCGACGCTCCTATTTTAATAGCGTCGAAAGAAGTATTAAATCCACCTTTAAATGATTGTGTAAAAAAATTAAATGCGTATTCAAGCCGGGCTATTCCTTGTTGCATATAGGTTTCAACTGTATCCCAGTTTTTTACCAAGTATATTAAAGCCGGTATCAATACAGCAGTAATTACCACAGCGATTGCTCCAATTGGATTTTTTGCCATCGCGGAGGTTAAACCTTCAACTGCTTTTTTAACAGTTTCTATTATTGCACTACCTTTGGCTGCAATCAAAAACGCGATTAGACCTGCGGTTGCTCCTGCGGTTGCATAAGTCAAGTTGTCCATCATTTTATTAAAATTGTTTCCTTCCTGTACCCACGCTGTAAATCTCTCAACAACTTTTAATACAACACCCGCTATATCTTTTGCCATCGGTAACAGTTTTTCACCGATTACTCCAGCCAAGATCCCTGCATTTTCTTTTATGCCTAATAATCTCATGTTAAAGGTGTCGCTCGCGGTTTCCATGCCATTGAAAAATATCCCGCCTTCAGATGTCATTTTCTGAAAAGCCCCGGTTAAATGTTCGCCTGTTAATTCTCCATTCCTGGACATATCCATCAGTTTTTCAACAGTGATCCCCATAGATTCTGCCATTTCGTTAAAAATTGGCACTCCGGCACTGTTTATTATATTGAGTTCCTGCATAGATACTTTATTTTTCATTATAGATTTTGTATAAGCGCTTGTAATTGATTGTAATTTTTGCGAATTTCCCTGCGCTGTGTCACCTAACATTCTAAAAGCCTTTACCGATTCTGTTGCCGAGCCTTTGAATGCGGGCATCATTGTTCTTACAGCCGATGTTATGCTCTCTATTTCAAAAGGTGTTGTAGCAGCTTCTTTTTGGATTGTCTTAAACATTTTTTTCGCGGCTTCTTCGCTTCCGCCCATCATAGGTACAAAACTTGCTATTTGATCTTCGACGTTCGCGGCAGCTTTTATTGTAAGACCTGCGGCAGCGGCAATGGCGGCTCCTATTCCCAATAACGCGCCTTTTGCCGCTTTTACAGCTGTTTCCTGCGCTTTATGAGCGGCTTCGTTAGCTTCTATCTCTCGGGTTAATTCTTTATATTTAGCCTCAAGCTTCTTAACTTCACTGCTTTCAGGGTCTAATCCTGATTTTATAAGGTCTTGTATTTGTTCTTTTAAATGTTTTTTTTCTTCATTAAGTTTTATTAATATTTTTTCATGATCTTCCTCTGCGTCTATAAGTCTCCCGATTTCATCTGCAAGCCTGTTATATTTCTCAGTGGCTATCTCTGCCGCTTCAGCGGCGGCAGACGTCGCTTGATTGATATCTTCCTGTTTTTGTTTCAACTCAATGTATTCATTTTGTAACTTCTTTATTGATTCATCTTGCGGGTCCAGTCCAGATTTTATGAGGCGCTCTATTTCTCTCTGATATGCGTTTATTTGCATATTAAGCACATCTGTATCTCGCCCCGTTGCTTTCATTGCAACAGAAAGTATATCTTGGCGGTCAATAAACCTATCTATGGATTCTGTTTTAAATTTTTCTGTAAATCTTTCAATTTTTTCGCGGGCATAATCTGAGTTATTTGCAATATTCTCAAATTGAGATGAAGCTTCGGCAAAATCAGCTTTTATTTTTAAAGTTATATCCATTATTTCGCCTACCTTTATTTCACTTTATAACCATGTATTTGCGCTAAAAATCTATATTCTTTTGCTCGGTTATCAGCTTCAATCTCTTTGTCGAATGCGATAATCAGTTGCGTAACCCATGCGGGCAACTCCATCCAGCTTTTTTGAAAAGGTAGCCCGGCATGTTTGCATGACAAATAAAAATTATAATAATAAAAAAATACATCATTGACGTATTCTTCAACCTTGTAACTTAAAATCGGCTCGCGCCTACCCGGTATAATAATCGGGTAAGGGTCTTTTAGTCCGTCATTCTTAACAACACCTAAATTATATAGACGGAGGGCTATAACTAGGCGTTCAAGTTTCCCATTGTGAACTCTTCGCGAGATTGGGCATAATCAAACGCCTCTTGCGCTATTTCATAAGCCGCGCCCTGTGGTAATATTTGCCAAAATTCGCTTGTCGTTGTTATGTGAAGTATTTTGCCGTTATCGTTGTAAACCAAGTCTTCGACATGATCAACGCATTCCCTGAAAAATAGTTTTAAATCAGTCAAGCCTGCATAAAAGTTTTGCATATAACTTTCAACTATTTTATTGGCAATTTCCGACTGCAGCTCGCGTTTTTTGACATTTTCTAAATCTATACCCTCGAAAATATTTTTTTTGTCAACTTGGGTAAAGGTTTCGCTAGGTGCCGGAAATCTTGAAAAGATGATTTTAGCGGGTTTTTCTTCCTTATCGTTACCATAAGAAGTAAAAATAAAATCTTTACTTTTGGGTTTTAAACTCATCAATGTTGCCATATATACCTCAATATAATTTTAAATATACCCTACTCAGCGCAGTAAACCTTTCGGGATATAATATTTTACGCTGCTCTTGGCACGTTATAAGAAACTGCCAAGCCTTCGCCTTTTTCCCATGACATGGACATCGATTGCGCGTCCGTATTTCCGCCTGGAAGACTTACGCTTGGTATTGTAATTGGTGTCACAAGCCAATTCTCAATGTTGGAAGTTTTCGCATCTTCGTTGAGACAGAGCCCCATATAAATACGCGGGTCTATCGACGGATTATAAGAATATACCCCGTTTCCGCTGTCTTCTAGGTATGGCATAAAGAGATTGAGTATATTCTGTGATACGTCAATCAATTGTTCTGTTGCGTCATCAAAAACAAGGAAGCCTTCAAGATTTCCCGAAATGGTTGTAATTCCATCACGTATCTTCGCCGCGGGATCACAATCATCGCCGGTATCAATAGAACCCTGCCCAAGCTCGAAGTTTGCGTTTGTTTTACAAAATTTTTCAAAAGCAAGCTCAAGTAACTGGTCACCGCTTACTAATGTGTACTGAGTACCTTCCGAGGGAGTTCTGAAGGGTATGTTTAACGGCACGTCTTCAGGCAGAGCGCTGTTTTCTGCTTTTTTCATAATTACGTACCATGTTTTTGGCTTTGTAGTAATAGGCGTACCCCCTCCTTCTATTATTTGTGGGTCTATTGCAAGAAAAGCTCTTCTCGACATTCCAGATTTTTTCATAATCGATCTCCTTTAATGTTGTTTTTATACGCCTCTATATCGGCGGTCACTTTCTCTGCTATTTTCTGCGCTTGTTGCATTTTTTTACACGGTAAACAATTAACTTTTACAGTTTCGGGTCCGTCAGTTATTTTCCACAACGCCTTCCCGTTATCAATTACCCGTTTCAATTTACGCACCATAAACACCTCCTTAATCGCAGTCGTCTTTTGGACATACAAGAGTTACGCTATAAAGTAGTTCAATAGATGATTTACGGTCACCGTCTTTTACTATTAGCGCATAACTACCATCGGTATAGCCGGCTATTTGCGGATTAAAATCTTCTAAATATTCGTTTATCGCGTCAATGTAATTATACGCCTCAATTTCTGTTACCCCCGGCAGTTGCGCATGTATAGTAAAAATAAGTTTTATACTTACGTCATTACCGTATTCCCCAACCCATAAACCAATAAGCGTTTTTTCTGGATCTGTCGGGAAACCAATTAAATAACCATCAAACTGTTTAGCGCCATATTTTTTTAAAAGCTCTGGTAAGACACCTGCGATATCATCTTTGATTTTTTCCATTGTTTGCTTTACTAGTCTCATATATGCCTAATCCCTCCCTTTGCTTTACTGTTAAACCAGTCATCGACAATGAGCTTGTCAGCTTCGGCGATATAATTACTAATTCTGCCTGATAAGCCTGATGCCAGCTTGCGTGTAAGTATTCCGCGTCTTTCGGCATCTCCGCTTCTTATCTGCCTTCTTTTATCGTACAGGTTCAACGGAAAGCTGGAAATTCCAACCCATTTCAATCCCCTACCGATTGAATAAGTTATAAGCCGCCTTCCTGATTTGCTTCTTGGCAGCCCAGATGATGAGCGCGTAACATTATGCAATTCTAAATCTTGACCTTGCAAATGTTCTTCATAAAGTTGTAAAGCCGCCTGTTTGCCAACATATCCTAAAATCCTTGCGTTCAATTCCGGGAAGGCGTTAAGCATTACAGCGAAATCAGGGAATTCCCCTTTTAATTCCGATGTTAACCTTCTCATTTTACGCTTCCTTGCATTTTTACCAAGAATAATTTAACGGTCCCTTTCCCCTTGTTGGTTTCAACTGGTTTTTTAGGGTCTAAGTCATACCACTCAATATCTGCTCCGGCTATCGGGCTTTCAGGTATGCCTACCTGCCATGTTTCACCTGTTGTCGGTATTCTGGATAAGGACGACATTCTTAATTTTATGCACGGCGCATTTATTACAGTAACATCATTGTTATTTCCGCCACGGCGTTCCCGCGTATCCGTATAGGCTCGGCGCATATACCCTTTAAGCGGTTTATCATTAACTGTTGTGTCAATGATATTGCCTTCGGGGTCCCTTAGAGATATAAGCATACCAAACTCACCTTCTAAGGTGTCGCTTAAATCCATTTCGGATAACGCGGGAATATTTACCATTACTTATTACCGCCTGTTGGATTTTTTACAGTTTCCGTATCGGTTTTCGGGTCATGTTTTTTAGCCACGCCAAGTTTTATAAGCCTGTCAGCTTCCTTGTCATCAACTTCAAACGATTCTCCCGGAAGGTATGTTTTTGATACAAACTTTTTAATGTTACCTTCACCTTCGTAAACGCCCACCGCGATAGAATGGTTTGTTGCTATTATTTTCATAAACCTTCCTTACGCTGCCGTTACTGTTGCACTGAACACTGTGTCAATTTCAAGCGGAGCCATTAACGGCGCACTTTCAAGCTGGGCGTGCCTCTGTTTGCCGTTGGGTGTACTCCAAATATATGGGAACCTCTCGGCAAAATCAGGGGCTTCAAGATGATTTATTCTTCCGTACAGCCTGACATACCTTGCATTTTTTGAGAATAAAACCGCTTTGTTTGATGGGAATACGGGCTTGGTTTCTTTGGTCCAAGGATCATCGTACCATTCGTTATAACCAACAACCTGAATATTTCCAAGTTCAGGGAATGTACCAAGGAAGAAAACCCCCATCTCCTGCATACGGGGAGTAACCACGCCGCGCACTACAGTAAACGCATTATGCCCTGATGTTTTATCATCCGGGTCAACATGTTTTAAGAACGCATTAAAAGCGTTTCCGCCAAGCGCCATGTGAGTTGGCATCTTCCCGCCATGTTTAATAAGATGATGAGTTATCCAGCCGCGAATCATTTCCAACAACTTATTTTTGCTCATGCCCGGATCATCCCAGAGATTTGCACCTGATAAAACAGGTTTATGGTCGGCGCGCAGTTTGAAATCAATTTGATAAATTGCGACACCTTCTTTATTCTTCCCCGTAAAGGTGCCGTTTGTCATTGCTTCAATGCAAAAAAGCTCTTCAGACCTGTTAAATCTGCTTGTAAGCTCTGTGAATGATTCCGCTTCCGCTTGCTGTGCTTGTACACCCGGACCTGTGTAGTTGTAAGGTGTTTCTTGCGGCTTCCTGTTTTTGAACTTGTCAATTTCAATGGCCTTAAACTCGTTCAAATAACCGGGTTCAACGCTTTTTGTTTCAAAACTTTTATCTTCAACAAGATTTCCGTCTTCGCGCCTCTTTACGGAAACGGCAATGGGTCTACCCTGACTTATAACATCAATATCAAAAATGTTTGTGTTGTAAGTCTCTGCTCTCCTGAATGCGGTTTCGCGAAAAAACCGCGCAACACCGGGCTCGAATTTTATAAAATCCATCATTGCCCGTGTCGAATAAATATTAATTGTATTTTCTGCCATATATTCTCCTTTCCCGCTTTAAGGCGCAGGCTGCCTCAATATAATTCCGATATCGCGAAGTTCGTCGAACCATTCCATTGGCGCTTTTGTATCACCAGTAAATAGCGCATTTGCGTTAAATCCGCCCTGAATCGCAACTGTGCATACGCGGATTGTGTCGTTTGCACCGATGTTATCGAGTGCAATGCCAAAAGGTTGACCACTCGCCGCAATGGGTACATTGCTCATTGACAGAATGTCACCTCTCTTTACGGCAGTTCCAGCAGGGATTAACCTTGTTACGCTTCTTTCGGCACCGTTGTCTGCGAACAGATTATCGGGTGTCATTGTTCCAATTGTAGTCATGTCAAATAACCTCCTTGTCAGCTTTATCGCGTCGCGCTTTCGCTTCCGCAATACTTGCTTCCCATGCTTTATCAGCATCGGACATCTTGAGTTCGGGCTGCTCTGCTATTGCCGCACCTAACTCCGAGGTTTCAGATATTGCAGTAGTGGACGACTGAGCTTCCTTCATTCCGTCATAAGCGGCTACCGCGCCGATAAGAGTGTCCGCACTGGATTCACCCCTCAATACACTGCAAGCGATTTTCTTTACGCTGTTCGGGTATGAGGTCGATTCGATATACGGTATCGCCTTACCAACCATTGCGGCATATTCCGCTTTTGCTTCCTGCTTTCCCGCTTCTTTTGCTTCAGCTTTCAGTCTGTCAATTTCAGCGGCGGCGGCAGGGTTAGCTTTTAATAATTCAGACAAATCCATATTTGCCTCCTGTTTATTTTCTGCCGTGGCAGAATTATTTATTTCCGCAGACGCGGATTTAATTGTTATGTTGTCTGGGTTTTCAATAATTTCTATATCGCTATACAGTCCGTCAATTAAACCTGCACGAGTAGCATCTTCGTGTTCCATTGACGGGTCTTTGGCTATCAACATACCGCCGCGCCCAAAATGTTCGGCAATATGCTCCGTGCTTTTACCACGGCTTTCTGTTATGCGTGAATAAAAAACACGTTCCATCGCGTTAAGACGTACTCTAATTGTTTCTTTGCCCTGTTTCGTGGATATGTCGGGATATTTGTCAGGCGCGTTACTGGATGTAATAACGACTTCTTTAATGCCAACGTTTTCTTCCCATTTTGACCAGTCATATGTTGCAACCAACACACCGATACTACCTACCTGCGAAGTGGGTGAACGTGCAAATATTTTTTTTGCGGGCGTCGCTATATAATAAGCCGCCGATGCAAGATTACCTGTATGCACCTCTGTCGGCTTTACTTTAGCGAGCGCTTTATGCGCTTGCCACGTTTCGTCTGTACCTGCAAGTGTACCGCCGGGGCTATCAATATCGAATATAACTTTTTCGACCGCAAAATCTTTTTTTGCACGCTCCATTGCCGCCGTAATTGTCTTAAAAGATGCTCCCTTATACCCCCAAAATAAATCCCAAGCATCAGGACCTTCCGGCGATAGCGCGCCTTCAATTTTTATATGCGCTGTATTTCCATCAAGAGAATATATTTTATTTACAGCTTCATCGCTTCCCGGAGATGCAATTGGATTATCACGCCATAATGCCTGTATCTCTCCCATATCGGCAAGGGTGGTTGAAGCTCTCTCTTTTAGGTACCTTTCGAGCCAATTACTGTCTGCTAAATAAAATATTTCTTTCATTACACATCCACCATGATCCCCGTGCTTGCTATAGTCAAGCGATTGTTTATAAAAATATTTATTTTATTCATCGTCGTTTTCCTTCTTGTCACTGTTTTGACTACCAGTGTTTACCTTATTTTCCCAAGGCATGGCGCCTATTTCACGCAATTCCGCAAGTTCTTGTTTTAATTTAATGCGATTACTTTCAGCGTCACTGTCATTATGTTCAATAGCTATATCGTCAAGTGTTGTCGCGCCCAAGCTTGCATAACCTTTCGCGGCGTTCATTGTTTTAAGCGGGTCAATATTCGGCATAGATAATCCGTTAAACCTATGCCCTTTCCATGCGCCTTTTAAAATCGGGTCAAGCCAGCCCGGACAGTTTTTACGACCTGCCGCAATTTCTTCTGATAACCACATTTCGTATATCGGGTCAAGAATATAATAGTCGAGCTCCCATCTGCGCTGTTCTATAATTCTCCATGCTAAAATTAATGTCGCGCGGCTTGCGCTGTAATTGTTGTTGAAACGCATAAGCACAGTTTCAACAGTCTGACCTCTTGCCGCCGCAATGTACGCAAACGCGCCGTCTACATAAGTATTAAAAGAGTCCGTCGGGGACGTGCTAGAAAACGGTTTTAATTTTTGTTTACCTGGAAGAGAGTAAACGCCTACGCCTCCCGGAATGTTAATGTCATAATGTTGAACGGGCGTATAAACAGGCTGTAAAGATTCTTCTGTCACGTTTTTTGCGTCCGGTGAAGGTTTTGGTTCGCTCCCATATTCATTTGATGCTTTGGTATCCGATGCTTTGGTATCTTTTGCCCCGGGCCAGTCCGATATTCCAAGTGAAGGCGGTCTAAATGGATTAATCGCCGGCTCATTGGTTTCGCTTTCAACCGTGAATGCTATATTCGCCTGATTATTAGCCTTATTTGCAAGCGCAAGCGTATAATTAGTCAAAAGTTCTAGGTCTTGGGCGCATACCGAATAAGGAGACATTCCGCGAAGTTGCCCGGCATAATCAACGCTTGTCATGGCGTGTAACATCATAATTCTACCGCTACGTCCAATACGCGGTATTTCTGTCATTTTTGGGATGCTATTACCGTCTTTAGTCCATACTTTATAAGCAATTTCTTCGCCATCGTCATTCCTGATGATACCTTCTTTTGTAGATGTCCCTACGGACGCACCTGAGCGCGTCCATGTAAACGCATTTTCACGAATCTGATCTGGGTCTAATATTTCAAATCTAAGCGGCGATAGCAACGAGCTGTCATTATGATATGAGAGTAAGACAAACAACTCGCCGTCACGGTCTAAGCATTTTTCCATTAAACGTTGAGCTTGGAAAAAATTATAACGACCTGAGCGGTTTGATCTTTGGGACATTGCCCATAATTCAAAGCGAGTTTTAGTATCGGTTATCCAGTTTTTTATTTTTTCCGGGTCTTGTCCAAGAATTTTATATTTGGGTTCAGGCGAAAGATTCAACCCTTGCGCAATAACTGAGTCAACGTTACGCTCTATCATTGCCCGCATTTGTAGAGAATTATGAGATAATAACCTGACTTGATTTCTCGTTTCTGCATGATCATGCACGATAGATGTCCCGGGAGATGGTAAACCTCCGGGATATTTCTGCCCATAAAATCTTGAACCGCCTGCTCTGCCTGTTGTTGTCATGGCTTTTGGTTCCCACGGCATGCGTATTTCAAATTCTTCGCCTTTTTTTATTGCGGAAGCTATTTTTTTAATATTCGCAAAAAATCCCATGCGCTTGAAATCTCCCAGAAAGTTAATGTATTCTTAGTTGCTTGTCTGCTATAGTCAAGCATATCTGTTGGTGCCGTGGGTCATTATTCCACCGGGTTGCCGTTTAAGCCTTTCAATTTGTTTTTCCGTAATATCAAGCAATTCTGCTAATTCTTTAGGGTTACGCCTTGTTGTAGACTGTGTACCATCTGCATCTGTATATGTATAACTAACAAGACCAGCATTATCTACGGCACTGTCAAGGGCGTCATTTATGTACTCTATTCTTTTTTCCAGTCTTTCTATTTTTTCGGCTCTTGTCATAATCTCACCATGATCCCCGTGCTTGCTATAGTCAAGCGATTGTTTATTTTTTTATAAGCGCGCCTGAAGGTTTTCAAGAACCGTGCGGCTGTTTATGGTCATCTGTACCCATGTGGTATCATACCCGCTGCGAAGAGCTTCATCTCTCATGCGCCTGACCTCACTTTCTAGCCATGCGTCTGATAAACATAGATTGTAAACCCGGCAGTCTAGAGCTTCGTTTGGTTTTATATCACGATATCCGCCGCCTGTTATTTTTTCTGCGTTAGTAATCTGTCTAAAATATTCGTCTGGATAATCTGCCGGGAAGTCGCAATATCCATTCGGGTGAGAGTTATCCTCAGTTGCTCTTATATTCAACCTGCCGAATAAAACATCTTTGTAATAAACTGTTGATATTTCAATAACGTTTTCGCCGGCAGTACCTATTTTAGCAACTCTATATTTTTTAA
>Ga0209755_10001621_pt1 | contig 34057 bp, 26 predicted proteins | sample TergutCo191P1_FD_187301 | JGI IMG/M metagenome (GOLD analysis project Ga0209755, IMG submission 187301) | Cornitermes sp. P1 segment gut microbial communities from Petit-Saut dam, French Guiana - Co191P1 (SPAdes) (version 2) | ecosystem: Host-associated > Arthropoda: Insects > Digestive system... | reverse complement strand
CCCACTTGATTGACCGGGGAAAACTTATCAGTTCCAGCACACAAGCAACTTCAGCCGCCAAGGAACGGGCTCTTCCCAAAAAGACTGCTGGGCATATGCGGGTTGCGACAACGCTTATGGGGTGGAGCATGGAAGATTCGCTGGAAACTGCCGATGCCATGCGCGCTCGGGGGTGGCAAGCAGGACAAAAACGCACTAGTTACCAGAGGTATCATTTTGGAAGGATCGATCGGGCTGCGCTTGTCTTTTTGGGGCTGCTGGTTGCAGCAAACTCCCTGATTGTATGGGTCGTTTGTTCACAGTTTGCTTTTTTTCCAACCCTGGGGAATTTACCGTTTCACGGAGGCTATCTCCTCTCTGTCCTCTTGGTATTTTTGCCTTTGATTGTTTGTCTCGTTGATGATGCACGCTGGAGGCGACTTTCATGAACGCGCTTACCGTTAACGGTTTTGGGTTTGCTTACCCTGAAAAGGATGAGGTTTTCTCGGACATTTCTTTTTGTCTTGAGGAAGGGGCGTTTTCCCTGCTCACAGGGGCAACGGGAAGCGGCAAAACGACGCTTCTGCGTTCAATAAAACCCCAACTTGCCCCTACGGGGAACAAGCGTGGCGTGATTGAGGTTTTTGGACGTACCCTCGACAGCTTTAATTCGCAAGAATCGGCAAGCACAATTGGGTATGTTTCTCAAAGCCCTGATAATCAAATCGTGTGCGACACCGTATGGCACGAACTTGCTTTTGGATTGGAAAACCTAGGGGTTGAACAGGGCGAAATGCGCCGCAGGGTTGCTGAAATTGCCTACTTTTTCGGGATTGAACCCATCATGAACGAATTGACCAGCAAGTTATCGGGTGGGCAAAAACAAGCTATTACGCTAGCGAGCATTTTAGTGATGCAGCCAAAACTTTTGCTGCTCGATGAACCCACCGCCCAGCTTGACCCTGTTGCGGAAAAGAACTTTCTCCATGCCTTGTTTCGTATCAATCGAGAATTAGGAATTACCGTTCTTATTGCGACACATAACCCCGAAGCAATGTCTGATTACGCAACCTCATCCTTCCACCTCACTCCTCATATTGGTGGGGACAAACCCCCCACCATTGTACCCCCCTGTCATCCGCCCTCATGTCATCCTGAGCGACTCTTTTGTCATCCTGAGGCGCAGCCGAAGGATTCATGGATTGTCACGTCGCTTTCTTCGAAAGCTCCTCACAATGACATTGCAGTCCCTTGTCATCCTGAGGCGCAGCCCTCCTGTCATCCTGAGGCGCAGCCGAAGGATCCATCCCCCTGCCCCCTTTCCGTCTGCGATGCCTTCTTCCGCTATACCCCCAACACCCCCTGGGTATTACGCGGTTTCGACCTCAACGTTTCCGCAGGCAGCATTCATGCAGTCGTTGGAGGTAACGGGTCTGGCAAGTCAACCTTACTCAACCTGATCGCGGGCACCCTCAAACCTGCGCGCGGCAAAATAATCAACAACCTTCTTGATTCCCAAGCACTTCTACCCCAAAATCCCCAGGCGCTTTTCGTGTGCGATTCGGTAGATGAAGAATTGCGGGAATGGCAAAAAACCAGTGAGCATAAATCAGAAGAACTCAAAGAAACTATACAGCGTTTCGGCCTTTCGGCGCTGCTAAAACAACATCCTTACGATTTAAGCGGCGGAGAACAACAAAAACTCGCCTTAGCAAAGTTAATGCTGACAACACCCCAGCTCCTCTTGCTCGATGAACCCACCAAAGGGCTCGATGCTGAAACAAAACGCGACCTGGGAAGCATTCTTTGCGAATTGAAAAACAAGGGCACAACCATAGTTCTGTCCACGCACGACCTTTCTTTTATCTCTCAAGTTGCCGATAAAGTAACCATGCTTTTTGACGGCCAGACGTCTTGCACCGAAAATACTTCAGAATTCTTCGAAAATAATCTTTTCTATCGCCCCAAAAAAGATGAATTTTTAAAACGTTGGCGTCAGCTTCAAGAGGCTAATTCCTCATGAGAAAAGTTTTTCACTATCTTGAAATTCCCTTTTTGATTGCCGTTCCAGCATTGCTGGTCGCCTGCACATTCTTGAAAATTTCCCAAGCTGCAATCCTTACGCTGGTGGTTACCCTTATCGCCCTTTTAGTCTTTTTCGCCCATTTTGAAATGCGCAAACCGGCACTTCGCCAAATAATGCCTGTTGTCGTCCTAGGCGCCTTTGCTGCTGCCGGGCGCATTCTCTTTGCCGCTATTCCTAATTTTAAGCCCGTGACCGCAATCTGCATTGTTGCAGGCGTTGTTTTCGGAAAACGTGCTGGTTTTATGGTGGGAGCTTTGGCTGCTTTGATCTCGAATTTCTTTTTTGGTCACGGTCCGTGGACTCCGTGGCAAATGTATGCCTGGGGTATGATTGGATATTTCGCAGGAATATTGGCTGACTATAACCTATTCAAACATCAAGCGGTTGTTTGTGTCTACGGGTTTGTTGCTGCCATATTGTACGGGGTTTTGCTCAATACCTGGCACATCATTGGTTTTGTGCGCCCACTGACCTGGCAAAGCGCAACAATTGCTTACGGTGCATCGTTGCCCTTTGATGTTGTTCACGGAATAGCCACGGTTGCTTTTTTGCTTGTCATCTTTGTGCCCTGGGGCAAAAAACTCACCCGCATCAAAGAAAAGTATTCGGTCAAAGAGTAGGGTAATTACGACAAAATTGTTTCTTCGACGCTTTCTTCTTCAAGGGCGAACATGAGAGTTTCGGGTGCTGGCTCTTCAACAAAAGACCCAAAGAGCGGTTCACCATCTTGGCTCAGTTCTACCATGCCCGTTAAAACATCTACATATTGATACGATTGACGAGCAATCCGTCCTCGCTTACGATCAACTTCCATAATAAACAACTGGGGATGCACTTGGGTCAACACGCCTTCGCTTTCAACAATCTTGGAACGCCCCATGTTCGCGCGCACCTTTAAGCGCTGCCCAACAAAATCATCCAGAGTATCGTGAATTGATTCTACGATCTTTGCTTGTTTAGCTAAATCCATTCTTACCTTTTCTTACCGTTCCTGCCCACACAAATTCCAGCGCAAAATTATATCATGCTGGTCAATACCTTTACATAATCTGCACTTTTGTTACTTAATTGAGAACACTTCCCGTTAGCTGGGAATGAATGTGGCAGGATGGATTCTTCGGCTGCGCCTCAGAATGACATACTTGTCATCCTGAACGAAGTGAAGGATCTATGGATTCTTCGGCTGCGCACTACGTGCTTCGCTCAGAATGACACGCACGCCTCAGAATGACATATAGGCTGCGCCGAGCCTGAGGAAATCTTGCGGGGAAAGGGTTTCACCCCGCAATTTTGGATCAATACCCGCCTGTTCAAGAATGTGCGGAATAGCCTGGGCGACGCTTTGCCCCGCGACCCCTTTTGCTTCAAAATAAGATTTACAGGAATTCAAAATGGTCTTGCGGCGCGTGGCGAAAGCAGCGTCTGCCATGGTGCAAGCAGCTTGCACTACCTCACTCGAACAAGGTTGACCTGCGCTGTCGCAAACAGGGCATCTATCAAGCCGCAAAACCGCACTTTCCACGCGTGGTGGCGGGAAAAAGTTAGATGTTCCGACAGAAAACCGATCCACAGGCCGCGCAAACAACGATAGTTTAATGGTATAAGCCCCGTAGGCTTTTGTTCCTGGCTTCGCACACATACGGTCGGCAACTTCCTTTTGCACCATAACCGTGGCACTTTCTATGCAAGGGAGATGTTCGAAATAATCGAGAACAAGCGTTGCGGCAACCGCATAAGGAAGGTTTGCAACAAACTTATTCGGAAGCTGCCCTTCCAAAACTTGCCGCAAGTCTGTTTCGTTCAGCTCAAGAGCATCTTTATTGATTACCGCGAACTTTTCTGTGTATTGCGCACAGGTATTCGCTAACACCGCAGGAAGATCTGCATCGCGTTCAACCGCAACCACAAACCCCGCCTTTTGCAACAAGGCAATACTGAGCGTTCCGATGCCCGGTCCTACTTCAAGCACTACATCGCCGAGAGACACCGCCGCAACATCGCAAATGCGCTTCACGATACCATCGTTAATAAGAAAGTGCTGACCAAGAGCCTTTTTTGTCGCAAGTCCGTGCGCTTCTAAAACATCGCGTGTTGCAGACACTGAAGCGAGCGGAGACAGCTTATTCACCGTTTGTGCCCCCTGACGCACTTTGGTATTCGTAGTTTTCAGGATTTAGTGCCAAATCTTGAAGTTTTTCGTCATAAAGCCCAACCCCGTTGAAAACTTTTCCTAAACGAAAACCTGCAATCGCAAACGCCGAGCGCGTGCAAACAACCAAAGGCTCAAAGCCGTGGGGGTCTCCCCCATCACCCAAAACAAACAGGGTCAAAGGACGTTTTGGAGCAAGCCCGTTATCGTTCATTTTGTAGTTGTAGTAATACACCTGCAAGCGGTCAAGCAATGCTTTGTAAGGTGCAGGCGGTCCCGCAAAATAAACGGGAGACACCACCATTATCTCATCTGCATCATCAATCATCGCACACCAATCATGCATATTATCTTCGATAGCGCACCCTTCGCCTTCTGCGCACGACCCGCACCCAAGGCAGTTCGAAACAGGCAAAGCCGAAATACAAGCCACCACAATGCTGTCAGCAGAATTTTCGCTGCTGTAGCTTTCAAAAAGGTAGTTCGCAAGGCGTTCACTTTGCCCACCGAAACGCGGAGATGCCACCAAAATGAGTTTATTGCTCGCCGTTTTGCTCACCGTTGCGCCTGCCAATCGGTTGGTTCGCGGTCAAGCAAACCGACGGCATTTTGGTAAATTTGCTCAAGAAAAAGCTTGCGCTTTTCACCCGATTCACCTACGCAAACTGCCGCAAGTTTTTCGGCAACAAAAATGGTATGTTCTGGTGCACAGCCCATGCCGCGCATAGGTTCTGGCGTCATAAACGGGGCATCGGTTTCAGTCAAAAGACGATTGGTTGGCACGTGCAACATTGCAGCCCTCAGTTCGTCACTTTTCTTGAAAGTCAACGGCCCGCCAACGGCAATATAGCACCCCCGATTAACCCAAGGCTCAAGCGTTTCCCCATCAAGATTAAAACAGTGCAGCAAAGTACCCGCTTCAGGAAACCCCTCTTCTTCCATGATAACGAGGGCTTCTTCGTGGGCTTCCCGCAAATGCAAAATGAGCGGAAGCCCTGTTTTGTGCGCAAGAGCAATCTGCCTACGGAAAACATCGCGTTGCACATCGCGCGGCGAAAAATCGTAATGAAAATCTAACCCAACTTCACCAACTGCGCAGGTCAGAGGGTTGCGCAAATATTCAAGGTGCTGCGCTTCCCGGTCACGCGAATAATCTTTTGCGTTATGAGGATGACACCCAATAGCCACCCTTATCTGCGGAAGCGATAACGCAGCAGAATCCAAACCCAGCGGCGGCGAAAAGTTTTCAGTCGCTTCAATTATTTCTGGCAGAAGGGCTGTCGCGTCTTTTTTCCACGCTTCAAGATGTTTGTAAACACCCAATTCGTCTTCACACACGTCTGCCATATTGCAGATAAAACCAATGCCGAGCGCGCCGCAGCGCGCCAGCGTAAGAGGAATGTTGGCAAGCATTTCTAAGTGCGCATGAGTATCTGCAATCGGGGCTTCAAGCCCAGGAATTGGCAAGTCAACAATTCGATATCCCGCCCCCTTCTTCTGCTTGGCGCGGAAGAAGGCATCATGAAACGATGGGTCCTTAAGTGGCATCAAACGCTCGCATTACTCGACTGAAAAATCAATCGCATCAACGTCGAGACGCGGAAACAGCGGCTCTCCTGTTTCGACTACGTTCCCTGACGTAAGGCGACCCCAAGTACTTTCTGCCTCAATATCGGTCACGGCAGACACCTCTTCAAGACCAAGCCGCCTAAAGACTTCGGCAGAAGTGTTGGGCATGAACGGTGCCATGAAAAGCGCGATAACGCGGATTGCTTCAAGTGCGTTGTAAATAACCGCGCTTAGCTCATCAGCGGTTTCTTCGCTTTTTGCCAAATTCCAGGGCGCCGATTCTTCAACATACAAATTCACGCGACCTGCTAGTTTTTGCACCGCGCTAACTGCGCCCGTAAAATCAACCAGTCCCAAACAGGCATCGTATTCCTGGTATAAACCGTCGGCGATTTCCTTCAACGGATTTTCAGTCGCGAAAGCTGGCGCAACAGGCACCTTGCCATCAAAATACTTCCCCGTCATATTGAACACGCGCGAACACAAATTACCCCAGGTATTTGCCAAATCGGCGTTGTAAACCTGCACCATTCGTTCGAGAGAAATCGAACCATCATATCCGAATTGCACATCGCTCATGAAGTAATAACGGTACGCATCGACTCCAAAAACGTTAACCATATCCTGGGGCGACAAAGCGTTCCCCTTCGATTTGGACATCTTTTCGCCTTTGGTGAGCAAAAACCCGTGTCCAAAAACGGTATGGGCAATGGGAAGCCCTGCTGCCATAAGCATGGCAGGCCAAATTATGCAATGAAAGCGGATAATATCTTTACCCACAAAGTGATAGTGCATGGGCCAACGGGCGTCAAATTCCCCTTCGCGTTCAGGGTCTGCATAACCAATGCCCGTGATGTAGGCGAGCAGCGCGTCTGCCCAAACGTATGCTACGTGCCCTTCGTCAAAGGGCAAAGGTACGCCCCAATCGAAGGTCGAACGCGAAATTGAAAGGTCCTTCAAGCCGCGGCTTACAAAAGACACAATTTCATTGCGCCGTGTTTCTGGGCGAATAAAGTTAGGGTTTTCTTCGTAAAATGCCAAAAGTTTATCTTGGAAATCTGAAAGTTTGAAAAACCAATTTTCTTCACCAGAAGATTCCTGAACAGGGCGTTTACATTCCGGGCACACGTAAGTGCCTTCTTCGTCCTTTTCCAAATCGCCCTCTGCATAATAGGTTTCTTCGTGCACACAATACCAGCCCGAATAAGCATCTTTGTATAGAAAACCTTTATCGTTTAGGTCGCCCCAAAACTTCTGCACCGTACGAGCATGGCGCGGTTCAGTGGTGCGCACGAAATCGGTATAGGTAATGTTGAGTAAATCCCAGGCCTCGCGAAACGCTGGCTCCATCGAATCACACCATGCCAACGGCGTCATGCCATTTTGTTCGGCGGTATCAGCAATTTTTTGCCCGTGTTCGTCAAGCCCCGTAACAAAAGCAACGTCGTACCCGTTCATTCGCTGGTAACGCGCCACCGTATCTGCAGCAATAGTGGTATACGCGGTTCCCAAGTGTGGTTTTGCGTTTACGTAATAGATGGGGGTTGTAAACGAATAGGTTGCTTTCGACATAGTTTTTTCTTCTTTCCCGATAGTTTAAAAAGCCATTTTTCACCCATCAGCAGAGGTGTGGCTTAAAAAACATTTTACCATGCCATTTCAATCTTTGTTTACCTTACTTCATCTGGTATATTGTTATTGATCGAAAATTAAATCAATATATTGTGCACTTTTAATGAGCTCGAAACCCATCTTCTTTATAGCACGGTATAATGGTTTGGATTATCTTATAGACTTTGGAGAGCTGCAAAAAATGCGTCATAGCGTCCTGAAAAAAAGCACCCTCTTTTTCCTAGCATTCGTCCTTGCTTTTGGGCTGTTGGGAACTGGTTTTCTGGGCTCAAAGGTCGCTTATGCAGACAATACCGATCTCGACAAACTTCTTACTGAAACCCAAGAAAGACTGGTACAAACTTCTGCAGATCACGACGATGCAGTTAGCAAAGCAGAAGCCCTCAAGACTCAAATTGAAGAAAACGGAACAAGAATTACAGAACTTGAAAAGCTTATGCCGGGGCAAGAAAAGAAAAGCGCAGACGCCCTCGTTGCCCTTTACAAGATTCAGCAAGAGGGCTATTCCTTAGTAAATATGCTGCTCAACACTGAAAGCCTTTCAGAATTTCTTTCAACTATCGAATATATTAATACTATTCATCAGATTAACCTCAACGAAGTCATTCGTTTGCGGGTTATGAAAGAAGAGCTCGATACAAAAAAGAAATCCCTTCAAGAAAGCAAGATGGCAATTGATGCCGAAGTTATGCGTGCAGAACAATCTTTGAAAGAAGCTCAAGAAGCGCGGGAAAACGCTCAACAACTTGCCCTGGAAGAAGCTGCACGTCAAGAAGCTGCACGTCAAGCGGAACTTGCTCGTAAGAAAGCAGAAATTGCGGCAGGAAATGGTGGTTCAACAACTGTGGGTGGTGGCCAAAAATTGCCAACGCCTACCGGTATTGATTGGTCGATGAGTAAAGAAGATTTCGTAAACCATTGGGCAGCACGAATTGACGCTTATATGGCTGGGTTTCCTCTTGCGGGTCAAGGGCGCACCTTTGCAGAAGCTGCTTGGAAATACGGTGTTGACCCTCGATTCTCGCCGGCTATTTCTCGAACTGAAAGCACCAGCGGAAAATATTGCTTTAAGCCTCATAACGCTTGGGGCTGGGGTTCGGTCAGTTGGGGTAGTTGGGAAGAAGCTATTGATGCCCATACTCGGGGGCTTGCTAACGGATACGGCGGAACCATATCGATCGCAGGTGCCAAGAAGTATTGTCCTCCCACCTGGGAACACTGGTATTATTTTACTCTCGGCGAAATGAACAGAATTTAATTACCGCAAAAGGGCGCGAGAAGCTTTCCAATCAGGCAGATACTGAGTCACCAATTCCCAAAAGTGGGCATTATGCTTACGTTCCAAAAAATGGCAGAGCTCATGAACGACCACGTATTCAAGGCATGATTCGGGATATTTCACTAACTGAATATTGATACAAACGCGCCCTGTTTTCGGGTTGCAACTTCCCCAACGGCTGGTCATGTTACGAAACGCCAGGCTTTGCACCTTCACTCCCATGATTGGTTCCCAATAGGCTACAAACCGCCTCGTAGCTTCTTCAACCCGCACACGCCACTGCTTTAACTCTTCAGTATTAGGTTCATACTTTGTAATTGCCGGGGCTTCAGCAAGAGCCTTTTTGCGTTTCATTATCCAAGGAATTTTTTCGCGCACAAAAGCTTCGACCGTTTTCGTGTTCATCCACACGGGTGCCGAAACTACTATTTCCCCATCAGGCTTTTTGAGACGCATATTGATGTTTTTCACGCGCTTGGGAATATAGGTAACCTTTACGCCATCGACATTCAGTTCCTTTTTCATGAACCGTGCACTATCTCGTAGGCTGCGTTGCGCGCAATTCCGAATTCCTCTTGCAGATACGCGACCATATCCTTTTTCGACAATACACCTTCGGTTTTAAGTTGTAGCGCTTTTTCACTTGCCTTTTCAAAAGCCTGACCAGCATCGAAGGATTTTTCAGCAGCAGATGGCCCGTTAATCACCACCACTATTTCACCTCGCAGGCTTTTTTCGCCTATGCGGCTTTCAAATTCACCTAACACCTGCGGGGCAATCGCACGAACCACTTCTTCGTGCATTTTGGTAAGTTCACGACAAACGGCTACTTCCCTATCGGGAAAGCATTTTGCAATCGTTCGCAATGCTGCAACAAGACGGGTGGGGCTTTCATAAAACACCAAGGCGGCGTCGAGGTTTTTGAGATTCAGCAGCAGCTTTTCTTGATCGTTTGCTTTGCGCGGAAAGAACCCTCCGAAGTAGAAATTTTGGTTCGTGAACCCGCTTGCCACATACGCAGTAACCCCTGCCGAAGGCCCCGGCAACACGGTTACGGGCAGCCCCGCAGATTGCACCGCATTGATAAGGCGAGACCCTGGGTCAGAGACCCCTGGCATTCCAGCATCACTGCAAAACACCACCGTCTGCCCCTGACGAATACGATCCAAGATAGAATCGACACCCCTCGAGATCATGGCTTCATCTAAGCGTTCCAAACGTTTTTGGATATCATAGGCAGCAAGCAACTTTGAGGTCACACGGGTATCTTCCGAACAAACAACATCAGCACTTTGCAGCATTTCTATCCCGCGCAAAGTCATATCCCCCAAGTTGCCAAGGGGGGTCGGACAAATTACCAGCTTCCCAGCACCATTCATTTTGTGCCCTTAGCTTTCGTTCGGTTTTAGTTCTTCAGTAACAACTTCCAGTTCCCCAATTCGTTGTTCAGGCTTTATTTTCCCAGAGCGAATAAACGCATCTCGCGTTGCGCGGGCTTCGTTTACCTTTTCAGCCAGATTTGCCTTTGCAACCGCAATCATCAACTTGATGCGGTTAAGTTGGTTAACCTCAGAAGCACCAGGGTCGTAATCGACTGCCACAATGTTGCTTTCCGGATAACGACGACGCAGTTCCTTAATGACCGATTTACCAACCACGTGATTCGGCAAACAAGCAAACGGTTGCGTGCAAACGATATTCGGGGAACCCGTACGAATTAGTTCGACCATTTCTGCCGTAAGCAACCAGCCTTCACCCATTGAATTGCAGAGGTCGAGAATTTCGCTTGCGTATTCAGCAAGTTCGAAAATGCTGGCTGGAGCATGGAATCGGTTAGATTTTTTGAGCGCCTTAGTTACAGGGCTGCGATACTTTTCGATTATCTCGAGGGCAATTCGTGAACCAATGGCACCTTTGGCACTTCTACCCAAGGGGTCTTTTTGGAAAATCGCGCCCGCAATACCAAAGAGGAAAAATTCCGTTAGCCCCGGCACCACCGCTTCACAATCTTCGTTTTCAATAATATCGATGATCTGGTTGTTTGCGGTTGGATGGAACTTCACCAGAATTTCGCCAACAACTCCAACACGCGGCTTTAGGCCTTCGCCCTGCAGGGGCAAGGTGTCGAATTCTTCAACAATTTTCTTAACCGTCTTTTTGAACACGGAACGCTTAATGCCTACCAAAAGCTGGCTTTTACATTCATCCATCCAGCGGTCATAAAGCCTTTCCGCGCTTCCTTTTTCCACTTCATATGGGCGCGTGCGATACAAGCACTGCATCAACAAATCGCCGTAAGTAAAGGAGTAGAGCGCTTGCACGAGCATAGGCAAAGTCACTTTGAAGCCCGGATGGTCGCCGTCGAGGTTTTTAGAGGAAAGCGAAATAACAGGAATATGTTCCAAACCAACCGATTCAAGAGCCTTGCGGATAAGCGAAATGTAATTCGTCGCGCGGCAACCGCCCCCTGTTTGCGAAATGATGATCGCCAGTTTGTCGGTATTATATTTCCCCGAAAGCACCGCTTCCATAATCTGCCCCGTTACCAGGATGGAAGGATAACAGATGTCGTTGTTGACAAACTTTAAGCCAACTTCAACCGCACCGTGATCTACCGAAGGCAATAAATCCAGGTTGTAGCCATACCGATGGAAGATAGGGCTCAGAAGTTCAAAATGAATAGGCGCCATTTGCGGCCCAAGAATTGTCCAGCCTTCTTCTTTCATCTTTTCCGTGTAAACCGTACGTTCAAACAATGTAGAAGACGCTCTGCGTTTCTTGAAGTCGGTGATTTCGCTCGCGGCTTCAGCTTCACGCTGCCCTGTTTTTGCCTCTATGCGAGCTCTCGCTTCTTCAACAAAGGCGTTTTCGGCAATATCTGCCACGGGACAACCGCGGTTCATTCCTTCATTTTCTGCAGCTTCATCAGCCTGGTCTTTCAAGGCTGCCAAAAGTGAACGTACCCTGATGCGCGCTGCCCCCAAATTAGACACTTCGTCAATCTTCAAAACCGTGTAAATCTTGCCTGAAAGTTCCAAGATTTCTTGAACCTGATCGGTAGTAAGCGCGTCAAGCCCGCAACCAAAACTGTTAAGCTGAATCAGATCGAGGTCATGGCGTTCGGTCGCAACTTTAGCTGCGGCAAACAAACGCGTATGATACATCCACTGGTCAAACAAGCGAATCGGACGCTCGAGCACGCCTAGGTGCGACACGGCATCTTCCGTGAGTACCGCCAAACCAAAGCTGGTCAAAAGTTCTGGGATCGCATGGTTTATTTCGGGGTCTACATGATAAGGACGACCAGCCAAAACAATACCGCGCGTCTGGGTTTCTTCCATCCAAGCAAGCGTTTCTTCGCCTTTTGCGCGAATATCGTTTTTGAAAGCTTCATCTTCTGTCCAAGCCAATTCCACCGCTGCGTCAATCTCTTTTTGAGAGGGTGCCTTTCCGTAGCGCGTCATCAATTCGCGATTGTTTTCAACCAGTTCAACATAAAGACGCTTCTTCAAGTGCTCTTTTTGGTCGTAAGGCAAAAACGGATTCAGGAAAGCAATTTTGCTATCACGCAGTTCATCGATGTTCAGGCGCAAGGCTTCCGAATAACTCATGACAATAGGGCAGTTAAAGTGGTTGCGCGCGCCTTGATCTTCCTTGCGTTCGTATTTCGCACAAGGCATCCAAATGAAATCGAGGTCGCGTTCGAGCAAATCCATAATGTGCCCGTGACTGAGTTTTGCCGGATAACAAACAGATTCGGAAGGCATACTTTCAATGCCCGCTTCATAGGTCTTTTTTGTTGAAGGTTCAGAGATTTCGACACGGAAGCCCAGCTCATTGAAGAAAGTGAACCAGAAGGGATAGTTTTCGTACATATTAAGTACGCGAGGAATGCCAATCGTTCCTCGTGTTGCTTTTTCTCGCGTTAAGGGCTCGTACCCAAAAAGACGCTTGCTTTTGTATTCATAAAGGTTCGGTACGTTTTTGCTTTCATCGAGCGTACCAGCACCTCGCTCGCAGCGGTTGCCCGTAATGAAGCGGCGGTGCTTGCCGGTATCATCATCCCGCCCAAAATCGTTCACCGTCAAAAGACAGCTGTTGGCACACGCCTGGCAGCGTACCGTTTTGTGTCTTGGATTGAGTTTTTCTAATTCATCAGAGGATAACAATCTTGTAGTAACTATACCCCGGGAACCCATGCGCAGCACCGCTTCATCATAGCGATCGCGCGCCAAAAGAGCCGCTCCAAATGCACCCATATTGCCTGCTATATCGGGGCGAACGGCGTCAACTTCGGAAAGTTGCTCGAAGGCACGCAAGACAGCATCATTCAGGAAGGTTCCACCCTGCACAATAACCTTTGAGCCAACATCATGCGGGTCGCGGATTTTAATAACTTTGAACAGGGCGTTTTTGATAACCGAGATGGCTAAACCGGCAGCAATGTCACCCACCGTTGCGCCTTCTTTTTGTGCCTGCTTTACGCGACTGTTCATAAATACGGTACAGCGACTTCCCAGGTCAACAGGATTCTTTGCCTCGATGGCTGTCTGCGCAAATTCGGCAATATCGAGATTTAAGCCAATGGCAAAACTTTCGATGAACGATCCGCAACCACTTGAACAGGCTTCATTGAGCATAATATGATCAATAATGCCGTCTTGAATACGTAGGCACTTCATGTCTTGGCCGCCAATGTCCAAAATAAATTCCACACCCGGAAGCAGCTGCTGAGCGCCGCGTAAATGAGCAACGGTTTCGATTTCACCCGAATCGATTCTGAAGGCTTCCAACAAAAGCCCCTCGCCATAACCGGTCACCGTCGTGTGCCCGATACGCACCAACGACTCGCCCGTTTTCTTATCTTTCGGCAAGGAAGCATACATTTCTCGTATGGCTGCTTTAGCACAACCTAAAACATCGCCTTTATTGTTTGCGTAGTAAGTCCACATCAGGCTGCCATCTTCAGCAATAAGTGCCGCTTTGAACGTAGTTGAACCTGCATCAATTCCTAAGTGTGCAACACCTGCATAATCGGCCAGTTCTTTTCGAGTGACCGATTCCCTGGTGTGTCGCTCCTTAAATTCCGCGTACTCCTCTTCGTTTGCAAAAAGTGGCTTAAGGCGCACAACTTCTGACCCCTGCATACTGCCCACTTCGTTCAGGCGACGCAAAACGGCAGAAATAGTTTCTTCTTTTGCCCCTTTGCTGGCGATTGCACATCCGCAGGCAACAAAAAGGTGGGCGTTGTCTGGCACGATGATGTGTTCTTCATCGAGATCGAGGGTTTCATAAAAACGCTGGCGCAGCTCTGAAAGATACTGCAAAGGCCCACCCAAAAACGCCACATGACCTCGAATGGGTCGCCCGCAGGCAAGCCCAGAAATAGTTTGAGTTACCACCGATTGAAAAATGGATGCCGCAATATCTTCTTTTCGTGCGCCTTCATTTAGCAGTGGTTGCACATCGGTTTTAGCAAATACGCCGCAACGCGAAGCAATAGGATAAATAGTATTGTAGCTTTTCGCCATTTCATTGATGCCTGTCGCATCGGTATTCAAAAGTGCTGCCATTTGGTCGATGAACGCGCCAGTGCCACCTGCGCATGTTCCATTCATACGCTGTTCAATGCCGTGGTCGAAATAGATGATTTTGGCATCTTCCCCACCCAGTTCAATAGCAACATCAGTTTTGGGAATAAAGGCTTCAACCGCCGTTTTCGACGAAATAACTTCCTGCACAAATTCCAATTCTAGCCACTGAGCAAGCAGTAAGCCGCCAGAACCGGTAATGGCGATAGTCATTTCTTCGGTGCTGAAATGCGCGGCAGCTTCTTCAAGCATCCCGACAATGGTTGCGCGAACGTCAGCATGATGACGGCGATACACAGAAAATACGACCTCGTTAGCCTCATTCAGCACCGCAAGCTTAACGGTGGTCGAACCGATATCAATTCCGAGATGAAGTGTTGTCACTTTTTTTCTCCTTCATTATTTCCGCCCCTACAATTTAATACTTTCTCCTGGCTTTATGAAAAGCAGCCTTACGGCAATTCGCGCCATTTCATCTGAGCTTTCTTGCATTCCCGTTTCAATCCAGCGCTGTATTACCCCCAAATACGCAGAGGTAAAATAAGCGACGTAATAATTGACGAAAGGCTCTGGATTTTCCCGATACTTTTCTTTCAGAATCGAATGAACAAGATTCATACAAACCGAATCGCGAAGGGAAAGGCTAAAGCGCGCGTCTCCCCCGGGGCCCAAAAGCGCATGAAGCAAATCGCCTTCTTGTCGTAAATAATCGAAAAGCCCCACCAAGAAAGGAAGCGGCTTTTTATGAAGGCGGACCTTAGCAAGATTGCGCAGTGTAAGGTTACTCATTTGTGTTTGATAATCGTCCAACCCCAGCATGAAATCGGTTTCCAAGCAGGAAATAAAATCGGGAATATCTTGGAAATGGTTGTAAAAAGTGCCGCGATTAAGGTCTGCTTTGGTGCACAAATCGTTGATCGTGAAGCCATGAATACCACGTTCTTCAATAAGAGCAATCAGCGCTTCCCGCAAAGCCTTCTTCGAACGAGCGATACGTCGGTCTACTCCATTGCCGTTGCTGTTGCTGTTAGCAATAACACCTTCATTGCCGAAAGAACTTTCGACTACCACAGGGGTAACAACAGGCTTTTCTTTTAATTCTATAGGTGACATAAGGTTATTCTACATTCTGATTATTATTCAACAGTTTGTTCATTAACGGCAGTTTACTCTTATCGCTACCGCTTCTCAATATCCACCGCCAAGTAAACATAAACAAAAGGTTAGTTTAGGGAAAAAAGTTTAGGGGAAGCAATTTCCTTACCTAGGCAATTTGTCCGTTTATCTGGTATCCTTCTAATTCAACCTTTTACGATAAGAAAGATTGGCAACCATGCAAATTACCCCTCTTGAAATCGCCGAAACTCTGGCGATGATCAACAAGCAAAACCTCGACATTCGCACGATTACGCTCGGGCTTAACCTGCGCGGATGCACTCATAGCAACATCGACACCATGGCAAACCTGGTCTACGACCGCATGACCACTGCTGCTGAAAAGCTGGTACCCACCGCTGAACAGCTGGAACGCGAATACGGCATTCCTATCGTGAACAAAAGAATAGCCGTTACCCCTATTGCTGAAATTTGTGCAGCAACAGACGCACAAGACCTGACCCCTCTTGCGGTTGCTATGGATAAAGCTGGCAAAGAAGTGGGGGTTGATTTCATTGGTGGCTTTTCGGCACTGGTTCATAAAGGGGCTTCCACGGCAGACAATAAACTGATTGAATCGCTGCCTTCCGCGCTTTCAACTACCGAACGGGTTTGTTCTTCTATTAACGTGGCCACCACGCGTGCCGGCATTAATATGGATGCCGTGCTAAAAATGAGCCAAATCATTATCGACACCGCCAAAGCTACGGAAGAACGCGACTGTATTGGGTGCGCGAAGCTGGTGGTTTTTGCAAACGCTGTGGAAGATAATCCTTTCATGGCTGGCGCTTTCCACGGTAGTGGCGAAGCAGATTCCGTGATTAACGTGGGTGTTTCTGGTCCTGGTGTGGTTCGTGCGGTGCTTGCCGATATGCCAGAAGGTGCCGATATTACCGCCATTGCCGAAGCTATCAAAGCAACGGCTTTCAAAATCACTCGAGCAGGCGAACTCATGGCGCGAGAAGCTTCAAAACGCTTGGGCGTAACCCAGGGTATTCTCGACCTTTCCCTTGCCCCCACCCCCGCGAAAGGCGATTCGGTGGCAGACATCCTTGAAGCTATTGGTGTTGGAACCTGCGGCGGTCCGGGAACCACAGCCGCGCTCGCGTTGTTGAACGACGCCGTGAAAAAGGGTGGCGTTATGGCATCATCTTCAGTCGGCGGTCTTTCGGGCGCATTTATTCCCGTATCTGAAGATGCGGGCATGATTAGTGCTGCTGAAAAGGGTGCTTTGACGCTCGAAAAATTGGAAGCGATGACGTGCGTGTGTTCCGTCGGGCTTGACATGATTGCGATTCCTGGCGATACCACGGTTGAAACCATTTTCGGCATAATCGCAGATGAATGCGCTATTGGCGTTATCAACAGCAAAACAACCGCAGTTCGCATCATTCCTGCTATAGGGAAAAAGGCTGGCGACAGCTTGAGTTTTGGTGGGTTGCTTGGTTTCGCGCCCGTAATGCCCGTGAATCAATTCGCGGGAACAGTGTTTGCGCATCGTGGCGGACGCTTCCCCGCGCCCTTAACCAGCTTGAAAAACTAGCGTACTTCATGAAAAAGCGGCTCGATATATTCTTGGTAGAGCAGGGTTATTTTTCCGATGCCGATGCCGCCTTGCGAGCCGTGTTGGCACGGGAAGTGAAAGTGAACGACACTTATGCAACCAGTGCTGGCGCGCTTGTTTCACCTGATGACGAGGTTGTAGTGAAGGGGCGATCTCGCTTTGTATCTCGAGGCGGCCTGAAATTGCAAGCTGCGCTCGATGAATTTAATGTTGCTGTTTCAGGGCTTCGCTGTTTGGATATCGGGGCATCGACCGGTGGTTTTACCGATTGTCTTTTGCAGGCGGGGGCTGCTTCCGTTGTGTGCGTTGATGTAAACTACGGGCAACTTGCCTGGTCACTTCGGCAAGATGAGCGCGTTACGGTTTTCGAACGCACGAACATCAAACACGCCAACCCAGAAGAAATTGGTGCGCCCTTTGATGCGGTGGTAGTTGATGTGAGTTTTATTGGTCTGGCAAGACTTTCACCCGTATTCACTCGTTTTGCAAAAGAAGGCACCGTATTGATTGGACTTATTAAGCCTCAGTTCGAATCGCAACCAGGGGAAACAGACCGCGGCATCGTGCGCGACGCTTCTGTTCGAAAACGTGTGGTGGAAGAAGTTAAGGAAGCCTTGGAAGGTTCTGGCTTTCATCCGTTAGGTGTCACAGAATCCCCCATTCACGGTGCTGAAGGCAACGTCGAATACCTCATTTGCGCCATTTACAACAACTAAATATCTGTCGGTTGCTACCGCAACCTCTCTAAATATACTGCGTTCGCTATCGCTCACTCCGTTATGGGTCCATTCGACTCCGGGTGCTTCGCACCCTTCGCTCAGGACGACATAAGAGTTGTTTCTCGGCTTGTCATCCTGAGGCGTGCCTCCATGTCATCCTGAGGCGCAGCCGAAGGATCCATGGGTCCTTCGCTACGCTCAGGACGACAGGGGTGGTTAAGATGAAAAACCGAATAAAACTCGCCGAAATATACTTTTTGTGTTTTATATGGCGTATTGCATAGTACCACCGTTTTATATATACTGTGCTTTACGCAGTAAACGAAACTTAAACGAAGAAGAACAGCGTGAATATTGAGGACTGGACAACCCAGCTTAAAAAAGGGACTTTGGAGTACTGTATTTTGCTGCTGATTCGAGAAACACCGTGCTACGGCTACGAAATTATGAACAGGCTGAGTGAATGGCCTATCGTTTCAGCAAAAGAAAGTACCGTATATCCCCTTTTGCGCAGGCTGCAAAAAGAAGGGTGTCTTGAAGCTTTTTGGCAAGAAACCACCGAAGGGCTTCCGCCGCGCAAGTACTACGAAATTACTTCTGCGGGAAAGAATTATCTGGATGCTATGTCCGTTGAGTGGGCTTCCTTAGTGAGCACACTTGGTCAAATACAGACCTTGCAAGGGGGAAAGAGGAAAAGAACTAAATAAAGCAAATATTCAGTCGTGCCCTATCGAAAATGGAGCACTGTTCGCAACTAACACGAACGAACTACTAACCTACTACACTGACTGAGCAAATATATCACTCGATAGAGGCCTCTTGTAGAAGGCAGGGATTCATTCCCTGCCTTCTTGTTTGCCATCCTGGGGCTACTTGTCATCCTGAGCGAAGGGTGCGAAGCACCCGAAGTCGAAGGATCCACGTGGTTTATGGATCCTTCGCTGCGCTCAGGATGACATACTCCCTCAGGATGACAGGGGGGGGCTCAGCTTTCCTGTCGTCCTGAGCGAAGGGTGCGAAGCACCCGAAGTCGAAGGACCCATAACGGAGTGAGCGTAAGCGAACGAAGTATTTTTAGAGAGGTTGCGTTAGCAACCGACAGTCTTTTCTTAGACCGCCGGAACCAAAAGCTGGGCAATTTGAACCGCGTTGAGAGCAGCACCTTTGCGAATCTGATCAGCTACAACCCATAACGCCAGCCCATATTCCACAGAAGGGTCTTTACGCAAGCGCCCAACGTAGGTCGCGTTCGTTCCTTCAAGCAAGCCAGGCATCGGATATTCGCAAGCATCGCAATCATCTAGCAGGCTAATCCCTGGAGCAGCCGCCAACGCAGCACGCGCAGCTTCGAGACTCACCTCTGAAGTGAATTCAACGTTAATCGATTCCGCGTGGCAACGCAACACCGGTACGCGAACGCAGGTCGGCGCAACAACGATGTTGTCGTCCCCCATGATTTTGTTGGTTTCGACAACCATCTTCCACTCTTCTTTAGTGTAGCCATCTTCCATAAACACATCGATATGCGGAATACAATTGAACGCAATACGATGCTTAAAGTGTTCGATGGTCAGGTCTTTTCCATCAAGAAACTCGCGGCTCTGATTGAAAAGTTCATCCATCGCGTAAGCACCAGCACCACTTGCTGCCTGGTAAGTTGAAACTACCACGCGCTTTATAGGGGCAAGGTCGTAAAGCGGCTTCAAAGCAACCACCATTTGAATGGTTGAACAGTTCGGGTTCGCGATAACGCCAGAATGTGTAAGCGCGTCTTGCGGGTTCACTTCAGGAACAACGAGCGGCACGCCTTCTTCCATGCGGAAAGCGCTGGAATTATCAACCATAACGGCACCAGCCGCAATAACGGCTTCGCGCATTTCTTTGGAAACAGATGCCCCACAAGAAAACAGGGCGATGTCTACCCCGGCAAAGGCATCGGCAGTCATTTCTTGGACAACCAGTTCGCCTGCGGGAACAAGCCCGCATCCTTCAAAGGCAAGCTTTTTGCCAGCCGATTTCGCCGAAGCCAAAGCGCGCACTTCTGCAGCAGGAAAATCGAGGTCGTGCAAGACTTTCAAGAATTCCTGCCCGACGGCTCCTGTGGCTCCAGCCACCGCAACAACGGGATTAGCAGGCATTTCCTTGTTCCAACTCATAATTACCTTCCTTTGTTCATTTTGGCGACCAACTCTTCCGCAGAAAGCTGTTTTTCCTCGAAAACGCTGTCTGAATCAAGCTCGAAGGCCGTATGCAAACAGCGTACCGCATCAGCCGTCTGCGCTTCATCAACCACCACCGAAAGCCTGATGGGAGACGTCGATATTGCCAAAATATTTATCTCGTTTTCACCAAGTGCCGAAAACATTTTCGCCGCAACACCAGGGCTTGATTTCATTCCCGTGCCCACGATGCTTACCTTAGCAATGTCTTCATCAACATCATATTCACGCGCTTCAATTTCGGACAAAACTGCCTCGATTGTTTCCTGCGCACGTTTTAAATCTGCCTGCGGACACGTAAAGCTAATATCGGTAAAACCTGCCACTGAAATGTTTTGGATAATCATATCCGTGTTTACCATATTACCTGCTAAAGCTGAAAAAACCTTAGCGGCAACTCCAGTGGTATCAGGAACTCCGCGGATAGTAACTTTCACTTCCGAAGTGTCATGGGCAATGCCAGTAATAACTGCTTCTTCCATTTCGGGTGTCGCCTCCTTGACGTATGTTCCCGCTGCGTCCGAAAATGCCGAACGAGTATGAATCACAACTTGATATTTCCGCGCAAATTCAACGGCGCGCATCTGCAAAACCCCTGCGCCCACTGAAGAAAGTTCCAACATGTCGTCGTAGGGTATCGCATCGAGCTTCTTTGCACGCGGCGCAATGCGCGGGTCTGCGGTATAGACGCCATCAACATCGGTGTAAATTTCGCACACGTCCGCATCAATTCCCCAGGCTATCGCAACCGCCGTCGCATCAGAACCGCCACGCCCCAGCGTGGTGATGTCGCCATTTTTGTCGATACCCTGAAAACCAGCAATAACCGGAATGTAACCCTCATCAAGAGCTTCTTTAATGCGAGCAGCATCAACTTTGACAATCTTAGCTTTCGCGTGGGTTCCGTCGGTTTCGATGCCCGCTTGTCTGCCCGTGAAACTCATGGCCTGGTGGCCCAACGCTTCAATCGCCATTGCCAACAACGTCATAGAAACTTGTTCGCCCGTTGAAAGCAGCCTATCCATTTCTCGCGCTGGTGGATCAGGATTAAGCGCGCGCGAAAGGCTGATGAGTTCATCCGTGGTTTTCCCCATAGCAGAAACAACAGCAACAACCTCATTGCCCGCTTCCTTGCTGGCAATGAGACGCTTCGCAACCATCTGAATGCGTTCAGGTGAAGCAACCGAAGTTCCCCCAAATTTCGATACTATCAGCGCCATAATGCTCTTTCGATTGTTAAGGTGAATATCAAACCAATACTATATCAAATAATGAAGATTCTACTGCGCAATAAACGGAATCTGGACAAATCCGGACAATTACCAACACCTTTTTGCCGTTGCTAGATCACCCTGCTGCCTGAGGCTCTTTGTGTTGCAAATACGAGACATTTCCCCGGGCAAACAAACGCCTTTATGCCTTTTCTTCCTTTGGCATGAGGAGCAAGAAAACAAATCCGGCGATAAATACAATCAGCAGCGACAAAATTCCCATAGAAGGGTTCCCTGTTATTTGCGTAAAAAACGCTACCAAGAAAGTTCCCATAACCGCAGCGTACTTCCCGAAAATATCAAAGAACCCAAAGTATTCGTTGGAATGCTCTTTCGGAATAAGTTTGCCGAAATAAGAGCGCGACAATGCCTGAATGCCGCCCTGGAAAAGCCCAACGCAAATAGCCAGAATCCAGAACTGCAGCGCAGTTTTCAAGAAAAACGCCGCGAAAGCCACAATGCAAGCATAGGCAAGTACTGCAATCATCAGCATCTTTCGCGTTCCAAATTTACCTGAAAGTGTCCCGTAGAAAATTGCAGAAGGGAAAGCAACTACCTGGGTGACCAGGAGTGCAAAAATAAGCTGAGTTTGATCAATGCCAAGCTCTAAACCAAAACTTGTTGCCATACGAATAACCGTATGCACCCCATCAATGTAGAAGAAAAACGCCAGCATGAAAAAGAGGAGCGATTTGTTGCTCACGATATTTTTCAGCGTAGTACCCAACCCAAAGAAAGCATCTTTCAGAATGTGGGCCGTGCGTTCCTTAAAATGCATCTGGTGAACATTTTTGAAAAGCGGAATGGTGAAAGCTAGCCACCAAAGAGCCGTGATACCAAACGCAATCTTCATGCCGAGTGCTTTGTCAATTCCAAAGTTTTCGCCAAACAAGACAACGACTAGACAAGCAACGAACGGAATACACGAACCGATATAACCCCAGGCAAACCCGTGAGAAGAAATTTTGTCATAACGATCTTCAGTGGTGGCATCAATCAGCAGGGCATCATAGAAAACCATGGAAGAGTTCAGGCAAATTGCAGCCACAATATACACCGCCAAGAATGCCGCTGCCTGAGTTGGAACACCCAGTGCAGCACAAGCCACGATGCCCGTGCCGGCAAACCCCAGGTAGAATTTCTTTTTGTTATGGCGCAAGTCTGCCAAAGAGCCCAAAATTGGCATCATGATAGCTATCACCAAAGAGGCAATAGTTTCCGTATAGCCCCATTCGACCACAATCGACCCCGTTGTAAGCGAGTTGTAGTAAACAGGAATCAAAACGGTGGACAGCAAAACAAAAGCCGAATTTCCCACATCGTAAAGAATCCAGCTCTTTTCCTTCTTCGTCATTCTTTGCGTTTTTTGCGTCTCCACAATTATCCCCCACTCTTCACCGTTGCCTGTTTCCAAGAACCTACTTATTGTATATGATGGCAAGTGAAAGACTCAGTAAAAACCTTGCGCATTTGGAGGGATTAATGCCGGCAATAATTACTCATGATTTCTTCGGTCAAGACGTGTATAAAGTTTTCTCTAAACTCATTGGCGAAAGCCGCAACGAACATCACGCCTTTTTGCTGGGCTGCCAAGGCCCTGACCCGCTGTTTTATAGTGCTTTGGTGCCGCGCCTTCGCCGCTTTACCAACCTGGGGTCGACTATGCATAGTCAAAAAACGTCAGAACTTTTGGTGGCTTTCAAGCAGTCGCTGTATTTGCTAGAACCAGACGAACAAACAATAGGCCGCGCTTATCTTTTTGGTTTTCTTTGCCATTATGCCCTGGATAGCTGCGTGCACCCGCTGGTTTATTGGTACGAAAATCAACTCTGCACAGCCGGAGTAGAGGGCCTGGATGAAAAAGACCGTTCGGAAGTTCATGCGGTTATCGAATGCGAAATCGATGAAATGGTACTGTTCCGCAAAAAACAAGTTACCGTGGCAAAATTTTCCCCTGCTACAGAAATATTACGGGGAAGCGATTTCGTGCTTTCGATTGTTTCGAAAATGTATTCTTATGTTTCTTTGGTAACATACGGCATTCATAGCCCGGAAAACATGTTTACTTCTTGCTTGAAATCTTTTCGCCGCACCGAACGGGTCTTTCATTCCCGAAGCGGTATAAAACGCAAGCTTCTGGGAGACCTTGAAGAAATTTTTCGTCCCCATTCTTTCGTGCGATCCATGAGCCCTCGGGCTCTGAAGATTACCGAAAGCAACTTCGACAACCACGAACGCGCTACGTGGGTAAACCCTTTTACGGGAGAAGAAACCCGCGCTGATTTCTGGGAACTGTGCACTGCTGCATTTGCGAAAGTGCAGCGAGCCTTTGTGCTGATAGATCGCGAAACATTTGGACCAGAAACTGCGAGGGTAATTACGAAGAACCTTAATTTTTCTGGTGAATCGACGGTGGCAGTTTTAACGATTGAGGATGCTGACGAGAATTATGCTTGAAGTCGTACTTGATATCCCCTACTGGCTCGAGCTCATTGCTGCTCTTTCGGGTGGCATTTCCGGTGCCATGCTGGCAGTTCGGGCGCGCTATGACATTTTCGGAACCGTCTGTGTTGCTATCACCGCAGGTCTTTTTGGTGGCGTTATGCGCGACTTGCTGCTGCAAGATTACGGAATCTACGCTTTTCAAAATCCCGAACTTATTTTAGGTTGTGTTGCGGCGGCTATCGTCGTCTTTTTCTTCCGCAAGCTTATTTCCCACCTTGACCCGGTGTTTTCCTTGTTGGACAACCTTTCGGTGGGGCTCTGGGCTGTCATCAGTGTGGGAAAAGGGCTTTCTGCGGGGCTCGACGTAATCCCTTCTGTGATTTTAGGCACCATTACCGCAGTTGGCGGCGGCATTATGCGCGACGTTTTGCTCAACAAGCAGCCAGACGTTTTCCAGGCAGGTTCGCTCTATGGTTCCGCAGCTCTTGTTGGTTCTATTGCCTTTGCGGTTCTGAAAAACTTCCACGTTATTGAACACTGGGCTCCTTTTATTTGTGTAGGAATCGTTCTTGCCCTGCGCTACGCTTCTCTTTTGTTTGGGTGGAATACCCAGCCTCCCACGGACTATTCAGACGTGGTGACAGAAACCGTTGCAAAGCCTATTCGCGCGGTTGCTCGTAAAACCCATCTTGACGAAAAAATGCAGGAGCTTTCTAGCAAGATTCACCTGCCAAAACCGCCGTTCAAGCGCAAAAAGGATACTGCCAAAGACGATACGGCTGCGCCTCAGGATGACCAATAGCGTGCCCAAGACACGTCTTGGCCTGCGTGCCCGCTTGGCCTGCGTGCCCGTTACTCTTTCTTTTCTACCAGCACGCATTCATCGTTGTCCCAGCAGGAAGCATGATAGGTAATTGAAGAATCTTCAGCGAAGGTAACCGCAAATTCAACCACGCTGCCAGATTCCTTCGCAGCTTCAATTTCTTTCCGAAGTTCTGGGTCGTCGATACTATCAAGAATGTCTTGGCTTGCAACAAGCAGTTCGCTATCTGCCGTTTGACGCACCATTTCAATGTTGCCCGCAGAAACGTAAGTGATGCCTTTGCGTTTCGCCGCACTTGCCTGCAAGTAAAGGAACATGAAACCAGCTATGCCCGCGACCGCCGATGCGCAGAAAATACCGAGCTTGGCTGCGGCAACAATTGAAGCTTCCGTGAAGGCAAGGTTGGTGATAAAGATTGCCATAGTGAAACCAACGCCGCATAAAAGGCCTGCTCCGATCATATGCCCCCAGTTTGCGTGTGCCGGGAGTTTCGATATTTTCAGCTTGACCATAATGAAACTAAAGAGCAAAATGCCGACCGGCTTCCCTACAACCAAACCGAAGAATACCCCCAGGAAAGCGGGGTTTGCCAAGGTATCGATGAGCGACAAATCAACCAGCCGAACATCGGCGTAAGCAAGGGCGAACAGGGGTAGAATCAGGAAACTTACCCAAGGGTAGAGGCGTTTTTCTAACCGTGTTGCAGGAGGCACAACTTGCTTTGCAACGCGGCTCAGCGCCGTTACGGTCTTCATGTAGTTTTTCTGTTCCGCTACCGGAGCGTCGGGCTCGAAAAATTCTTCAGCTGTCTTCACTTTTTCACTGGACCAGCTAATAAAATTCTTCATGTTAATGCGCGAGCCGGTGGGAATAATGAACGCCAAAATGATGCCAGCAACGGCGGTGTGAATGCCTGACATTAAAATGCAGTACCAAAGAACGATGCCAATTAGAAGGTAGGGCACCAGCGAATATACGTGAGCTCGGTTAAAGATAACCAGCACCAAGACCACGGCCAAAGTAATGAGTGTCCACAAAAGGTCAGGAGCTTTGCCGTAGAAAACCGCAATGATAACAATAGGAATGATGTCGTCTGTTACCGCAAGGGTGCCTACGAAGACGCGCACGCCATTCGGGACTCGACTGCCCAGCAGCGCAATAAGCCCCAGCACGAAAGCAATGTCGACGGCTGAAGGAATAGCCCACCCCTTAATGGTTTCAGGGCTATTCATGTTAAACGCCAGGTAAATAAGGATGGGAACCAACACGCCACCGCAGGCAGCAATTATGGGAAGAATTGCCTGTCGCACGTTAGTGAGTTCCCCAACGGTCATTTCATGCTTAATTTCCAAGCCAACCATCAGGAAAAACAGAGCCATAAGGATTTCTTTGATAACCCGCGCTACCGTCATGTCTACCGTTGTGGTGCCCACAACAAAACCAACAGGAGTGGCAAGCACCTCGAGAAAAGCGGGGTACAAGTTGGTGTTTGCGATAATGATGGAAGCGACTGCCGCCAGAAGCATAACTGCTGCAGCTTTCGTTGATGAACTGGTGAACCGTATAAGCTTCTGGTATCGGGCTTGGTGGCGACGGGCTTTTTCTATATATAACTTATCCTCAGGCATAAAAATGTCTCTTTCGCTCGCAGTATTCAAGGTAATAATGTTTCGCTAAACATTATAGCTATACTTTTCGCAAAAACGATTTGGGGCGGCGCTGCTACATCAAACGCCAAAAAGTACGTGCCCCTTCCTTGTCATCCATCCCCCCTTGTCATCCATCCCCCCTATCATCCATCCCCCCTATCATCCATCCCCCCTTGTCATCCTGAGGCGAAGCCGAAGGATCCATCCCTCAAAAGACTGTCGGGCACTTCGTACCCTCTCTAAAAACACTTCGTTCGCTTACGTTCACTCTGCTATGGATCCTTCGACTACGGGTGCTTCGCACCCTCCGCTCAGGATGACAAAGAGAGTTACTTTTTGTCATCCTGAACGAAGTGAAGGATCTAGGGAACACACGAGAGCCGTCCCCGTGTGTTTTTGTCATCCTGGCGTCTCATGTCATCCTGAACGAAGTGAAGGATCTAGGGAACACACGAGAGCCGTCCCCGTGTGTTTTTGTCATCCTGGCGTCTCATGTCATCCTGAACGAAGTGAAGGATCCATAGCGGAGTGAACGTAAGCGAACGAAGTGGAAATAGGGAGGTTGCGAAAGCAACCGACAGTTATTTAGTTACGAATTCTTGAGGACGATGGTGCCTAACATATCCACAACATTTTCGCAGGCATCCATACAACGCTCCATGCGCAGGAAAACATTACCCCACGACATGATGAACACAGGCTCATCAACATAGTTCGTGTACAAATCCCTGATGGATTGTGCATAGAGAGTGTCTGCCTCTTCTTCTAAATCATTCACGGCAATAACGTAATCGGTTACTGTCGAATTCTTCCTGAAGTTACGGAACTCTTTCAAAGCAGCAACCAAAGCTTCGGCTGCCCGGGAAATAATCCCTGTCATTTCATATGCAGGAGCATAAATTTCTCGAATGTTATACATATAAAGCAGTTGGATAACGTCGTCGATATAGTCAACAATATCGTCTAGGCGATGCGCCAGTTCAACAATGTCTTCTTTTTCAATAGGAGTCAGAAATTCAGTAGCAACATGGGTAAAAATTTCATGATTCTGCACGTCAGCAGCGTTTTCAATTTCGTGCATGGCGGCAGCTTTTTCTGGCAAAGTCTGATAGTCAAAATCCTTGAAAACCTCCACCAGCAAAGCTGCTTCTTGACAGGCAAATTCACCTTGACGTTCTAAGGCACCGAAATAATCAAATTTTACCTTTGGCATAATAGTCCTTCCTAAAACAGATGCATTAAGCCCTGAATAATAAATACAAACATCGCACCAAGCAACATCGAAGCTGGTGGCGTAATAACCCAAGTCATCACAATGTCTTTTGCTTTACTCCACTTCACTGCTGAAAGCCTTCGAGCACTGCCAACCCCCATAACCGAAGTGGTAATCGCGTGAGTGGTGCTAATTGGTGCATGAAGAGCAGTCATGATTTGAATAACGATAGCGGAAGAGGTTTCTGCAGCAAAGCCCCTTACAGAATCCAGCTTCGTAACCCCATGCCCCATGGTGCGCATAATGCGCCATCCCCCAACGGAAGTTCCCAGAGCCATGGTCAGAGCGCATATAAATTTTACCCACAACGGAATTCCGTCTGCGGCACTCAAGAAACCACCAGTGACCAGCGCAAGAGTAATGATGCCCATAGTTTTTTGCGCATCGTTGGTACCATGCGCAAACGCCACCGCTGCCGCAGAAAGGATCTGTAAACGCAAAAACACTTTCCCTGCTTTGTTGCGATTAACCGATGCAAACAACTTATAGATAAGCTTCATCAAAAAGAACGCCATAAAGAAGCCGATGAACGGCGAAGTAAACATAGGGATAACAATCTTTTGAAGGACGCCCATCCACATAATGCCATAAAAGCCCATGCAGTAAGCGATGGCAGCACCCAAAAGCCCTCCGATAAGAGCATGAGACGAAGAACTGGGAATTCCCTTCCACCAGGTGAAAAGATTCCACACTATTGCGCCTAGCAAAGCTGCCAGAATAACGTAGTCCTCAAGAACCACATCCACAAGCCCAGTTGAAATAGTTTTTGCTACCCCTTCGCTCATGAAAGCACCCAGGAAGTTCATGATGGCGGCAAGAGCAATAGCTCCAGCAACTGGAAGAGCCTTGGTGTAAACAGTAGTAGCAATGGAATTCGCAGTATCATGGAATCCATTAATGAATTCAAATACGAGGGCAGCGATAATGACAAGAATAAGAATTACTATGCTCATGCCTTTTCTGGCTCCAATTAGTTTTTTCGGTCCAATAGATTAGCTGGATTTAGCATGGCAGACAAGAGCCCCAGTTCTAAGCCGCTTTCGCGGGCGCTTTTCTGTGTGATCATGCTTCCCCTTCTTTTCCAGTCTCAGTTTCGCTGGTCTTCCTCAAAGACTTGTTTAGCCTTAGTTTAACCTAAATTTTACTTTTCGGAATGAGAAAAAGTTGCCGTTTTCGTGGGATTATGCTCCAGAGTGTAAAGTTTTTGTAAAGTTTGCGTCTTTGCCGTTTTTAACCCTGAAAGAAATGAAGGATCCACCCCTGTCATGTTGAGCGTAGTCGAAACATCCAGCAGTTGGTGCATGGATCCTTCGACTTCGGGTGCTTCGCACCCTCCACTCAGGATGACATGGATGAAGCAACTCTCTTGTCATCCTGAATGTCACTCACTTGTCATCCTGAACGTCACTCACTTGTCATCCTGAACGAAGTGAAGGATCCATAACGAAGTGAAGGATCCATAACGAAGTGAGCGCAAGCGAACGTAGTGCAAATAGGGAGGTTGCGAAAGCAACCGACAGTTTTTTGTCATCCTGAACGTCTCTTGTCATCCTGAACGTCACTCACTTGTCATCCTGAACGAAGTGAAGGATCCATGTTGGTTGATGGATCCTTCGACTTCGGGTGCTTCGCACCCTCCACTCAGGATGACATCCTGCACCTACAGCAAGACCCGCTTTTCCAATTCTTCTAGTAAGAATTCGCGCAACTGCTTCGCAACCGCCAAGTATTCTGTAGCTTCCGCAGAAATTACGTCAAGCACATTATCGACCTGCTGAACAATAGCGTTTTGTAGGAAACCCAATTCAGCGGCAATCACTCCAAGATGTACCCCTATTTCTTCGGAAAACAGCGCGAAATCTTGCGCACTAATTCGATCGATTTTGCTGTGGTTTCCAATTTTCATCGCCATGGAACGCGAAAGCCTGTCTCCATAAAAAGTGGTGCACACCAGGTCATATGCGGGAGCCAACGATAACGCCCCATTTTCTCGGTTTTGCAGAAGCGAAAAATTCTTTGCGTGCGCGTCGCAGTTACCAATGAGGTAATTAAACAACACAATGCGAAGAAGCATCTGGATGTTGGGAATAGGTCTTGCCGTGTTGCGCAAAATGGTCGCGAAAAGGCTCTTAAAGCCAGGACCGCCATCGTTTTCATACTTCGCAACAGGCATGACCGACAACGCCTGGCAGAAATCTTCTTGTCCCAACCGAACAACTTTTCCCGCCACAACACGCCTGTCAAACCGCCTAACCACAAACCCGTGGTTTGCTCCAGATCGAATGACGCTGGTTTCAGGAACCACGATGTCGCAATTCTTCGCAAGCTGCATCATGAAGAATTCGTTGATCAAAAGAGACGAATCGAACGTCGAGGCAGGCTTGATGATGTGCGTTGTGGGTGCCAGCCCTTTGGTTGAAAACCATGCTTTCGAATCACTATAAAGCCCAAATTTTGCCTGAGCACCAGCTAGAGAAAGCCTTCGACTCGCAACAAAGCGAGCTCTTTCGAGCGATTGCGGGCGCAACAAAGCTTCAAGTTCTTGCGCGCTCAAGGGAACATAGGAAGATTCCTGCAGCTGGTTTGCTATGGTTTCATCGCTCTCTAAAATGATAAGATTTCCCACGCATTCGCCTGCCAGAGCCTGAAGCAATTTCATAGTGCTAGAAGTTGAAACGTGCAAAAAACTGCCCAGGTCTTGGCGTTGCGTGCCTTCGGGTAGCAGGCCTTCAAAGAACGGCAGAACCACGTTTTGGGAATGAGGTTCTTCCTGAATTGGCAAAGAAATCGAAAGCGGGAAAGCACTCGTATTGCAGTAGTTTTCGTCATAGCTAAAACAAACACTTTTTTCTGTGGTGAAAATTTCGCCCACCAGCACTTCTTCTTTGCATACGGAAAGCTTCATAGTGTCGGCTCGCTGATTGGTTTGGTAGCTGGGATGCTTTCGGGGGTGGCTGTAGGGTTGGTAGCTGGGGTGATTTCGGGGTTTTCAGCGAAAGAAACCGTGACCCTCAAACCGAGGGAATTTAATACCGCAAGAGATTTTTCCAGTTCAACGGTTTGTTTACCGTTCTCTAAGTCTGAAAGAAATTCTCTACTAAACGCAGTGAAAAACCCTGAAAGTTGCTTCTGGGTTAGCCCTTGCGCTTTTCTTGCCTGGCGCACGCAAGAACCCAGTTCTGAGGCAGTAGTAATGCTTGTTTGCACGATGTTTCCTTTCATATACGTGTTCGTACGGGCATATTGTAGCATGAAATCTTTGTTTGTGCCAGTGCTGGCATAAACAAATGGGTCTGACCATATTTATGCCCGAACTGGCATAAAACGCGAAGTAGACTTTTGGGAGGTTGCGAAAGCAACCGACAGATATTTAATGGATCCTTCGGCTACGCCTCAGGATGACAAAAAAAAGAGAGGTCCTCCTGAATGTCACCCTCTTGTCATCCTGAACGAAGTGAAGGATCCACGTAGGTTGATGGATCCTTCGGCTGCGCCTCAGGATGACAAAAAAAAGAGAGGTCATCCTGAATGTCACCCTCTTGTCACCCCAAACGTCATTCTCTTGTCATCCTGAACGAAGTGAAGGATCCACGTTGGTTGATGGATCCTTCGACTTCGGGTGCTTCGCACCCTCCGCTCAGGATGACACATAGGCTCACTCAGGATGACACATAGGCTCACTCAGGATGACACAAGTCGCCCCAGGTAACACACGAGAACCGTCCCCGTGTGCTCTCAGGATGACACATAGTTACACTGTCGTGCTGCCAGGCTGCCAAATGTATTGCACGGTTGTTGGTTGCACCCTATCTTCTTCATCGTTTCTTACCCGCACATTCTTCCTTGAAAGGATGGTAGCGACCACGGCAAGTATAAACGCGATACCGAACACAATTGACCACCAATCAAAGATTCCCATCGGTTGCCTTAGGTCTTGCGTGATGATAAAGAGGATTATCAGCAGAATCGCTATTACGCCAACAATCACGAGCGGTATTTTGCGGCTAAAACGTTTGCCCTCTTCATCTTCGTCAATAGCTTTGCCTTCTTGGTCATACCAGGTACCTCTAATGCGGCGATACCCCAAGTCATGCCCCATGCGTTGGGTGATAACCTTTTTGCGGGTTGCTGCCATTATTATGCCCACAAGAAGCGCCAGTACGCTGAAAATGGTACACAGCAAGTCAAACAGGCTCCAGTAGCTGCCAGTGCCATTGAACAGCGGTATGTTGGTACCCGGAATAAACAGCCCAGACGACCCCGACGAAGTAGGCACCGGCGGTTCTTTAATAACCAGGCTCGACGTATCGTCAATCACGTACTGCGCTTGCACCGTAAGGTCACTTTGAACATTCGTAAACCCGCGATCCCAGCCGGCAAAGCTGTAGCCATCGCGCATAGGGCTAACAGGCGCGGTCGCATTTTTATCTTTGGGAACTTGCTCTGTTTTCAAAACGTTGCCGTTGTAATCAACAAAAGTTACGGTGAACATTTCGGCTTCAGGTGCTGCTGGTGCAGCAGGGGCAGGCGGTGTATTAACTATAACTACTGGCGAATTTGCCGGCGGCACAACAACCACTGGTGGATTTGCTGGAGGCACAACCACCACCGGCGGGTTCGCCGGAGGTACAACCACCGGAGGTACGACAACAACCGGAGGTACAACCACCACTGGCGGCGTTTCCTTCGCTTTGTATTGTGCGATTACCGTCAGGTTAGAAGTTACGTTGCTGAAGGGTTTATCCCAACCCGTGAAGTCATAACCAGAACGGCTTGGGTTCGCGGGCGCCGTCGCTGCACTTCCGTGAACAACGCCTTCCTGTTTCTTGAGTTCGCTACCATTATGGTCAACGAATGTCACGGTATAGGTGTTTGCCACCCAACCAGCATAGAGAGTCTTGCAGCCAGCTTCAGCATCACGAGGGTCAACAACTTTGTCCTGAGCAAATGCCCAAGGAGTATTGTTTCCAGGATTATTAGCCGCTTCAGGACTTTCAAACCAACCAACAAAGCTGTAGCCCGGGCGCGTGGGGCTGCCAGGAGCAACCGCGGTATTAGGCGCGCTTGGGGTAGAACCAACAAAATCGGTAAAGAGGGCTGTTTCACTGCCTGCAGCAGGAACAAAGGTGCCTTCTTCTTTTCCATTAAGGTTGTAGTGAATAGTCAGAATTATCGGCACCCACGTGCCGCTAAACACCACCGCGTTATCAGGCATAGCGAAGGCGTTATCAGAAACATTGACACCGTTACTTACTGTTGTCCAGCCAGTGAACGTATAGCCCGCTAACGTTGGTTTTGCAGATACCGTTTGAGTGGAGCCATAGGCTGCTTGCACAACTTGCGGAAGTGCTGGAGCGGCAGCAGGCACTGTGCCCTCATAGAAATACGTAATCGAGCTCACGTTGGTCTTGTAGTAAAGCTTCAAAACCAGCGATCCGTCCGCAGCAATTGTGCCTGATTGCACGGTGGAAGCATACGAGTTATCGAAGGTGTATCCAACTAAACCAGCCTTCGGAACAGCGGTAACGCTTGCATTGGTTTTGCCCATTAAGTTTTGGGTTTCGAAAGGTGTGGCGGCAGCCACGCCAGAAGCATCGACATAGTAGTGCTCAACCTTATAGGCAGTGGCATTTCCTTCAATCCACGTACCTTTGATAACCACGTTTTTGTTAGGCATGGTGAACGCATTGCCCGAAACTGCAACATCCGCCGTTGTCCAGCCACTGAAGGTGTATCCAGGAAGGCTTGGTGGCAAAGCAACTGTCTTAGAAGTTCCAAAGGCAACATCAGTCTCAGTTGCTGGCAACAAGCTTGCAGCGCCTTGAGGAACATCGCCTTCAAACACGTAGCTAACCCTAAACTTATTCACCGTCCAAGAGCCACGGAAAACTACGTTTTTGTCAGGCATAGCAAAGCTGCCACCGCTCACGGCTACGTCACTAGTTGCCCAACCGCTGAAGGTATAACCAGTGAGCGTAGGTGCTGCCGCGCGAGAAACATTAGTGCCGAAGGCCACATTGCTCATATTCAGCTGGCTGACACTTGGAGCACCAGCAGGCACGGTGCCTGTATATTCATACGTTACCTGGTTTTTGTTCACCACCCAGCCAGCATAAAGCGTCTTAGCGCCAGACGTTGGCGTGGTAACGGTGTCATTCAAGAAGTTCCAGGCCACATTGTTGGTAGGGTCTTGTGCTTTAGCGCGCGTATCAAACCAGCCAACAAAAGTGTACCCTTCCCGCGTAGCATCCGCTGCTTTCACAGCAGCGTTGGGGTTGGCAAGCGTGCTCCCCACTTTATTGCCATAAATCGCGGTGGTGCTTCCTGCCACAGGCGTATAAGCATTGCTTGACCCATTCACATCATAAGCAATCGTGATAACATTCGGTGTCCACTTGGCATACAAGGTCAAGTTTCTGGTGGCGAGGTTAACGCCGTTTGCATCTGTTAAGCGCGTAGCACTTCCAGAATCAAGAAACGCCCACTGAATACCTGTTCCCTCAGTTCCCGTGAACCATCCACCAAAGCTATACCCTGCTTTTGTGGGGGACGGGTCAGGAGTAGAACCAAGAACGCCATCATACATTCCTTGCTGAACTTTGGTGGCAGCTGTATTACTTGCGTTTTGGTTAGTGTATTCGGTTGTGCCATCAT
>Ga0209755_10001620_pt1 | contig 34060 bp, 21 predicted proteins | sample TergutCo191P1_FD_187301 | JGI IMG/M metagenome (GOLD analysis project Ga0209755, IMG submission 187301) | Cornitermes sp. P1 segment gut microbial communities from Petit-Saut dam, French Guiana - Co191P1 (SPAdes) (version 2) | ecosystem: Host-associated > Arthropoda: Insects > Digestive system... | reverse complement strand
AGGCAAGCGATTATCTTTTAAAGCCGATAAAGCCAAAAGAACTTAATGAGCGGCTTGCAGGATGCGTCGAAGAGATTCGTGGAAGCAAGGACGGCCCTGACGCCGGCAATCTTGATTTACAGGGATTTATGGATGTCGCTTGGGTGCAGGATTACAGATCGCTTCAAAAATCCGTTTATGAATCTTTAAGGTCAAACGATGCATTTATTTTACACAAAGATTTCGACAGGCTGACAGGCTTTATATGCGAAAGGAAAAATGAAACCATTTCGAAAAGCCTCGTTATATGCATTTATTTTGATCTCCACCACTGGCTCCAGAAATATATATTGGAAAACGGATATTCCATCAGTGAGATTCTACCCGGTAAAACCAGATCATTTGTATTCAGTAATGATTTTTCATTAACGGAGATGATGGATCATATCAGAACATTATACTGTGACGCTCAAAAGATGATTCTTCGCATAACAAAATCAAAAAAAAGGATTGATATAAAAAAAATTATCCAATACATTCAGGAAAATTACTGTGATGATATTTCACTTGAGGAGATCGCTGCGCGTTTTTATGTGAGCAAAGAGTACTTAAGCAAGATATTCAAACAGGAAAACGGCATAAACTTTTCTGAATATGTTACGGCGCTGAGAATGAAAAAAGCAAAGGAACTGTTATTGGTAAATAAAATACCCATTAAAGAGATTCCTTGTTTAACAGGCTACGCGTATCCGGCTCATTTTTATAAAGTATTTAAAAAATTTTACAGGAAAACACCCGGCAGTCTACAAAAAGAAGATTAATATTTGACAATAAAACTGGCTATTAAATAATAATGCTTTATATCCTAACGGAGTTTATTCTTAACACAGTTAATTACCTGATTTGTTATGACAGGTAAAATAATACTGTGGAGGTATTTTGAAATGAAAAGATTTTTATCACTGGCTGTTGGCCTTTGCATTGTATTCATACTTGCCAATTGCACCCGGGTAAACTCTGGTTCCGGAAGATCCGCTCAGCCGTCAGGGCAGAGGGTTGTCGAATTGAATATCATGATGAGTTTCCCGCAATATATGGATCAGTGGGAAGCGTATTGCCGCCGGTTTGAAGCGAAAATGCTTGCCGAGGAGAACATTTCATTAAAAATCAATCTTGAGATGCCCAGCTCTGATCTGTACGACAGCGTCTTACAGGCGAGGCTGACAGGAGATGATGCGCCTGATCTTTATACCTTGCATTGCAATAATATCGGCGCGTATACTGCCGCGGGGAATCTGACTGATTTATCCGGCGAGCCCCTGGCCGCCAAGATTTTTGACAATGTAAAAAGCACTGTATCTGTAAACGGCAAACTGATGGCTGTACCAATCGAAAGTATGGCATGGGGAGTCCTGTACAATAAGTCAATTTTCACAAGTGCGGGCATAAACCCGCCTGATACGCTGGATGAACTGAGAAATGTTTGTTCCGTACTTAAGCAAAGAGGCTATGTACCGTTCATGCTTGCATTTCAGGAACAATGGGTGCCGCAGCTGATGACAGCGCTTTCACTTGGCGGTAAGGTCACAGGTGATGTTCCTGATTGGGTTGATCGTATGTATAAAGATCAGGGTTCATATAATGAAATGCGTGATATTTTTAGCATTATTAGACTGATAATGGAAAACGGTACTTCGCGCGCAATGGAACGTGGTTCTGAGACGGGAGCAGCGGAATTTGCGAATGGCGCGGCAGCGATGTTTGTTCAGGGAACATGGGCGGCGAATACCATAATGACTGTGAATCCGAATATGCAGCTCGGTGTACTGCCGCTGCCTGTTAATAATAATTCCAAATGTACTCTTATTAATCTTGCCACTTCCACTATTTTGGGTGTACACCCTGGCAGTAAAGAGAAGAATCTGTCTTTAAAATTTGCCAATTTTGTAATGGATGACAGCGCATCATCTTCCCTGTTTCAGGCGTGCGGTTTCAATCCTGTAGCGTCCTGCCATAATTATGAGGTATCCAGCTGGGTAAGAGACGCCTACAGGTATGTCGAAGCTGGCAGAGCTTATCAGGACCTTGTACTGCCAAATGCCGTAACCGATGAACAGGGAAAACTGCTGCAGGAATTATATGTCGGAAGTGTGACAATCGATCAGATGATAGAAAGACTGGACAGGGTATACCAGAATTACAACAGGCTGTGGAATTGAGTTACATTCCTTCCAAAGAATGTGATTCCTCAGGTTTTATCCCAGGCTGGTTTGCGTCATTAATGTTTTTTCTTTTCTTTACGCATTCGCTAAGAAGGAACTCTATCTGCCCGTTAATTGAGCGGAAATCATTCTCAGCCCAGGCGGCGAGTTCCATCCATAGCGAATTTGATAATCGCAGTAAAACCTGTTTTTTTGCGCCGGTGCTTGCAGCGAAGCTTTCAGTACTGATACCGGCGCCGTCTTTTTCCTGCATTTCAGTATAATGAACCGCTGTTTACTACAGGCTGAGCGTCCCTGTTGCCGCATAATACAACAAGAAGATTGCTAACCATCGCGGCTTTCCTTTCTTCATCAAGTTTGATTAAATTGTTATCGTTGAATTTTGACAGGGCCATTTCTACCATGCCGACAGCTCCGTCTACTATCATTTTTCTTGCGTCAATAACCGCCGAAGCCTGCTGTCTTTGCAGCATCGCAGAGGCGATTTCCGGGGCATAGGAAAGATTGGTAATCGTAGCTTCTATTATTTCAAGACCGGCAATATTGGTCTTTAACTGAATCTCATCCCTCAGTTTCGCTGAAATTTCCTGGGAGCTGCCGCGAAGGGTCTTTTCATCGTCGCCTGAAACATCGTAAGGATACATTCGCACGATGTTGCGTAACGCCGAATCGCACTGAATTGACAAATATTCCTTGAAATTATCAACATTAAATACAGCCTTTGCGGTATTCACAACTTTCCATATAACAATTATCCCGATTATAATCGGATTGCCGAGCTGGTCATTGATTTTTTGTTTGTCATTGTTAAATGTCATGGATTTGAGCGAAATTTTCTTCGATTGCGTGTTAATACTGATATTTACTCCGGGCTGCGCTGCCGTTTCAGCCTCAAACGCTCCCGATGTTGAATTTTTTGCGGGCGGGTTAAATGCAGATACAAACGGATTTACCAGGAAAAACCCCGGCCCTTTCAATGTTCCGTAATATTTTCCGAAAAGCGTGAAAACATACGCCTCATTTGGCTTTAGCACCTTCAGACCGGCAATCAGCACATACGAAAAAGCGTGTACAATAGATGATACAATCGATAGCCATAATATCTCGGCAAAAATACTCCATAAACATACCCCTAAAGTCGCAAGTAAAATAAACAGGGTAAACATCAAACCGCCAAGGCCGTTCCCGGCGAAAGACGGCGCTTTTTTTTCTTCCCAAACCAGGTTCCTGTCATTGTTTTCCATTTTTATTATCTCCTTCCATTATCTAAGATTTCATTAATATTCCATGATATTAATATGATATCATATTAATATACGAATTATTTTTTGTCAAGAGGAAAAAATCTTTCTTTTAATAGTGATACTTGAAAATTATTAAATATCCTGTGGGTTATGTTTAAATCAAATAACAGGTGTGTCACTTGATATAGCCCCTTCTTTCCTGTATATGTTATTAATGGCGATTAAACGTATAGGTATTTTAACAGCAGGCGGCGATTGTCCGGGTTTGAATGCAGCAATTCGCGCGGTTTGCCGGGCTGCTTCTGACCGGTATGGAATGAAAATAATCGGTATCGCAAATGGTTTTAGGGGTCTGATTTCTGAAGATGCAAAAGTGCTTAAACCTGAGGACTTTTCCGGTATCCTTACGCGGGGCGGCACCATACTTGGTTCAAGCAGAGAAAAACCTTTTGGCAGTGACGATAAGGACGAAGTTGCAAGCGAAAAAGTTTCCGCAATAATGGATACTTATTCTAATTTAAAACTTGATTGCCTTGTAGCGCTGGGAGGTAACGGAACAAATACAACATGTTCCAAACTTGCCCGCGAAGGTCTTAATGTAATCGGTCTGCCAAAAACAATTGATAATGATATTGTCGGCACAGACAGGACATTTGGTTTTCATTCAGCTTTATCTATAGCCACGGAAGCCATTGACAGGCTTCATTCCACCGCGCAGAGCCACAGCCGTGTTATCGTTATCGAGTTAATGGGACATAAAGCCGGCTGGCTTGCATTGTATGCGGGAGTTGCAGGCGGCGGAGATGTTATTCTAATTCCGGAGATTCCTTACGATATAAATGTAATTGCCAGCCACCTGGAAAAACGCGCTAAATCGGGAAAGACTTTTTCAATCGTGGTCGCCGCAGAAGGCGCCATGTCAATAACTGAAATGCAGATGGATAAAAAAGACCGGAAAAAATACCGCCTCGAAAACGGTCCGTCCGCCGCTTACCGTATAGCGGCTGAAATTAACGCGAAAACTGGTATGGAAACGCGCGCCACTGTTTTGGGGTATATGCAGCGCGGCGGAATTCCAAGCGCTTCCGACCGTGTTCTCGCTACCAGCCTTGGCACTGCCGCAGCGGATCTGCTCGCAAACGGAAGATTCGGCCGTATGGTCGCCCTAATCGGCAATGACATTGGTTCCGTTGAACTAACCGTTCCCGAAGGCAAGGTAAAAAATGTGCCTGCAAACCACTACATGATCGATACCGCCAGAGCTGTCGGAACATGTATGGGCGTCTGAAACATAAAACATAATGCTTGGTCCTGCTGTAAACGCTTTAGCCATTATTTTCTTTTCATTAATCGGGACATTTCTTGTAAGGAGAATCCCCGATAGGTTTGAGGAAATTGTAAAAAAAGCTGCGGGGCTGGCTGTTCTGTATTTGGGAATTCGCGGAGCTTTTGACAATGAAAATATACTTCTGTTAATTTTAAGCCTGGTTTTTGGAGCCGTTATCGGCGAACTAATCAACATTGACAAATGGATGAACGCTCTTGGGATGTGGGTGGAAAAAAAACTGGGAATGGAAAGCCCGTCCGCGAACGGCGTCAGTGAAAACAAGCGGAGTTTTTCCAAAGGTTTTGTTACAGCCAGCATTCTTTTCTGCATCGGTTCAATGGCGATTGTCGGATCCATGCAGAGCGGTCTTCAGGGAAACCATGAAATTCTTTTTGCTAAATCCGTTCTGGACGGAATAATGTCTCTTGTTTTCAGCGCTTCAATGGGTATTGGCGTCGCTTTTTCCGCGCTCCCGGTTTTTTTATTCGAAGGCGGTATTGTTCTCGCTTCAATGTTAATCAGCGATTACCTGACAGCGGAAATTATCCGCGAAATGTCAGCGGTTGGCAGTATTTTAATTGCTGCTATCGGCCTTAATTTCCTGGGCATTAAAGAAATAAAAGTAGCAAACTTTATCCCCGCCATTTTTATACCATTAATTTATTTTTCAGTAATGAGTTTCATGTAACGCCGGGATGCTGTTACTTTAATCCCTGCTTCAATCTGAACGAAGGGCAGTTTGCGCCTGTGGCGCGGAATACTTCCTGAGATGGCAGATTGGTGCATTTTATCGAGAAGATGTCGCAGGCGCGCGGATACATTGAGTCCCAGGTAACTCTGAAATAAGCGCATTTTAAACAGTTTGGCGGCCGTACAGGAGGATTTGCTCCGTCAAAAAACGCATCACCCATAACTAATTAAAAATATACTCCATTGATGTAAAATTGTCAGTCTTGGATTCAGGGTTACCTGACGCCTTCCCTGATCTGTCAATAATCCCCGTAAAATTGCCGATAATGAAGCGGAACCTCCGCCGGAACCAATGGTTCGCCATGCGGAGATTTCTCCGGGAGGAATACGCGCTTTGCAGATAATAAATAGTTATATAAATAATTATAAACATAAACTCTCAAATGATTATTGTTTCAGATTCCGTATCATTGTCATTGGACTTGCGGTATTTCTCGGCGTCTGCGGCATATTACTGATATTTTCCATGTTATCCGCCCTGTTCGGGATAGGTTCCTTTCCGGACGCGGCAGGTAATTTTTTCGCCCGTTCTTTTGGGATACTTTCGCTTTTGATTCCGGCGTATCTGTTTTACGCCGCAATCATTCTGGCGGATCCAAAGTGGCGGCCGCAGCGTATCTTTATTTTAAGCTTATGTATTTTTCCGTTCATGACTCTTGCCATTGGTTACGCCTTTACCCGCGATTTTGAGTTCCGTTCCGCGCAATACGCGCTTCTGGATTTTCTGGGAAAAACCGGTTTTAGTTTTATTATTATTTCTCTTACCGTTATGGAAGCGCTTGTTCTGCAGATTTTAAAGAACAGGCTTTTCCGCAATGAAGATCAGAATACCGGCAGTTATCCGCACTCGCCGCGCGGTTTCCGGAACAATGGCGTTTCCGGTGTAAAGCTGCTTCCGCCTCCTATGGAATTGCAGCAGGAACGGACAGAAACCCGGCCCGCCGCAGAGAAAAATGACATAATTTTAATTGAACCCGCAAAAGATGACAGCGCGTTAGCTGAAACAGACAGTCCGCCTGTTTCAGAGAGGGTAAAGCCTGATAACACCCTGTATAATGATGAAGCCGGTATTTCGCGGGCGCTCGCGGAAGCCGAAGCGTTAGCTGCAATTCACGGCGAGCAGATGCGCAGAAAACATTCTAATGCAGGAAGTTCCCGCTCCAAAAAATACATGGTTCCCGTTTATATACTGAACGAATATCCCGACGGCGAATACTGGATAATCGATCAGGCAACGCGGGACGCCGCGATGGCGTTAAAGGAAACGCTGGAAGAATTCAAAATACAGGCGGAAGTAACAGGCATTAAAAAAGGGCCGGTTATTACAATGTTCGAGATTCTTCCCGCGCCAGGAGTAAAACTTTCCAGAATAACAAGCCTTCAGGACAATATCGCCCTGCGCCTGGCGGCTTCTTCCGTGCGCATTGTAGCTCCCATACCCGGAAAACACGCGGTAGGCATTGAAGTTCCCAATGTTAAGCGAAACATTGTCTCATTCAGGGAAATTATCGAAGGGGAACTGCGCCGCGAAGGCAAACACATGGAGATTCCCGTTGTAATGGGAAAAGATATAACAGGGGAAGCGCAGACTGTCGACCTTGTCCAGATGCCTCATCTTTTAATAGCCGGCGCGACAGGTTCGGGGAAATCGGTGTGCGTTAATTCAATGATCCTCTCTATACTTTACCAGCTTCATCCGGCGGACTGCAGGCTGCTCCTGATCGATCCTAAAATAGTGGAATTAAAACTGTACAATGACATTCCACATCTGCTGACGCCCGTTATTACAGAACCAAAAAAAGCGTTTCAGGCCCTTCAGTACTGTATCTATGAAATGGAAAGGCGTTATGCCTGTCTTGATTCCATGGGTGTACGCGACATCCGCAGTTACAATAAACGCATAAAGGAAAAAAATATCGCGCAGGAACATCTGCCGTACATTGTTGTTGTAATTGACGAATTCGCGGATCTTATGACAACAACAGGCAAGGAACTTGAATCAACTGTCGCCCGTCTTGCCGCGATGAGCCGCGCAGTAGGTATCCACCTTGTGCTTGCGACCCAGCGCCCTTCGATAGATGTTATAACAGGTTTAATAAAAGCTAATATCCCAAGCCGTATCGCGTTTATGGTAGCGAGCAAGACAGACAGCCGCATCATTATCGACATGGTCGGCGCGGAAAAACTGCTGGGCAAGGGCGATATGCTGTATTCCGGCGTTGTGGATCCTTTCCCGATACGAATGCAGGGCGCTTTTATTTCCGAGGAAGAAGTTGAAGCCGTTGTCGCCCATGTAAAAACTTTCGGAGAGCCTGAATACATTGACGATGAAATCTTCATTGAGGAAGAAGACGATGAATCCAGCGTTTCCCTTTTTACAGACGGCGATGATCCTTTATACGAAAAAGCGCTTGAAATTGTCATGCAGCAGGGCAAAGCCAGCGCGAGTTACATTCAGCGAAGACTGAAAATAGGTTTTAACCGCGCCGCCAGGCTGGTAGACGAAATGGAGCATAACGGAATAGTCGGCCCCGCCCAGGGAAGCAAACCGCGTGAGTTACTGCGCGGGATTGGCGTGTAAAATTCGTTCGCTAAACTGCGCTTAATTTATTTTGTTGCCTCATAAATCACAGACGGATTATTAACGGCGTACTGCAGCACATCGGACATAATGCTGGTGTAACCGCTTCCCATTGTTTTATAGCTTTCCAAAACGTCCGGGGTTACGCGGATCGTTATGGATTGCTTTTTTTTCCGCCGGTTGCGTTCCGCGGCCAATTGCGCAAATTCCTGTAAGGCTTCCGGTGAAGAAGGAGGGCAATCCTCCGTATAATTAATAGGCTGCCGTGCGATTTTTTGCAATCGTTTAACAACTTCTTCAGGCGGTTTTTGTCCAACCTTTACCGTTGATTTTATAATACCCATTATAACTTCTCCTCTCTGATTTATTAGCCGGACGCGCTGTAATAATGCGTTTATTTTCTCCGCTCCGGATCGGTAAATACATATTGGGCGTCTTCAAAACCTAAACCGTTATGATCCCGCTTGTTTTTTTCGTTTTTCTCCTCGTCCCATTCAATACCGATCAGCATCATATAAGAAATGTAGTGCATTATGCACTACACATCAAGAGAACGAAAAGTTATTTTTCAATTTTTCCGGATATCCTGTAATCCCTTGTACTGTGTGATTAGTTTATTACATAAAGTCTGTCCATAAGTTGTTTTATGGACAGACTGTCTTAATTGAAGAAATTATGGTCTGGAAATAGCATTATTAATGGTATACGCTACTGCAAATGTACCTTTGGATTCGATAGTTTCCCAATCATAAGCAAAAACTTCAATAATGACTTTCCCGTTTCTTGGTACGCTGATTTGAACTGGAGTATCCCAGCAATCATCGCCTTCACCTATAATAGTCTCATAACTATATTCATCTAAAAAAACATTAATGAGAACATCCAATGTTTTAGTACTATTCCCTTCGTATTCATCATTTAACCAGATAAAATACAAGGATCCTGGCACAGCATCAAATGAATAAAAAACACTGCCATAAATATGTTCTTCGCTATCATAAATAGCTTGAGTAATTGCTCCATTAGCCCATGTATTTGCAATTAACGGGAAAGGGTTATTTAAAGAGCCATCTGCGGTAGTTGTTTGCCCCTCAACCTCACTTGATAGTGCGCCGTTATAATCATCGTTACAGGCTCTTACCCTATAACAATACCTATAACCTTCCTGCAACCCATTGTGAGTATATGTAATAGGATTGGAAACAATACCTGTTATAGTATGTAACGGAGTACTTCCATAATCACCATTTATAGGTCTGTAAAATATTTCGTATTTAGTGGCCTTTTCAATCGGGGACCAGCTAATTGTAATACTGGTTGATGCTTCTGATGCTACGGATACTACCGGTATTCCAGGAACCGGCATTTTTGTTTTTGCCCAGGCCAATAATGATTCATCGCTGGTACCATAGTCATTCTGAGACACTATTGAATAATAATATGTTGTATCTGACAATAATGATGAATCTATAAATGATGTGCCTGTAGCTGTGCCAGCCGTTACAGATGTACCATCTGCTGAGATCATTCTGCGTTGTATAATATAACTAGTGGCGTTTGGAACATCATACCAGCTTATGGTAATACTATTGCTGGATGTCGCATTCGCGGTTACACCCAGGGGAGCATCAGGCTTTAATTCTCCTTCGCTCCATCTGTAGTATCTGACTTCATAAATGCCGGTTGAGTTAACATCAAAACCTTCAATAATAATATCCACATTACCGGAAGTAGTATTAACATAAGCGGAAGCGGAAGTGCTTGAAGCGTCTGTTCTGAATTTTATATCGGTATTACTTGAACCTATGAAATCGAGCGTCTCACCGTATTTTTTTGCTCTTATTCTGGCATTAACAGGTGTTTCACTGCTGTTGTTTGCCAGATAATCAGTAAACCTGGAGCTGGCAATATCATAATGATCACTGTCGATTAGGTAAATATCATAATTGAATCCAGGCGGCGCGTAAAAACGATATGTATGTACTTCTCCCGGGAACAAATAATCGGAATGTAATATATCTTTGCGCATATTTTTAATTACATTTCCGCTGGCTTCTGTGACTTCCAATGAAAAGTTGCTGATTGTCGCGCGTATCGCTCCGGGTAAAATAGCGGCGTCATTTACAGGAACATTATTGAAAAGATCTATAAAAATCTGACCGCTTGTCAGGTCAATATCTTTTTTGGTTAACAGGTAAAAAACCGCGTTTAATGTACCGGAATTGAAATCGATTTCCTCATTAACAGGCCAGGATACCGCTAAATTCTCTCTGGCGTTATTGCTGTCATAACGCCAAAACATAACGCTCAGTTTGCTTACAGGCGCGCTTATGCTGCCTGTAACAGTTAGCTTATAACGTTTATTATTTTCAAGACCTAATGGACGAAAATCGGATAACTTTAAACCATTACCGGAATTCCAGTTTGTTTTTAAACTGTTAACCCGCAGATGAAGTTTATTGTCGGATCTGTTATAATAATAGGATTCGCTGTCACTGCCAAAACCCGCGTTATCACGAAATGTTTCAATATTGCCTTCCAACGCGCATGTTGTTAATATCAATACCGCGGAAAAAATCATTAATGTCTTTAATAAATTATTTTTTATTTTGTTCATTTTTATTCTCCTATTTTTGTTTGAACCTGTAAACATAACCTACAGAAACTTTATGGTTTATGCCTTTAAAAAAGTTCATAAAGTCTGTCCGCATTGTGTATGAAACATCTAAAAAGTCAAATAAATTGGCGCCTGCTATCACATCCAAAGCGAAAATATTGGCTTCTGCGATTCCGTCATTAAACTCGTATTTGGAGTACATATAACCAGCGCCGGCTCCTATATACAAGCCGCCTGAATTTTTAAACGGCAGGAAGAAATTAAGATGTATAAAAGGATATAGTGAAAAATAACTGTCAATATTTAATCCATAGGAATTTAGATAATCGCTGTCTTCCTTGTTATTACTGCCATGAAAAAAACCGACATCCATACCGGCTTCTATAAAGAAATTGTCAAATGGCGAGAAAGTTCCGCGTACAGTTCCTATTAAGAATGGAGCGTAAAACGTAGAACCAACTGAAGCGCCTACAGTGTGTAAACGGGCTGTTTTGGATGGCTCTATTCTGACATTATTCCACCATTTGTCCATTACCCTTTGAGCTTTCTCTATATCGACAACCCTGATATTTATATTGAATAATTCGCCATTTGATTCAATAGAACCAATAATGATTAACTGCGCGCCAAGCTGCTTACCTATGGAGGTAGCTGTCGCGTCACTCACATTGCCGGTCATTTGGTAATTTTGCTCACTTTCAATTGCTTTTAGAACTTTCTCATCCCGTTCCACAATGGCAAGATGTCTTTGGCTTACCAGTAATGAAGAAAGTTCTCTCGTTACAGCCTCATTTTCTATAAAAATTAATGCTCTGGAATCCTTGATAAAATGTTCTTTAATTTCTGCGGCACATTCACTTAGCGCTTTATTCAAGGTAATAAAGGTCTGAGAGAAAATGTACGCCGGAACCATGGACAAAATTACAATAATTAGCGCTTTTTTCATATTAATATCTCCATAAAAAATACCTCATAAAAAGAATAAAAATTCAGCAAATATATGAATATCATAGTAAAAAATTTTTATTTTGTCAATATTGAATAAAATTTCTACAATATTCTTGACTAAAATTAAATTTTTGCTGTATAATGATTCTAAAGGATCTGTCCGATCTTTATTTTATCACTTGGGTACTCTTTATTGAGTGACTATTTTAACATAAGATCAAGGAGTTGTTATGTTTAAGAAGATGTTATTTGTTTGGCTCATTATTATTGCAATGATTTTTGCAGCTTGCCCTACTGGTTCAGGTACTGATGATGATGATGATGATGGTACTGGTACTGTTCTTCCACCGCCACCACCACCGCCACCGCAAAATACTATATATAGCTCTCAATTACTGGGTGAATGGATTAGAATGGACACCGGAGAACGCTGGTATATAAATGGAAATTCAATAGAAGTTACGTCTGAAAATAATCCCAATCCGCAAATACTGAACAACAGTAGTGTAACACTATATAAAACATCGGATCAGGTAATTAGGGTTAAACAAGGGGGAAATAATATACCGCAGGAACCGGCATTACCTACGGATTATTTTTTATTCGCGTCAAGGACTGCCAATGCCGGGTTTAATATGAGAGTTGTATATATTGACAATGACAATCCCAATCCCAGTACAAATTTCAGCCGTAATGCCGGTGAAGAAACGATGCGCGTAAGGGTTACGAATCCCAAACAACCTTTATCACAGCCGGTTGAGGTTGAGATTAATGAAAATGGCGAAATTGAAGTAGAGAACCAAATCCCGGGTGACCCGCTGGAGGTAGTTCCTACAGCTACAAACTGGAGTAATGTAAAAATCGCTTTACCTTCGTCATGGGGAAACGGTATGGACATGGGTATTATTCCGCTTACTACAGGAGTTAATATTAAGACATCAATCCGCCTCGCAAACAGCAATAACTCCAAAAGTATTGATGATCTAATCGCGGATAATTCACCTGTAGCGTATACAATAGAAGTAGAAAATATTGGTACAGGTTATGTAACGGGTGCAAGTTATTTTATAACCTGGGATGAGGCCGATTTCAGCCTTGTTTCCGGACAAACTCAGGCAAGGCTGGACACAATGACACCTGGAGAAAAGAGACAGATTCAACTGACATTGCGCTCAAAACGTCTTGCTGATGGCGAAGGGTTTAAAAATAAGTTGATAAATATCCGTATTGTAAGTTATGATACACAAACCTTTAGGACAAAAACATGGGATGATACAGTATCCATAGGTTTTTACAATATCGCAGTACCATTTGTTTTCCGGTCTGATAAGGAGGTTCAGGGGGTAATACGCACACCAAGAAATAAAACCCACTATTTTAAAACAGAGCCAGGTAACGACGGCAATTACTTCTATACTGTATCTTTACCATGGTCAAATGATAATTTCATTATTACATTCCTTGGCGCGTCTGTAGAAGCCAGAACGGAAGCTGTATATTCACTGGGTATTAACGCAATTCCGTCAACTAACTGGGATTCGTTGTTAGGTGAAAATATGTTTATTAATGAACCGGGTAATAACGTTGAATCCACCGCTACAGAATTGAATTTAACAAGCAACACATTTATGGGTTATTTACATGATAATGATATAGATTACTACCGGGTTAATTTAGGAAATACGCCTCCAACTCATGTAATAGATGATCCAATTATTACAGGTGTTCAAAATGGTACTGTTAGCCTGACATTAAATTTCAACCAGATTTCAGATGTGGAAGCAACTTTTAACGGAGTTACCGGGTATTCTGAACTAAAATCTGATAATAGAGGCAATTCTTATTATGAATATTATCTTATTGGACCGACAATTTATCGCACTAGCAGCAGTTCTAATCCGGCTTCGGCAACAATTACACTACAAGACACCAGCCAATATTCATCTGTAAGCTGGCAGGTAGATAATATTTCAAGTACCATTATCAATAGTTCAGGTAACAATATTGTACCTTCATTTACCCTGAATTCGTCTAATACCGCTTATAATCAAGTTGGCAGCCACTTTTTAACTTTAATGGTAGTAAAGGCTGGTATTCCATACAGCAGAACCATTATTTTCAATGTTGAATAACAGGAGTCGTATTATGAATAAAAAATATAAAAGATTTAATGGTATTACATTTCTTATTGCAGCGTTTGCTATTCTGGCATTAACAATAGGGTGTACAGATCCTGTTGAACAATCACAGCCTGATACAGGTGAAAACGGATATTTGACAATAAGTATTGATGGAGCCGGAAGAACAATACTGCCAATAAATGCAAATCTTAGCGCGAGTTCATATACATTGGTATTATCCGCGCCTTTCAAGGATTCAAGAACAGAAACCTGGAATGGAAGCGGTTCAAAGCAGGTATCATTGTCTCCCGGGACCTGGAGTTTAGTTATTACCGGAAAAAATAATAATAACGATACTATAGTACGCGGAAGCAGAGATTTAATAGTTATTACACCGGGTCAGACAACAACTGAAACCATACTACTGCAGCCAGTTGTTGATATGGAGGGAACAGGAACCTTTACCTGGAATATTGATTACCCAAGCGGTGTGACTGGCGCATATATGATTATTACTCCATTGGATTCTGAATTTCAATTGGATTCTGAAAATCAATCGACGTATTGTTTTACGGGATATGATAATTGGGATGTCAATCGAGTTAGTAAAAGTAACAATAATAGTCCTTTAGAATTGCAATCAGGTTATTATAAAGTTGAATTTTTTATTACCGGCTCTGATGAAAATAGTGTATCACATAATATAGGCAGGGTAGATTATCTGCATATATATCCAAGTCTGGACAGTTATTTCGGTTATAATTTTACATTCGGCCCCACTAATTATATTATTTCCTATAATTTGAATGGAGGTTCAGGAACACAGCCTTCCTCGCAAACAGTGAGGGAGGGAAACAGTGTAACTCTTGCAAGTGGAAGCGGATTATCAAGAACTGAGTATGCCTTTGGCGGCTGGAATACCAATGCAGCCGGTACAGGAACAAATTATAACGCCAGTTCGACATTTTTCCCGACAGGTAGTATAACTCTTTATGCTAAATGGATTCAAGGCGTCATTTTTAGTGAAAATTTTGAAAGCACAAATTCATTTACCCTGGTAAATGGCTCGCAAACAAATAAATGGTATGTTGGAACAAGTACTTATTACGGCGGCAGTAGATCTGCTTATATTTCCAGCGACAGTTCAACTTATGGATACAACAATGGATCATCAAGTACTGTACACATGTACAAGGATGTGCAATTCCCGCAGTCAAGCTCACCATATACGCTCACTTTCTATTGGAGAGGAACTGCTGAAAGCGGTTACGATTTCTTAACTGTACACCTTGTTGATACATCAACAACAATCAGCGCAGGCACTACTCCTTCCGGCTCATTTGGAACTAATTATGTAGGGAATAGTAACTGGACTCAGGCAACCATAAGCATTCCAGCGTCAAATTCCGGAACCACAAAACGGCTGGTATTTACATGGAGAAACGATAGTTCCGTAGGTTCTCAACCAATTGCAGTAGATAATATCGAATTGAGGTTAAATAATTAAGACTTAAAGCAGAGGCATTAAGAAGTAATAAAGTCCGTCTGTAATGTAAATTATGGATGGATTTTTTTTATCATAATAAAATCGCTGATATTAAATATAAAAACATTTTAATGGTGTAAACTCTTCCTTTCATTACAAATACATTATATACTTTACTCTGAGGTTAAAATGAAATCATGGTGGAAAGACAGTATTGTCTATCAAATATATCCCCGCAGTTTTCAGGATTCAAATGGTGACGGAATAGGCGATATTCCGGGAATCATTTCACGATTGGATGAAATTAAGGACCTTGGGGCGCAGATTATTTGGCTTTCACCCGTGTATAAATCTCCTGACGCGGATAATGGTTACGATATCAGCGATTATTACTCCATAAACCCAAAATTCGGGACTATGGCCGACATGGACAGACTTTTTAAGGAGGCGGCAAAAAGAGACATAAAAATTATTATGGATTTGGTAATAAACCATACATCGGATGAGCATGAATGGTTCCAGAAAAGCCGCGATCCATCAAGTCCTTACCGCGATTACTATATCTGGAGACCAGGTAAAAACAAACGCAGGCAAGGCCGCGCCAAACTTCCAAATAACTGGACTGGTTTTTTTATGGATAAGGCATGGGAGTACGATGAAAAAAGCGGTGAATATTATCTTCATCTTTTTGACAAAAAACAGCCCGATCTGAATTATAAAAACCCAAAAGTAATTGAAGAAGTTAAAAATATTCTTCGCTTCTGGCTGGATAAGGGGGCCGCCGGTTTTCGCTGCGATGTGATCAATGTTCTTTACAAGACAAGCCTGGAAAACGGCAAAAACAGTCTGGCTGTCCGGGGAATTGAACATTATAAATCGCAGGAAGGAAATCATGAAATATTGCGTGAAATTCACAGCGACGTGCTTGCCAGATATGATTGTTTTACGGTAGGTGAAACTGTCATGGTCGATCTTAAAGAAGCGAAACTTCTTTGCGATGAAAACCGTAGGGAACTCGATATGCTCTTTTATTTTGATCATCTTGAGATTGACCGCCGCATTGCCCAGTTTATTCCTAAAAAATTCCGCGCTGACAAATTAATGGAAGTAATAACAAAATGGCAGATTGGCCTTGACTGGAACGCCCTGTACCTTGAAAATCACGACCAGGCTCGAATCGTTTCTCATTTCGGCGCTGCGGAAAAAGATCGCTCCTTTGGCAATAAGCTGCCTGCTGACAGCAAGCCCGGTAAATACTGGCAGCAGAGCGCGAAAGTGCTTGCCCTTTTTGAACTGACTCTGCGCGGCACTCCGTTTATTTACCAGGGACAGGAAATCGGCATGACCAATTTCGATTTTAAAAGCCTTGATGAACTGGACGATGTTGTCAGCCACGGATTAAACAAATTGTTAAAAAAAATGTGCATCCCCGGCTTTCTGCGCTGGAAGTGGATCAAAACAAGTTCGCGTGATAACGCGCGCACGCCCATGCAATGGGATGACAGCGAATACTCAGGTTTCAGTAACGCTAAACCCTGGCTTGGCGTTAACGGTAATTATAAATATATTAATTACGCCGCGCAAAAAAACGCTCCGGATTCAATTTTAAATTTCTATAAAACACTTATCGCATTGCGCAAGAACAGTGATTGTCTTATTTACGGTAAGTTCCTGCCGGTTTACGCTGATACCCGCCTTATAATCTACCAGCGTAAATATGAAAATAAAACGTATACTGTCGCATTAAATTTTTCATCCCGCACTGTTAAAGTGCCGCTAAAACATGTTGATCTGTTAACAAGACCGCTTGTGGTTTCCACTCTGGGCAGGACAGAGTGCGAAGACACTTTACTTCCCTGGGAAGGAGTACTGGTACATTGATTGCGTACAAGCTTACTTCTAAATTTTAAAACCCAGGTCTATCATTGCTTTTTTTAGAACTGCTTCGCTTGCCTGTGATAGTTTTCCCATTGGCAGCCGCGCGGGACCTGCCGGTAATTTTACCCAGGACAGAGCCTGTTTGATGGGGACAGGATTGGTTTCCACAAATGCCGCTTTGATAAACGGAAGCAGTTCGTAATGAAAGGCGCGCGCCTGTTCATATTTTCCTGTTAGCGCAGCCAGGGTAAGCGCTTTAACCTTGGCGGGTAACAGGTTGGAAATTACAGATATTACTCCGTCTCCGCCCAATGCTGTCAGCGGAAACGCAAGCGCGTCATCGCCTGAAAGAACGAAGAATTTATTACCTGTGTTCATGCGCGGTATTGCGATTTCCCTTATTACATCCGCCATTTGATTAATATCGCCTGATGCTTCCTTTACGCCAACGATGCCGGGGATTTTCGCGATTTCTTTCATGAGAGGTGTGGGGATATTTCTGCCCGTGCGTGAGGCGATATTGTAAACGATGATGGGAATGCCGGCTTTGGCGGCAGCTTCAAAGTGGCGTATAAGGCCGTCGTCATTTGGTTTGTTATAGTATGGAGTTACAACCAGAGCGGCGTCAGCGCCGAATTTTTTTGCGCGTTCTGTGTACATGACCATGTGTCTTGTGTCATTGGAACCCGCGCCAACTATTACAGGTATTTTTCCGTTAGCTGTTTTAACCGCTATTTCTATCAGTTTTTCCTCTTCGTCTTCATCGAGGGTCGGATTTTCGCCTGTTGTTCCTAGAGGAACAATACCGTCGATGCCTTCTGTTATCTGAAATTCGATCAGTCTGCGGAAACCGTCATAGTCAATTTCTCCAGATTCTGTCATTGGCGTTATAAGCGCCGTATATGCGCCCTTAAACCCGGTCATATATACTCCTGTTATACCGAATAAGAAATAAACTTTCCGGTATAGATTAAATTTTTAAAATATCTTTTAACATTTGATCAATAGTGAAAACACCGTGTCTTTTCTGCGACACAAGCCACTGTGCAGCCTGTATGGCTCCGAATGCAAAACCTTCGCGGCTGCGGGCGGTGTGGGTAATTTCTATTGTATCCGCAGGCGAGTCAAAAAACAAGCTGTGTTGTCCCGGAATGCTGCCCATCCGCAGGCTTGGAAAGTGAATCTCGTCCGCTTCCGGCTTACGGTCAAGAGTATCCCATACTATTTCATTTTTCCTGTCAATTCTGGAAAGCGCGCCTTCGGCTAAAATTTTTGCTGTTCCTGAAGGGCTGTCCAGTTTTTTATTGTGATGGACTTCAAAACCGCCAATGTCGTATTCGGGGAAATTGTTTGCAAGTTCTGCCGCATACCACGCGATACGGTAAAAAAGATTCACCCCGATAGAAAAATTGGATGCCCAAAGAAGAGAGCTTCCGGCGGTTTGCACTTCCCTGGTTACTTCTTCCATTCGATCAAACCAGCCTGTTGTTCCTGTTACTGCCGGAATTTTTCTGCGCGCAAGATCCATGATATTTGCGGCGGCGGTAGCGGGCTGAGTAAATTCAATCGCGGCATCGGCGGTGTTCAGCGCAGCCTGCGCGATTGTTTCGCTGATTTGCGTTCCTGCGGAAGTTTTTTTTACAAAAGGATCTACAATCGCGGCGATTGTATGTCCCTGAGCGAGTGCGATTTGCTCTATCATCTTTCCCATTTTACCGTAACCAATAATTGCTATTTTCATTATTTCTCCTTCCGGCGTTTTTTTTCGTTATGTTAATTTTATTGAATACAGTGCGCCGTATTATTTAAATCCATTTCTTAACGCTGCTAAACTGTGTTTTACTGAGCGTCAAAAAAATCCATGTGCAGGGCTTTGACAACTTCATCAGCTTCGGTATCGTTCACGATAAAACTGATGTTTACCTTGCTTGCGCCCTGGGAGATCATCTGCACAGGCACGCCGATAAACTGACAGATTCTGAAAGCTCTGGCCAGAATTTCCGAAGAGCGTTTAACGTTTCCGATAATTGAAACAATCGCCTTTCCGCCTTTTACTTCGACCTGGGCGATTTTACTCAGTTCTTTTTTTACTTCGCCGAGATCAAATGCCGCGTCTAAAGTCAGCGATACCGATACTTCGCTGGTGGCGACCATGTCCACTGATATGCTGTTTCTGGCAAATACCGAAAATACTTCTGCGAGGAAACCGTATTGTCCGAGCATTCTAGTGGAAACAATGTCAACCAATGTTACATTTCGCCTAGAAGTAATGGCGCGCACGGGAGGGCTTTTTTTTGCGGAAACCGCGGCGTTTTCTATTCTGGTGCCCGGAGCGTCGGTATTGTATGAATTTTTTACAAGTACTGGTGTTCCTGTTTTCATACAGGGCAGCATGGCCCTTGGGTGCAGCACCTGCGCGCCGAAATACGCAAGTTCGGCGGCTTCATCATAGGTGACATTCTGTACCGGCCGCGCGTTTTTTACAATTCGGGGATCGGCGGTTAATATGCCGTCAACATCTTTCCACACCTGAATCTCTTCCGCTTTGCAGGATGCGGCAATCATGGTCGCGGAAAGATCGGAGCCGCCTCTTCCCAATGTTGTTATACAGCCTTTCGCGTCTTTCGCTATAAAACCTGTTATAACAGGAATTATATTTTCTTTTATCAGCGGTAAAATTTTTTGGGGAATTAGATCCCAGCTTTCCTTTAATAGTTCCGCTTTTGTATAATCGGAGTTTGAAATAAAACCTGTATCAAAAGCGTCAAAAGCTCTCGCGTTCATGTTAACAGAGCGGAAGAACGCGGCCGCAAGACGCACGGAAAGCCGCTCTCCGAAGGATACAAGGTAATCTTTTGTCCTGGGAGTAAGTTCCCTGATTAGCGCAATTCCGGATAACAGGCGCTTTAGCTCATCCAACAGGCCGTTGAAATCTTTTTGAGATGGCTTTATCCCGTCCGCCAGAGGCTCATTTGTGAGCTGTTCGCGGACAAGTTTTAGGTTCTTTACCGTTGCCTGGTGCAAATTCTCTATTTGGGTTATTTCCACCTTGCCCTGCTTCAGCGCGGCGTCTCCAGCTTCGAGAAGGTGATCGGTTGTGTCTCCCATTGCAGATAACACCAGAACCGGTTTACGATCCGCCTGGGTATTTATGATGTCAGCTACATGGCGCAGCCGCGCCGCGTCCGCAACTGAGCTTCCTCCGAATTTCATTACAATCACAGAATTAATATCTCCATTTAAATCCAAAAGATAACATGGGTATTGGAAGATCGAAACTGCTTGTGCCGCTTCCCCTGTCTTCATTACCGGTATATTCATTAAATGTGGTGCGCCCGGTATAACTGTAAATGAAAGAAAGAAGATTTTCTCCGGCGATATATATTTCCGCGGCGGCTCTTCCTCTCTTGTTGGTCAGGAAGAAATTCAGCTTTATGTCCAAAGGAAACGCCCAGGCCGATCTTTCGATCCCCTGATCCTCTGGAGCCAGCTGCTTACGCCGGTATTTTTGTATGAGTGTTATATTTCCGTTTTCATCAGATGCCAGAACGGGGTACGGTTCAATTTCATCGCTTACCTTGTCTCTGGGCTGCCCTGAAGCGAATCCAAAACGGATGCCGATATTAAACCATGTTAATGGTTTTATGTTTAGTACAAGGTTGAAGTTATGGAAACGGTGAAATGACGGGAAAAACCATTCTTCACTTGCGTAAGTTGAACCCATGTCCACGCCTTCGCTGCCGCCCAACGGATTATTGTACTTTGCCCATGTAAATGTATATGTAAGCCAGCCGTCCCAGTAGCGGGATTCCAATTTTTGAAGTTGGAAATCAAATCCCCAGACATGTCCGATACCGTCAAACTGAAATGTCGGTATTATCGCGCCGCTTGAAATTATATCGGCTGTAATGTATGCGCGGTCGTAAACATATTTATAGTAACCTTCAATAATAAAACTGTATTTTTCCAGAAAATCAAGTTTGAACCCAACAACAGAAGTCCATGAACGGTTAAAGGTGACATCGCCGCCGATTCCAAATTGATCCGGATCATAAAAACTGATAAGAGAGTTTATTGATGAAAAAAGACCTGAACCTGCTGTAGCTGTAAGAGAATCAATATCTCCCATATTTTTTATTATGACCAGATCGATATTTAGGCGCGGATTCAACGCCGGTTTTGTCGATATATCGAAATTCTTTCCGGTAAAATAGAGGTGATCAAGGCGCAGTCCAAGTTCCGTTCCAAAACGCTGATCGGGAGTTGTGAATTCCAGCAGCGTGTAAGCGGAAGTGGTTAAGCCATGATTGATCATGTCGGTATTATATGTTCTGGGTATAATAAACTCCAATCCCGGAATGGCTATTAATTCCAATATATCGCTATTTGTAATTGCGGGGAACAATTGTGAAATGTACGCTGGATGTAAGCTGGTGGCCGGTATTTCCAGAAATGACAGCGTTATATCGGCTCTCTGCGCCCACAGCGAGTATAATTCATGAACGCCGACAGCCGCGATAAAGCCATGGCTCAGATCAATGTCAGCGTCTGCGCGTATTTGCGCGTTAAATATTGTGCTTTCCATATCTACGCCCGCGTTGATGTTCGGCGCGGAATAACTACCGGATGGATCCAGAAATTGATTGAGAACGGAGTATGTCCCAGGATACGCGGCTAAAAAATTTTCCTTGTATGCGGCTGTAATATTGTTATTTATTAAGTCTTCGGTAGCGGTTCTGTTAAATCCAACGCCGCCCGTGAATTTAAGCGCTAGTACCGGAACAGGACTCATCGTAATACCGGAAATCAAAAAGCCCTGATAATTTGCGTAATCGGCTTCAAGGGTCATTGCGCCTTCAATATCGTCATTTATAAATTCACTGTAGTCTGTTTCAAAATCCGCGCCGACTCCGTCGCTGCCGAAGAAAAAGTTGAGCCGGAAGTCCGTCTCCGGCGTTAGACGATAATTCATTGATAGGGCGGCGCTTCTGATATAGGGAGCTGTTGTTACATAATTTATCATATCAAGATATTCATTGTCATTTGTTTTGCTTAATTGCTGCGCCGCCCATACCAGGGTGTCCCAGTACGTTAGCTTGCCCATGAACAGAATGCCTCCCCTGTTGTTCAGGGGAATTGAAAGGTTCAGTGTCGCGGCGCTTGAGCCAATGGCGGTTTCCAGTTCTGTCTCTGTGCTCGAAGGAGTCTTGCTTGTTACTTCCAGCAGGCCGGAAATTGTGTGGCCGTAACGCGCTGAAAATACGCCGTGAGAAAGCTGCGCGCCGGATATCATTTTTGGATCGAAGATTGAAATGCCGCCCATCCAGTGATACGGATTTTCAAGATAGAAACCGTCAAATGACGCTACAAGATCGCCGGGATCTCCGCCGCGGATGGAAGGCATTGCGCTGAACATTCCAGCGTACCCTACGCCCGGCAGCAGTTTAACAGAATGCATAACATCTTCGATGATTCCAATCTCGGCGGTACGCGTCAGTTCACGATCAGATATGGCTACGCTGCGTCCGCTTCTTGTTTCGCTGGTTTCAGGCCGAGGCGCTTCAAGCACCAGTTCCTGGCTCATAATAATGTCACCTAACCGCATTGAAACCGTAAATTTTGTCGGTGTATCGCTTCCCTCGGCAGGTATTGTCAGCCTGAATGTCTCATAACCGGGATAGGAGACTGAAATAACCGTTTGCCTGCCATCCGGTAAAGTAACGCGGGCGATTCCTTTTTCATCGCATACGAACTGCGTTCCTCCGCGAAGGGAAACCATCGCGCCTTCCAGGGGCAATAAAAGATCTTCGTCTTCAACAAAGATTTCTATATTTCTTGCGAAAATTAAAACGGGGAGAAAAATTAAAATAATGAGTATTGCGGCATGGCGGAAGTGATTCATTCTTCGTCTTCCGGATTTTCTACAGCGTTTTCCAACTGTTTCATGCGATATGCCGAATAAAGTTCTTTTCCATATTCAGTAATTTCCCAAATTTCATCCGTCATTTTATTTTCCGGGGTTTCGGCGCTTATTTCATTAATACATCTGACAATTTTTAACATTGAGAAATCGGCCATTATTTTTTTTACAGAGTTGGATGGAACAGGATAATCCCTGCGTACCGTTTTTTCCAGGTCCGGATTTAATACAGTTCCCATAAAACGGGAGACTTCCGCTGTTGTTTTTCCTACTGAAAGTTCGGGAGTAAGCAGTATAAAAATTTTCAAATACCGGAATTTCCGGCTGTTTTCCCAATTTTCACCTGACATATAATAAAAACTTAAAGTAACATTATTAAGAGCCAAAACTTTAAGGGCGTTCTTCATCTGTTCACGTAACTGCGCGGCTATTTCGCCCCCTTCGATTTTTATCTGCTTTTTTAGCTGTTCATTTTCCGCCGAGAGCCGCGCAAGCTCGTTGGCGACCATCGGTGACACTGCCCGATCCGCTCTGACCCATCCGCTCTTTGGCGTAACATTCATCTGCATGATAAGCAGGTTTCGCATTTTCTGGTTAAGGTCCGCGGAACTAAGCCATGTTTCATGGGGGCCAAGGCACAATTTCTTTTTTAATTCATCCATTTTTCTTATAAGAGCGCTTTCTTTTTCTTTTTTGGAGGCTTTCCAGCGCGCTTTGTTATCGATTATCAGCGAGATTACAGGTATATCTTTCTTTAACGCGATATTGTATTCCTGTTCTAGTGATGATGTTTTTTCGCCTTTTTGGGCGTATTTAAAAGCGGCGATGGCGATAAAAAAGTCGCAGTCTTCGATTGTTTTTTCAAGTAATTTATTATAATTTTTTTCGGAACTATCCAGATATTCTGCTGATACCGGAATTTGACCCAGTTCCATAATAATTCTGGGGATATCCCTGCGCTCATTTTTAAGGTCGTCTAATGTAGAACCAATAAAAATATGGTTTTTCATATTCGCATTATATCATAAAATTATTTAACGGGGCAATGGAATATTTTTATTTTTCAAATGAAACTTCCGTTATATCCAAAATCGCAACAGTCAGGCTCCTCGACTTACATTAATTTAAATGTTATAATTTTTTTCATGATTGGTTTTTTTATCAGAAAAAGTTTTTATGATCTCTGGGATAATATGTTCAGGATTGTATTATTGAATTTGGGTTTTATAGCTCTCGCGGCGATACCTATATTAGTTCCAAGACTGATTTCCCTGTTTATTGATTCCCAGGCGCTTGAGATTATTTTTGTAGCATTGGGTATCCTTCTTTGTTCAGTTTATCTTTCAACCGCATCCTATACGATTAAATCAATTTCAGATTACGGATCTTTCGGATTCAGCGACTTTATCAGGAATATAAAAAAAGCGTGGTCCGCAGGTCTTGTTATGGGTTTTTTTGTATTTCTGCTTTTTATCATTTTGTTTGTAGTGATGCCTTTTTATATGGGCTTTGAATCGATTTTGGGACTGGTTCTGGGAGCGGTTGTATTCTGGACAATGGTATTCGGTCTTCTGTCATGCCAGTACTATTTTTCTGTCTGCGCCCGGCTGATTAACCAGACAGATTCTGACGGTACGCCAATCAATGACAAGACCCTTTCAGGCCGGAACCTGATAAAGGCCTTTAAAAAATGTATGCTGGTGCTGCTGGACAATTCCGGTTTTTCATTTTTTCTTATGCTGCACAATATTGTAGTTTTATTAATTTCTGTTGTACTTGCCTTTCTGTTTCCGGGGCCTGCCGGGATTTTGTTATACGCCGACGAAGCTCTCCGCCTGCGTCTTTTAAAATATGACTGGCTGGAAGCCAATCCCGACGCCGACCGCCGCAAAATTCCATGGGATGCGTTGTTAATCGAAGAACGGGAAAAAACAGGAACCCGCACATTTAAAAATTTTATTTTTCCATGGAAGGACTAGCATCCTGTCTGATTCCTATGCAGCCTGCTACAGCGCGTTCCAGTCTGTGAATTCCGCCGTGAATGGGAGTGTTAACCGCCCTTATTCTGCCGTTCCTGTAGCGGAGAACAAGTGCGCTTGAACCGCCGCCGTCAAAGTTAATTCCATCCCATGAACCTAAAGCGCGCAGTAGCAGGGCGGTTTCTTTTTCTGTCGTTCCCATGCTGCCCTTCCTTCTGCCGTCTATTACCAGAAAATAAAGATATTTTCCGTTAGCTGAAATGCCCGCGGCGCTTCTGGGGTGTCGCGGCTGCAGATTTAATGTTCTGTTTTCCGGTTGTCCGTTTTTTAAAATACTGTTAAATCCGCCTATGGCGTTTTCGATGTTTTCAATGGATGCGGCATCAATTTCCGCCTGGCTTACAATCTGTACACTGCCGTCTGAATAAAAAACCAGCGCGTCATAATTCGGCTGAACAGGCGAAATTAATTCTCCGTCTGAAATAACGACGCCTTCGTTTTTTACCGGCCGTCCTTCAAACATGGAAATTACATCAAAAGGCACGGCATTAAGACCTGCAATAAGCCCGTTTCTGCGGACAAAACTGGTCACCTTTGTGTTGCGCGTGCTGCCGTCCTTTGCTGGAGTTCCGCCCTTTACTACAACATTTGTATCGGGTGAATCCAAATCTATCCGCAGCGCCCAGAATTCAAGAAGAGGGCTGGATGTCTTTCCGTGATAATACCCGATGTTTGCCGCAAATTCCTGCCACTGCGGTTCAACAGACTCGATGTCCGTAAATGGTTCAGGATGTTCCCTGCTGGAATTGACGGGAGAAAGGGAAGCGCATGATATAAAAAATATCAGGAAAATAATATTTACAAGAAAAATTGCCGGTGTTTTAGAAATAAAAAAATATTTTTCATTATTTTTCATGAATTTTACCAAATGTTACCCTGATTATTGTTAATTGTATAGCGTACTGAATAAAATCCGTCCTTCAAAATCTATAGAAATTATTGTTTATTATCAAATCCTGAAGTTTTTTTGTTGACAGTATTACATTTATAGCAGTATAATATACACTATGAGCGGGAAAATCTCTTTATTTGTAATTTTATTTATTATTATTGTATTTTGTATTAATGCACAGCAGGATGATTTCCCCGGTAAATACGCTCTTATAATCGGTAATGGGGCTTATACCGGCGGTTTAAGTGTTCTTTCAAACCCTGTAAATGACGCCAATGACATGGCTGATGCTCTCCTTTCCTTGGGTTTTAATGTAGATAAAGTGCTGGACAGCAATCTTGAAGACATGGAAGACGCGATTCAACGCTTTGTAAAAAATCTTGGCAGGGAAGAGAAAACATACGGCTTCTTTTTTTACGCCGGACACGGTGTACAGGCTGGCGGAGATAACTATTTAATTCCTGTAAACGCCAACATACCATCGGAAAATGGTTTACGGACAAGGGCGGTTTCGGTTCAGAATACTCTTGATGATTTAAACAGCGCCGGAAACGAGTTGAATATAATGGTTTTGGACGCCTGCCGCGACAATCCATTTAACTGGGGCCGCGGCCGAAGCGGACAGGGCAGCCGCGGTCTTGCCGTGATTAACGCGCCTGTGGGAAGCATTGTAGTCTACGCGACAAGCGCCAATTCCATCGCCGACGACGGTACGGGACGCAATGGTTTATTTACAGGACAATTACTGAACAACATTAAATCCCCCGGATTAACTGTCCAGGAAGTATTTAACAGGACAGGATCTGCCGTTCTTCGCGAAAGCGGTGGAAAGCAGCACCCGGAAATTTCGGTGAGATACTTTGAAACCGCATACCTTGGATACTCTCCTGAAGCCGCAGCTTTTATAACGCCTCCTGTAACAACAGAGCATGCCGCTCTGCAATTAACTCCATCAGTGATTGATCCTCATCCTTCTTTGCCTGTGCGTATCCCGCAGCCAAAACCGGAGTATGACATGGCTGAACACTTCTGGAGCTTAGGCGCGTCTTTAGGCACAGCATTTGCCGCTCCTGTATTGGTCGCGAACATAAACGGAACTTTATCCCCTTTCAGGAATTCGTTCATTGAATTGGGCGTAGATTTTGGTTTTCTAAGCGGTTTTGATGATGTGGGCTATTATTCAGTTTCACCCTTTGTCCATTATGCCTTTTCATTGCCGTTGGCAAACCTGGGCAGATGGTATTTGGGAGCGGGCGGAAGTTACAGTTATTCCGAATTTGAATTCCCCGAAGGAAAACTACCCCTTAATATTTTCACTTTAAACGCAACCGCCGGTTTTTATTTTAACATCGGTATTGGGATTTCCTATACCCTGCGCACCGATTTTACGTCTGCCAGTAATACGCTGACTTTAGGATACAGATACCAGTTTAACAGGGAGTAAACATGAAAATTATTACAAAAGTTATACGAAATATATTGTTATGCGCCATCCTTGTTTCCGCTTCATGTGTCCTTGGCGGAGACATTGAAGAGCTGCGGGATATAGTTATAAGCAACACGGAAGCGCAGAAGCTAACGCCTGTAGCATCTGATTTTGATGTTATTAATCTGACACAGACAATTGGGAGCATTGTACCGGTAGAGATTACGCCAAGAGAAGGAAAAACTACAGGAGCCATAACAGTTCTGTATAACGGATTTAACGCGATTCCCTCCGCAACAGGAACATACACTGTAACATTTAACGTAGCAGGGACAGCGGAATGGCAGGCGGTTAATGGTTTGGCAGGCGGAACATTAACCATAAATTTGCACAATCAAAATCCAGCCGCTACTGATTTTAATATCAGCAATATGACTCAGGCGGTTGGAAACATTGTGCCTGTAACGATTACGCCAAAAACCGGAAAGTCGGCAGGTATGATCTCTGTTTATTACGCTGGATCTGCCGCGCTTCCTTCGTCAATCGGAACTTATATAGTAACCTTTGATGTAGCTCAGGCAGCAGGCTGGAACGCGGTAAACGGATTAATCGCAGGTATCCTGATAATAAGCGATAAAATCAATGTACAAATACCAATAATTACAAGCCAGCCAATGGATGCGGTAATTACAATAAACACTGCGCATAGCCTGTCTGTAACGGTAAACGTGACAGATAACGGGATGCTTTCATATCAATGGTACAGCAATACAAGCGCGTCCAATACAGGCGGCAGCGTCATAACAGGAGCAACATCTTCATCATACAATCCGCCGACAGGAACATCTGGAACATACCATTATTTTGTTGAAATAACAAATGCAATTACAGATAACGGAGACGGAGGAAACAAGAGCGCAACTGTAAGGAGTAACGCGGCTTCCCTGAATGTTAACACAAAAGAGAACGCACAGACACCAAATATTACAAGCCAGCCAACAGACGGTAATGTGATATTCGGCGGAAGCAGCAGCCTGTCCGTAACTGCAAACGTAACAGACGGCGGAACATTATCGTATCAATGGTACAGTAACACAAGCGAGTCAAATACAGGAGGCAGTATCATTACGGGAGCCGTATCATCATCGTACAGCCCGCCTGCTAATACAGCAGGGACATACTACTATTTTGCTGAAATAATAAACACGATAACAGATAACGGAGACGGTGGAAACAAGAGCGCACATATAAGGAGTAACGCTGTTTCATTCATTGTTAACATACAAGTGGACGCTCACGAACCTAATATAACAAACCAGCCCATGAACGCAACAGTGACCATTGGTACATCACACAGTTTGACTGTTACGACAAGTGTAATAGACGGCGGGACATTATCGTATCAATGGTACAGTAATACAAACGCTTCCAATACAGGCGGTACTGTTATCCCAGGAGCAACATCATCATCATTCAATCCGCCGGCAGGAATAGCGGGAACATATTACTATTTTGCTGAAATAACAAATACGATAGCAGATAACGGAGACGGAGGAAACAAGAACACCGCTGTAAGGAGTAACGCAGTTACGTTGATTGTAAATAATCAAACTCCTGCGGCAACTGATTTTAATATCGGCAATATGATGCAAACTTACGGCAATACTACAAATGTTTCGATTGCTCCCAAATTTGGGAAAACTACAGGTGATATATCAATTTTATATAATGGCTTAAAAGATCATCCGACAGCACCAGGATCATACGCGGTTACTTTTAATGTTACCGCAGCAACAGGCTGGAACGCTGTTACATGGCTTGAAGCCGGAACGCTGACAGTTAACCGCAAAACAATCAACATAACAGGCGTTAGCGCATTAAACCGTCTTTACAACGGCACTACAATAGTAGAACTATCAGGCGGAAATCTTACAGGCGTTATTACAGGTGATGATGTCGGTTTCACTCTTGGCAACGGAACAATCACAAATGCCGCCGCAGGCAACAGCAAGGCAGTTACAACCAACATACAGCTTACAGGAAACAGCAAGGATAACTATACATTAATACAACCGGCAGGATTAACAGTAAATATTACCGCCCAGGAAAATTTCAGCATTTCCTTTGCGGATTTTTCTGATATTAATACTCCATCAATAACCGTAAACACAATTTATTTAAACAGCGGCGCCGGTAAACCGGCATCGGCTCAAATTACAGTAGACAATCCGCAGCAATATGACAGCGGAAGCATTAAATGGTATTTAAACAGAAATCAAATAACAAGCGGTATTACCGGTAGTTTCGGACAAACACTGACTGTAAATTCTACAGTATACAATAAAATAGGAACATACACATTAATGGCTGAAGTTAAAATAAACGGCAGGATGTACAGCAAGAATGTTATATTTGAAGTTAAACCTTAAGGAGCGCGTTAAATGAAAAGAGAAGCAGTAATAAAAATAAATGAGAAAACAGGGAAGGGAAAAATATTTATTTTAAATTCTTTTCTTATTTCAATAATATCATTTTTTATTTTTTCCGGTTGTCCTGATATTTTCAGGCAGCCTGATATTATTAATGATAACGGAAACGGCGCTGTATTGCTTTATATAAACGGAGAGAAATCGGCCAGAACCATTATGCCTGATATTTCCATGGATGATTATATTGAGTTTAAGCTTGATTTTACCGCCAAAACTGCAGGAAACAGTAATTTTTCCATAACATGGACCGGCAGTTCAGGCTCTGTCGAACTGTCCGCGGGGACTTGGGAACTAGTGATTACCGCTTTTCTTGCCGGAGAAAATCAACAGTCAGTTGAAGCGGCAAAAAGCAAAACTGAAACTATAGCTGTGGCTTCAGGTTCAGTTGTTCCCGCAGATATTGTTCTTTTCCCGATTGAAAACGGCAGCGGAAAGTATAAATGGAATATCAGCTTTAATTACAGTTTTAAAAACGCGGTTATGGAAATATGGCGCAGGAACGCGGGCGCAAACACATTTACATTGTTAAACGACAAAACTGTTAAATTAATAGAGAATAACATAACACAAACCTTAAATCTTGAAAACGAGGTTACTCTTGACGCAGGCGAATACCGCGTGGATTTTATTTTATCCAACGGAGAAGATGAAGCTGTTATAAGCCATATACTTCACATATATAAAAACATGAATAGTTTCTTTGAGGAGGTATTTTCAGACAGGCACATTCCCGCCGCATTATTAAGATATATTTTAAGAACATGGGATGCATCAGAAAAAACATGGAAATTATCTGAAGCCGGAATTTCAGCAGATCATTTTTCCATGTTGGGTATTAACGGAGTTAATGACAGCAACTTTAACAATATTATTATCAGCTTTAACGCTCTTTGCGCAGTAAATTCAATACCGGGTAATTTGACAGAATTTAAAACATTGACAGACGCTGCATTTGTTAAAACAGCGGTAATAGAAACAAATATTCAAAACGCCGGTAATTACGCGAATCAGGTACAGGCGGAAACGGCTATTAGAGCATTTGTACAAAACAATACATTTTTACTTTTTAACTGGGAAGCAGACAATAAAACAGTAACCGTACAATCGGGCATTTATGAAATAGATATTGCGTTTAACGCCTCCCTTAAGCCTCCAACAACAGGTTTTGAGTTTACGCTTATAAACAACAATACGGCATATTCAGTTTCCGGAGGCAGCATAACTGACACCGATGTTATAATTCCCGCTTTTTACAATGGGCTGCCGGTAACACAGATAGCATCAGCTACATATAATTCTGGTTATACAGGAGGATTTGCCAATTATACATCAATGACCAGCTTAGCAATCCCCTCAAGTGTGACGAGTATCGGCTCTAATGCGTTCTATGGCTGCTCAGGATTAACCAGTATAACAATCACCTCAAGCGTGACGAGTATCGGCGATTATGCGTTCAGTTATTGCTCAGGCTTAACCAACATAACAATCCCCTCAAGTGTGACGAGTATCGGCTCTTCTGCGTTCTCTAGCTGTTCAGGCTTAATCAGCCTCACTGTAGAAAGCGGTAATACTATATATAGAAGCGAAGGAAACTGTATTATTCGAATTACAAATAACGAGTTAATAACCGGTTGTAAAAACAGTATAATTCCCTCAAGCGTGACGAGTATCGGCTCTTCTGCGTTCTCTGGCTGCTCAGGTTTGACCAGTATAACAATCCCCTCAAGCGTGACGAGTATCGGCGGTTCTGCGTTCAGGGGTTGCTCAGGCTTAACCAGTATAACGATCTCATCAAGTGTGACGAGTATCGGCAATTCTGCGTTCTGGGAATGCTCAGGTTTAACCAGTATAACGATCCCATCAAGTGTGACGAGTATCGGCTCTTCTGCGTTCTGGGAATGCTCAGGTTTAACCAGTATAATAATCCCCTCAAGCGTTATAAGTATCGGCTCTAATGCGTTCTCTTTTTGCTCAGGTTTGACCAGCATAACAATCCCCTCAAGTGTGACGAGTATCGGCTCTAATGCGTTCATTAGTTGCTCAGGCTTGACCAGTATTACTGTAGAAAGCGGTAATACAATATATAGAAGTGAAGGAAACTGTATTATTCGTATTGCAAATAACGAGTTAATAGCCGGTTGTAAAAACAGTATAATTCCCTCAAGCGTGACGAGTATCGGCGGTTCTGCGTTCTGGGGTTGCTCAGGCTTAACCAGTATAACAATCCCCTCAAGCGTGACGAGTATCGGTACTTATGCGTTCTATTATTGCTCAGGCTTAACCAGTATAACGATCCCATCAAGTGTGACGAGTATCGGTAATTCTGCGTTCTATAGCTGCTCAGGTTTAGCCAGTATAATAATCCCCTCAAGCGTTATAAGTATAGGCAATGAAGCGTTCAATAATTGCAGTAAATTAAATTCAGTATATTACACCGGTGATGATAGTTCAGAATGGAATAATATGGTAATAGGTACAGAAAATACAGCTCTTACGTCATCAACTATATATTATTATCGTGAGAATGATCCCGGCACATCATATACTCATTGGCGTTTTGTAGCCGGGAAACCGCTGGTATGGAATACACAAATGTCAGCTACACCAGGTCTATCTTTTACATTGATAAACGGAAATGCATATTCTGTTTCAAAAGGCACAGCTACCGCTCCTGATGTGATAATACCGTCCCTGTACGAAGGATTACCTGTAACGACATTAGCAAATCAATGTTTTGAGAATTATTATGGTTTAACCAGTATATCAATTCCCTCAAGCGTGACGAATATCGGCTCTAATGCGTTCCGTGACTGCTCAGGCTTGACCAGCATAACTGTAGAAAGCGGTAATACCATATATAGAAGTGAAGGAAACTGTATTATTCGTATTGCAAATAACGAGTTAATAGCCGGTTGTAAAAACAGTATAATCCCATCAAACGTGACGAGTATCGGCTCTTCTGCGTTTTATGGCTGCTCAGGTTTAACCAGTATAACAATCCCCTCAGGCGTGACGAGTATCGGCTCTTCTGCGTTTTATGGCTGCACTGGCTTGACCAGCATAACAATCCCCACAAGTGTGACGAGTATTGTCAATACTGCGTTCTATGTCTGTTCAGGCTTAACCAAGGTTTTTTATGGCGGGGTTAATAGTACGGCCTGGAATGGGATAACAATTGGTTCCTTAAATACAAATCTTACATCTGCGAATCGTTATTACTATTCAGTAACGCATCCAGGGACGGCGGATACGCATTGGCGGTGGGTTGGCGGAGTAGCGACTGTGTGGGAATAGGGAGCGTAAACAGATCCAACTGGCGTTTCTTCGGGGTCTTATCGCGTGGTTCGCGGCGGGGGCTGGAGCGATTCAGCCGGCGTCCGTTCCGCACGCCGGGGCGGCAGCTATCAGACTAGCCAGTACTTCAGACGCGGTTTCCGTGTTGCGCGCAATTAGGTTTATTTGTTGTATTTCTTTTTTTTCGCGCGACGCCATATAGTTGGTAACAAAGACGCGCTCAATGTTTCGCGCGCAGTAATTTGGCGTGCCACTGAGATGAGCTGCCAATTGTAAATGAGAAAAGAGGGATGAGAAGAGAGAGGAAAGAGGTTCTCGCGGAGAATCTTTTTCCTATTTTGTTAAAGCGATTTTATTGTTTCTGTATAAAGTCCGGTAGCTTGTTGTATCTGCTCAATAGTTAAATTCATGTGTAGTACATTACTGGCAATTCCAATTTTACTTTTTTCCATGTCTTTTTCCATACCTTTTTTAAGCGCCCTAAAGCTCCCTCGTGTAGCGAGTTCTTGGGTATTAAACCCCTCAGCACGAATAAAGCGGGGTTGTTTTTTGATTTTATTTGTTGCATCTTTGTAAGATTTAGGTTAAATTTATTAATGGCACTGGAAATGTTATTTGTTCCATCAGCGTTTAAGCATAATATTTCTGAGGATAGCATTCGATGGGTCTTATTAAATCATCTCGCTGACGGTATTATCGAAGAAGACGATGAAACAAAATATTTATCTATTGGATTTGACAGGACAGGAAAATTACTGGAAGTTATGTATAATTTAATTGATGAACAAAAAATTAAAGTGTTTCACGCAATGAAATGCCAGAAACATAATTATATAAAATTGAAAGAG
>Ga0209755_10001619_pt1 | contig 34089 bp, 38 predicted proteins | sample TergutCo191P1_FD_187301 | JGI IMG/M metagenome (GOLD analysis project Ga0209755, IMG submission 187301) | Cornitermes sp. P1 segment gut microbial communities from Petit-Saut dam, French Guiana - Co191P1 (SPAdes) (version 2) | ecosystem: Host-associated > Arthropoda: Insects > Digestive system... | reverse complement strand
TCTTCACTAATTACCGTTTCTCTTTCGGTACTATCCCTTGTTATGACAGTAACAACACTTCTTTCGCCACCAAACGAGCCGATAAACTCACTCATCCAAACATTCATAAATCGCAGTCCATTAATATTCAGCGGATTAAGCCATGCAAAAACAATAAAAACACCGATAGCAATTTTCCCAACGCTCCGCAGACTTTTGCCTATAACTGTGGGCGCAGCAGGTTCTTCTCTCGGTGAATATACAAACGGCTCTCGCTCTGTAGGCTCTTTTTTAAGCAGGGCATATAGTTTATTTTTGTATTCGGGATAAAACTTGGGAATCAAAAGCCACGCTAGCAATCCTATCCAAGTAAAAATCACAAGTGTTTGTGTTGGTGACAATGCCGAGATAAATAGTCGGCCACGGTCATCTCCTCGGAAAAACTCTAAAACAAAACGGAGTACGGAGTAACTCAAGAGGTACAAGGCGAATCTATGCTTTTTTACGTACATGAAAGCAAAAAACATCACCAATAACCCTATTGCCTCTATCTCACGGGCTGAGAATAATTGCAGAAACCAAATATCCGATGAAACAGACACACCAAAAGAAAATCCCGCAAGACTTGCACCAATACGCTCAAAAATTGAGAAAGCGATAAAAGCTGGCACCGCTTCGTGCATCCAATGGTCTCTGTCGGCACTTTTCAATCGGAAAAGAAATGACGAGCCAAAGAATACTAGCATACCTAAATAAAGTAGCATCCCCCCAAAAGGAATTCTCTGCGGAAAGGGGATGTGAAAAACGCCTGGAAAAAGAAACCAACTAAAAATACTGGCGGCAAAAAATGCTAAAAACACGGATAAGAACAAAAATACCCTCCCGTAAATTCTCCCGTTCTGTTGTTTTCTTAAAACTTTAAGGCCAATCCAAAGACCTACGATTAGCATGACAAAATAGATTGGCAGACCGAACCAGTCAAAATCGAATAAAGGGTATAACATTCAACATCCTCCAAATCTACCGCATTAGCAGAATTTTTTACCACCAATTGTAGTACCTGTAGCTAATTGTGCCAGGAGTATTCGATAAAACAATCAGAGACTCAAATAGCAGAAAAAACTTAGAATTACTCTGTATGCGCATCGTGTTTGTTCCAGATTTATAATCTCCGCCTACCTCACTGGAGCAGACCTTGTTCCAACCACGAAAACGAGCAGTAAAACCATGAAGCTGAATGTCCCAAATATTATAACAAACCATTTTATTGCTTTTTTCACTAAACCACTCCTCAGACATTTAGCAATAGCCGAACAAGGCAGATGTTATCTCGCCTCGCTCGGCTATTAGGTTGGTTGCATTTAATTGGTAGCCGCCTAATTTTGCAAAGAAAACCGCATATTAAGAGGACCATAAAAATATGTTCGGTTCGAGCCAAGTTGAAACTCTATAGATTCACCCCCGGCAGAAAGAATCAGACGGTTTCCGCGTATCCTATAGGTAAACGTGGTACGCATAATACCCATATCATGAGTGACTTCGCGCCTAAATCCAGAGTGAAACTCATATACGGTAGTCATGCCGCCAGGCACTTCTACACCAACAAACAAATCAGGGTAAAATCTCCCTGCGGGCATGGCAGGCCCTCGGACAAAAACAAGCACTGCAACGACAATCGCCGCAATAACGCCTAAGAGGATGAAAAACTTTATGCCTTTTTTCATCAACATTTCCTCCAGTTTTTTATTTTTTCAGCGTAGCAGCTAAAAAGCCAGCAGAAACAATGGTAGCAAGGATGTACAGGATAACGGATATTGTGAACCCTGCCGCACCCGATGCGAATCCCGGCTGAAAAGAGCTGTTAAGACTGCTTCTGACGATAAACAACATAATAAATCCAAGTCCGCAAAGAGCCGTGGAGAAAACAAACAATTTGCCTGTAACAAATTTAAGTGCATTGTTAAATTGATACATTACAAATATTAGTATGGGAATTATCAAAAGGAAGACAGCAAAGAAATTACCACTTACACCCTCCGGCCCAATAATAGCGGTGAAGCCATTCATCGTATCAGCCATTGTCATACCCATTATTCTAACTCCAAACGAGAAGAAGGGCAGCAAAAGAGCGACAAACAACAAGGCAGGGATAATCTTAAATATCAGCCCCGCTTTAATCGTTACTCCCGCAGCTGTAACAGTTGCATTGTCCTCATCAGACGCATCCAACTTTAATAAACCACCTATGTCCAAAACGCCCAATGCTCCAGTACCAAGTGGCTCTCCTCCAGATGACGGCGCGGCACCTTGCCCTAATTGTGCGCCGCATTTACCGCAGAATTTCATGTCAGCTTCATTTTTATTGCCGCATTTGCCGCAAAACATGATATTCCCTCCCTATTCTTCAATTTTCTTTCCGCAACCTGTGCAGAAAGCCATGCCTTCTACTAAGTCTGCGCCGCAACCAGTGCAAGCATTACCCTCACCTTCTTGATTGTTTGGGAGTTGGGGATTTTCGACTTTTGCACCGCAATTCGAGCAAAAGTCCATGCTTCCCGGTATGAATGCTCCGCAACCTTCACAGTTGCGTCCATCATTGCCTTGCGCTATTTTTGTAGGTTGTGCTATCTCAACCTTTGCGCCGCATACACTGCAAAACTGATTTCCGGGAGGAACTTCGCCTCCGCACTCGCTGCATACAGCATACCCTTTGAGTTTTTTTATTTGCTCAGCATAACCCTCAACCCTCGATTTCGCATCATTGATTTGCGTTACAATTTCAGCGATAGCAGGGTTGGGAGAATCGCTATGTTTTTCGTAGCATATTTTTCCTATTTTAAGCAAATAGGAATTTATTTGCTTTTCTTCATCAGCAATCATACCGTTGAGCTTCACGACCCCGGTTGTTTGATTGAACTTTTCCGTAATCTTGTCAAGAACAGCCATAGAACCCTCCTAACTCGCTTTACAATCCCAAAAGCTGTTTTTTCTTGGCATCAAATTCGTCTTGAGTTATAACTCCATCATCCATCAGCTTCTTATATTTTGATAATTCATCAGCACTGCTAGCCTGTTGAGCAGCTGCTCCAGAGCCAGATTTATGAGTATGGTAGACGTTATCAAGTTGGCTAAGCAATTCTTGTATTTCTTGTTCACGTTGTTTTGCCTCGCCTGTTGCAGCACTTGTTACTTTTCCAAAAATTGCTTTGGTTATGCTGGCACTAGGATTCAATACACCAATTAAACTCTCATGCCTATATAGCGGCACAATTATTTGCGGATTTTTGAAATCTCTCGTCTTTATTTGCAAATCAATACTTTTTGCTTTCCCGCCGGAAATCGCCTGCCCAACAATCATTCCGCCATCACCTGCAATCAAGCCGCCTAAGATGGCCCCGCCTAAGCCGCTTTTGTTATCTACAATTAAATCGAACTCATTCACATCGCTAATATGTATTACAGTCAGTGTTTCGGGAACATCTTCAAACTTAGGCAGAAGCCCCGGTATTCGCTTTTGACCGCCAGCTTGATATATGCCGATAAATCCATTTTCGGAAACAGCCATTGGCGTAGCTATAGTCTTGTCGAATACCTTAACTTGACCTAAACGTGAATCTTTACCCGCAAGGGTACGAATACCTGCATTAGTTTTTGCCATAACAAAATCCGACATCGTTAAACACCTCTCTTAGAAAATTAGTAATAACAACTTTATTGCTTAATAGTGCTGATGCCAACCACACATCTCCTCTCCAAGGAAACACTCCCCATCATGGCGTCGTAAAGTATCATCCTTGACGTAAGAAGCCGGATAAACAGGCTAATTAGCTTGTTTATCCGGCCTATGACGGTAAATTTGACGATGTTAAATTCCGTTACCCGTGTGCCGCTCTAGCTTGTTCATACTCTCTCGTTTCTGCTCGAAAGAGGAATGTACGTAACGGTTCAACGTGATATTTACATTAGAATGTCCAAGCATCTCGCTTAAGGATTTTACATCAACTCCGGCTTCAATACAGCGAGTAGCGAACGTATGTCTTAACGTATGGTAATTTGCATCAGAAATATTTGCTGCTCTTACAACTCTTGCAAAATGGTTCTGCATTGTACGAGGTTCAGTGAAAAGTGAATCACCTGATGCTAAAAAATTTGCATGACTGCCTATTGCGAAATTTCGCAGGAGCGGCTCTAAAAATGTAGGGATAGGTATGCTTCTTACCGAGCGTATACTCTTTGGAGTGTCGATGAGAATTTTGGTTTTACTTCCGTCATCGCCTAAATTCTTAATTCGCTGGAGTGTTTGCTTAATTAGCAGCATATCATATTCAGGGGATATGTCTTGCCAGCGCAAAGCGCATATCTCTCCAATTCTAATGCCTGTGTATAAGCACAATAAGATACCTAGTTTGTAGATGCTAATGTCTGTAATCAATACTGCTTCTAAAGCTGATTGCTCTTGAATTGAAAGAACTCGGATTGTCTGTTGATTGTGCTTTGGGTAGGTGATGGTAAGGCGGCTTGTAATGATTTTTTCGCCCCAAGCAAAATCTAAAATGGATTTTACTACGGAAAGCATGTCGCGCACGGTCTTCGGTGACAGACCACCCTTCCCATCGGTGCGGCCCTTTTCCAGCTTATCTTTAGCAAAGCTATTAATATCTAAGGGGGTTATGCTTTGAAGTTTGTAGCTTCCGAGGGATGGCAAAATATGAAGGTCAAGTGTATTTGTGTAACTAGCGTATGTAGATGGTTTCACTTTTAATGAAGTTGATGACAGCCATTGGTACGCAACTTCGGCAAAAGTTTGGTTAAGTTTGGCAGTAATGGTACTACACGGTTTCTCCGTTAAATCAGCAATCGCAACTGCCGAAAGCCGTTGTTTTACCTCTGTGCAAGTTCTGCCATACACAGAGCCGTAAATGGTTTTGCCGGTGGAATCGCGGTATTTTGCATAGCGTCCTTCCCATCGGCCATCCTTACGCTTATAAATGTTTTTTCCTGCTTTGGGCATGAATAATTACCTCCGATTAATTTGTCTCGCCTTTCCGTAAAGATTATGTTCGGAGCTTATTTCGGCTTTTGACCAGAAATTTGACGGCTATTAAAGTAGCATAGACAAATAATCGCTTTTTCTGCTTCAAAAAACGACAGAATATTTTCATTAAAAAATCCAATATTTGCGGTATTCTTGCAAAATCGGAATTACACCTTGACATTTTAAGCAGCGTAATGTATATTGGCCTCTGTTGGGTAGAGGAAATTTTTTCTTACGTCAAGGATGATACTTTACGAAAATGCAATGCACATTGAGGCAGCCTATGGGCTGTTTTTTGTTTTGCAAATCACTCCGCAAAACTCATTTTTGAAATTCAAATAACGGCATCACCATTACATACTATAACGCAACCGCCATGTTCTTGTCAATTACACCATTACCTATACTAATGGCGAAAGGTGGTGTTAGCTTGATTGACAAAAAAGCCCTTGATGTTCAAGTTGGGCATCAAATAAAAAAAGCGCGTGAAGCGGCAGGCTACACGCAAGATAAATTTGCAGAGCTGATAGGAATGGGCGTTAAAAATGTTTCGGCCATAGAAAGAGGAGTAGTCGGCGTTTCCTTGTCTACAGTTAAGAAAATTTGTAAAACGCTTCATATATCTAGCGATTCATTGATAATGGATGAACCATGCGATACTGACACTGATAAGCTAGACTTTTTAGTTGAGCGCATAAAACGTCTGTCGCCAAAACAATTTGACTTAGCCCTGGATTTCAACAACAAAATTTTTGAAGCGTTTACACTGCAATCAAGTGAACCTGCCAGAAACAAATCCGATTAGACGCAATCATATAACTATTACACCTACTCGCCATTTTGCAGTGTTTTAGGCGAGTTGGTGTAGCAGCCTACTTGAGTAAAGCCAACATCTGTAGTATAGTTACGGCGAGAGGCGGGGCGTATTTGGACGAAAACAGCAGAATATATTGGCACGAACCCTTCCAAGAGGTTCTTCAATTAGAACTGAACCAATATAAAGATTCACTGAGGTTTGATAATGACCACAGACTAAGCGAAGAAGCCTTACGGATGGATGTTGTTGTTATTAAAAAGGATAAAGATGTACAGATTGATAAAAACATAGGTAAAGTATTTAAGGGAACAAATATTTTTGAATATAAATCAGAATCCGTGACATTTACACCTGGAATCCTATAGTGAACAGCGCCCATTAGATAATAAGAGTGTATATCTTGAAAAGAAAATGTTGTTACTCGGTGATTCTCCGGATAAAGTTGTTGAAGTTACAGAACTTCCGCTTGAAACAGTAATGTCAATAGCAAATCAATTTAGAAGAAATTCCTACTGTGTAATATTTATGCAAAGATTTTTGAAAAGACGCAAAATCACAATACGCCCGCCAAACATATTTACATTCCCCCCAACCTGTAGTAATCTACTCCCATGATAATAACAAACAACCCAACAACAGCCTCCGCATACCCCGCCCTCTCACAATACCACAAAGCGGACGTAATGCATATATTCACAACAGTTCGGGATGCTATACACATGGGCGCAAAACTAATAAGTCACCCCCTAAGCGGAAGCATAAAACCAAACATCAGCCCATACAAAAGCGTCCTGATAGCCGCAGGCGAAACCCTCGACTTCAAATCACTGCAAATAATCGAAGACGCGATTAACGTCCTCGAACGCCTGCCGAAAAAGCAGCACGGCTACAGCGAGTCCGTACTGCAAGACTTCCGCGTAATAGACCTGGATTTAATAAGGAGCAGTATAAATGTATGATGTCCTAATAATAGGCGCAGGGCCGGGCGGCATGACCGCAGGCATCTACGCAAGCCGCGGCCGCTTGCAAACCGCCATCCTAGAAAAAGCCGCAACAGGCGGCCAAGCAGCCACCACAATGGAAATGGAAAACTACCCCGGCTTCTTCAAAGAAGCAACAGGCCCGGGCGTAATGGGAAAATTCCGCGAACACGCTGAACACTTCGGCACAGAGTTCCTGCGGGGCGAAGCTACCGAACTAGACCTGACAGGCGAAATTAAAAAAATCACAACAAAAAAAGGCGAGACACTAACCGCCCGCAGCGTAATCCTTGCCCCCGGCGCGGAGCCGCGCAGCCTCGGCATAAAAGGCGAAGTAAGACTGCGCGGAAAAGGCGTATCCTACTGCGCAACCTGCGACGCGGACTTCTTCGAAGAACTGGACGTTATAGTAGTAGGAAACGGCGACGCAGCCATCGAGGAAGCCATGTACCTGACAAAATTCGCAGAAAACGTAACGGTTATTGTTATTCATGACGAAGGTGTGCTAGACTGTAACAAACTAAGCGCGGAACGAGCCTTGAAAAACCCAAAAATCCACTGGGTCTGGAACTCCGTCCTTGAAGAAATCACAGGGGACGAACTGGTAGAAGCGGCAATCATAAAGAACCTGAAAACGGGCGAACTTTCCACCCTCGAAACAAACGGTGTATTCTTCTTCGTAGGCACAGTCCCGAAAACAGACTTCCTAAAAGGCGCGGTAGCACTGGACGAACAAGGCTACATCCTGACAAACGAACGCATGGAGACAAACGTACCCGGCGTATACGCCGTAGGCGACGCGCGCGCAAAATACCTGCGCCAAGTAATCACCGCAGCCGCAGACGGCGCAATAGCCGCAGTAACCGCCGAGCGGTACCTGGAAGGACACATAGAAGGCAAAAGAACCCCCGAGGAGGCAAGAAAACTATGACTGACCTGACAAAGGAAAACTTTGATACCGAAGTGCTGCAAGCAGAGGGCGTCGTTTTCGTTGATTTCTGGAACGACAAATGCGAACCCTGCAAAGCGATTCTGCCCGAAGTGCATGAATTTGCCGAGAAAAACGCGGGGAAGGCCAAGTTCTGTAAACTCGATACCACAGGCAACCGCAGACTCGCAATTTCCCAAAAAGTGATGGGTGTGCCGACCTTCATCTTCTATAAAAACGGCGAGAAGGTACACACCTTCGACGGCGACGCAATAGCAGACGGCGGCATGGCAGCCGTGCAGCAAAAACTGGAGGAACTGCTATGAAACTCGAAATCGGCGAAATTTTTATAAGAGATGTGCAGTTTGGGGAGCCTGGCAAAAAAACGGAGGTCCGCGACAGCGTGCTTTACGTAAACCGCGAGGAACTCGCAGGCGTAGCCGCAGGCGCGGACGACCGCATCAAGTCTGTAGAAATCTTCCTCGCGCGCCCGGGCGAGTCCGTCCGCATCATGCCCGTGAAGGATGTGGTCGAGCCGCGCGTAAAGGCAGACGGCCCCGGCGGCATTTTCCCGGGCTTCATGGCGGATGTTGAGCAGGTAGGCCAAGGGCGCACCCATGTCCTGAAAGGCGCGGCAGTAGTCACAACAGGCAAAATCGTCGGCTTCCAAGAAGGCATAATCGATATGTCCGGGCCCGGCGCGCCGTACACGCCGTTTTCCCAGACACACAACGTAGTCGTAAAGGTGGAACCCGCCGAAGGCATAAAGCAGCACGAACACGAGGTAGCTGTGCGCCTTGCCGGCTTCCGCGCCGCAAACCACCTGGGCGAGGCAGGGCGGCGCCTTACCCCGGATAACATCAAGGTCTTCGAAACCAAGCCGCTTCTGGAACAAGCCGCGGAATTTCCGCGGCTGCCGAAAGTAGCCTACGTCTACATGCTGCAAACGCAGGGGCTGCTGCACAACACCTTCTTCTACGGGGTGGACGTACGCCAAATCCTGCCGACCTTCATCTACCCGACAGAGGTAATGGACGGCGCAATCGTAAGCGGCAACTGCGTCTCGGCCTGCGACAAGAACCCAACCTACATCCACGCAAACAACCCTGTAATCATGGACTTATACGACCAGCACGGCAAGACGATTAACTTCCTCGGCTGCGTCATCACGAACGAAAATGTAACCCTGCAAGATAAAGAACGCAGCAGCAACATGACCGCAAAACTGGTGAAATTCCTGGGCGCGGACGCGGTGATTATCTCCGAGGAAGGTTTCGGCAACCCCGACGCCGACCTCGTGATGAACTGCAATAAAATAGAAAAGCAAGGCATAAAAACAGTCCTGCTGACAGACGAATACGCGGGCCCGGACGGCGCAAGCCAGTCGCTCGCTGACTCCACCCCGCTAGGCAACGCCTGCGTAACCGCCGGAAACGCAAACGAAGTAATCCTGCTCCCCGCTATGCAGGAAGTAATCGGCTACCCGGAAGTAGCGAATGTGATTGCGGGCGGCTGGGAAGGCAGCCTGCGCAAGGACGGCAGTATTGAGGCAGAGATTCAGGTTATCATCGGGGCTACGAACGAGCTTGGATATGGTTATTTGAGCGCTAAGACTGTGTAGGGGGTGAGTGTATGGGTATGACGGATAAGCAGTTTGATGCATATGTTCAGAGCGTTTTGCGGAATTTGGCGATAGTGAAGGACGAGGTGCAGAAATCTAACGGTGAAAGCCCTATGCTTGAAACTATTATAAAAGATATGGAGAATCAATTAAAACGACCATAAGGGGGTGAATGTGATGGCAACTAGCGAAGAAATCCGCAGAGACCAAAAACGTTATCTGTTGTTACTAAAAATGATTAAAGAAAATAAAACAACTTTAGACCAAGCAATAGTAATGGCCGAAACAGAAATGCAAGAAGAAGACGTAGCATACGTCGAAAAAAAGGTCAAACAACTAAAATAAAGGAGGCAACAAAAATGTCCATCCTAACAAACAAAAAAATCGCCATACTGGGCGACCGCGACGGCATTCCCGGCCCTGCTATCGAGGAATGTGTCGCGACCGTACCCGGCGCGGAAGTCGTGTTCTCAACCACAGAATGCTTCGTCTGAACAAGCGCGGGTGCCATGGACTTGGAAAATCAGGCGCGCATAAAGGAACTGTGCGAAAAATACGGCAAGGATGAGCTAATCATCCTGCTTGGCGGTGCCGAGGCAGAAGCCTCCGGGCTTGCCGCCGAGACAGTTTCCGCAGGCGACCCTACTTTCGCAGGACCATTGGCTGGGGTCTCGTTGGGACTCAAGGCGTATCATATTGTTGAAGTCAAAGAAGAAATCGAGGAGAGCGTGTACGACGAGCAGATTGCCATGATGGAAATGGTTCTCGATGTGGACGCAATCGTCGCAGAAATGGCTATGTACCGAGGAGGTTGAACGTGAGCAAAGCCAGAATTGTTCATTACGTAAATCAGTTTTATGCAGGAATAGGCGGCGAAGACCGCGCGGGGCTTACACCCGAGAAGCGCGACGGCTTCGTAGGCCCGGGCATGGCGCTTAATGCCGCGCTGAAAGAGGTCGGCGAAATTGTCGGCACGGTCTTTTGCGGAGACGGGTATTTTAATGAAAATTTAGAGGAAGCCTCCGCCGCTGTGCTTGAAATGGTCAAGAGCTACCAGCCCGACTTAGTTGTAGTAGGCCCGGGTTTTAACGCGGGACGCTACGGCATGGCCTGCGGTACCGTCGCTAAGCTTGTGGACGAGAATTTAGGGATTCCCGTTGTCGGCGGTTTATATGAGGAAAACCCAGGCTTGGAAATCTACAGGCGGCACGGTTACTTTGTACCGACGGGCGATTCCGCCGCGGCTATGCGCAAGGCGATTCCCGATATGGTCGAGATTATCAAGAAGCTAATCGCGGGGCAGCCTGTCACGCAGGGCTACTTCGAGCGCGGCGTCCGGAAGAATTACTTCGCGGAGCAGCGCGGGAGCAAGCGGGCGGTAGATATGCTGCTGAAAAAGCTTGCGGACGAGCCTTTTGATACCGAGTACCCTATGCCGGTCTTTGACCGCGTTGTGCCGCAGCCTGCGATTGAGGATATGACAAAGGCGCGCATTGCCTTGGTGTCCTCGGGCGGGCCTGTGCCTAAGGGTAATCCCGACCGCATCGAGTCCTCCAGCGCGTCGAAGTACGGAAAGTATTCGCTTGCGGATATAGCCGACTTTACGCCGGACAACAGCGAAACCGCGCACGGCGGCTACGACCCCGTTTACGCGAATCTCGATATCGACCGCGTTTTGCCTGTCGATGTTGTCAAGGAGATGGTCGCGGAGGGGCGTATCGGCTCGCTGCATGACTATTGGTATTCCACGGTGGGTAACGGCACGGCTGTTATTGACTCGAAGACTTTTGCAACAGAAATCGCAAAGGAGCTGCTGGACGACCGCGTAACCTGCGTGATTTTGACCTCCACCTGAGGCACCTGTACTCGTTGCGGTGCAACGATGGTGAAAGAAATAGAACAGCACGGCATCCCTGTGGTTCACATGTGTACCGTGGTGCCGATTTCCGTGACGGTAGGCGCTAACAGGATTGTGCCGACGGTCGCGATTCCGTACCCGCTCGGCGACCCAAATTTGTCCCCCGAGGACGAAAAAGCCCTGCGGCGTAAATTAGTAGAAAAGGCGCTGACCGCGCTTAGTACCGAAATAACAGAACAGACAGTTTTTTAGCATTTAGCATAAAACCCGAGAGGTGAAAGAATGAATTTTCCTGTCCTAAAAGGCGTAAGCTACGCGCTTATTCATGCAAAAGATATGGCGGAACACCAAGGCAGCTCCGCGAACAGCGAGCGCAGGGTAGCTCCCGACAGCGAGTACCTGGCAAAGCTGCCCGCAAGCCTGCGCAGCTTCGAAGACGTAGTGGCGTACCCGCCGAACCAAGTATACATCGGCGGAATGGAGCCCAAGGCGCTGGACGAAATCCCGCGCCCGTGGTACGAAAACGCCGTGGCAAACGCCGCGCGGGACGGAAAATACGGCGAGATTATGCCTCTCGATGAATTTCTGGGGCTTATGAAGGCTGTGGATGTTTTTGATTTGGTTGTGCTAGAAGAAGGATTTCAAAATACAGTGGCGGCGAAGTTGGCTGCGCATCCTGTTGTCGGCGGTTGGGCTTTTCTTGCTAAGCTAGAGAAAGGCGCAGCTGCTTCTTCTGACATCTCTGCTCATGTTGAAAGCGGGCAGGCCGAACCGATGTACTTTGACGGGGTGTTGGTGGGCTGCGTAAAAAAAGCGCACGCCTTCGACGAGGCGCTGTCGCATCATGTTATGTTCGAGAACCTTGTGAGCAAGGCATCGGCAGCGTTTTGTATGGAGCTGCTTTTTAAGAAGACGAACCTTGCTCCTTCGCAGGTGGACTATATAATCGAATGCTCCGAGGAAGCCTGCGGCGATATGAACCAACGCGGGGGCGGCAACTTTGCCAAGGCGATAGGCGAAGTATGCGGCTGCGTAAACGCGACAGGCTCCGACACACGGGGCTTTTGTGCCGCGCCTGTCCACGCGCTTGTGCAAGCGGCGGCGCTTGTGCAGAGCGGTATCTACAAGAACGTGGTAGTAGTGGCGGGCGGAGCGTCCGCAAAACTCGGCATGAACGGCAAAGACCACGTAAAAAAAGGTATGCCCATCCTTGAAGACGTACTGGGCGCTTTTGCCGTGCATGTATGCGAAAACGACGGTACTTCCCCAATTATCCGCACGGACGTAGTAGGCCGCCACAGCATAGGCACAGGCAGCAGCCCGCAGGCTGTTACGCAGTCGATAGTGGCAGAGCCGCTAGACCGCGTAGGCTTGAAGCTCGCGGACGTAGACGCATTCTCGGTAGAGATGCAGAATCCGGAAATAACCGAGCCGGCAGGAGCGGGCGATGTTCCTAAGGCCAATTACAAAATGCTCGCCGCACTGGGCGTAATGCGTAAGGAGTTCGAGCGAAGCGAACTTAACGATGTGGTCGAGCGAATCTCCATGCCGGGCTTCGCGCCCACGCAGGGTCATATCCCGTCGGGCGTACCGTTTCTGGGTCATGCGAAGGATATGATTGAGGGCGGGCGGCTTAACCGCGTTATGATAATCGGTAAGGGCAGCTTGTTCCTTGGGCGGCTAACGAATTTATTCGACGGCGTTTCGTTTTTGCTTGAGAAGAACCTTGGGGTTCCATCCCCGGAAAGCTCCAGTGGAGCTTTCCGCCCGCCGGGGACCAGTCCCCGAACCCCATCACGCATTCGCGTAGGCGTAACACTATTTGGCAACGAGCATGGCGAAGCGGAAGTCCTCGCAGGCATAGACTTAGCTCAAAACGCGGACATCGAAACCGTAACGCTCGACTCCCACCAAGCCATGGACGACATGCTCCAAAAAGGCGAAATAGACGCGGCCGTCACCATGCACTACAACTTCCCCATAGGCGTATCGACAGTAGGGCGCGTAATCACCCCCGCCCAAGGCCGCCGCAGCTACATCGCCAACACAACAGGCACCTCCGATACCGAACGCGTACCAGCCCTAATCAAAAACACCATCCAAGCAATAGCGGTAGCAAAAGCCTGCGGCAACCCGCGCCCAACAGTAGGCTTGCTAAACATAGACGGCGCCCGCGCCCTGGAACGCGCTTTGCGCACCTTAGCGGCAGGCGGCTACGAAATCAACTTCACAGAAAGCGCAAGGGCAGACGGCGGAGTAGTAATGCGCGGAAACGACCTGCTGCAAGGCACATCAGACATTATGGTAATGGACAGCCTGACTGGCAACGTAATCATGAAAACAATAAGCGCCTTCGCAAGCGGCGGCGACTACGAAGCAAGCGGCGACGGCTACGGCCCCGGCGTAGGCGAAGGATTCGGCAAGGTCATAAACATAATTTCGCGTGCAAGCGGCGCCCCTGTAATAGCTGGAGCAATCAAGTACGCCGCAGCTTGCGCGGAAGGCAGACTCCCGCAGGTCTTGCGCAGCGAGTTCGCCGCCGCGCGGCGGGCAGGTCTTGACGATATTTTGAAGGCAAGCGTAACGGCCAAGGCGGCCGGGGAGCCGGCCGAGGAAGTGACGGCACCGCCCAAGAAGGTTGTTACCGAGGAGATTCCCGGAGTGGAGATACTGGAGCTTGAGGATGCTGTAAGGGCGCTTTGGGCGAAGGGGATTTTTGCGGTCAGCGGGATGGGGTGTACCGGGCCTGTTGTTATGGTTGCGGAGGATGACGCGGAGAAGGCAAGGGCGGTTTTGGGTGAGGTTGGGTATTTGTAAGGGGGTGTTTTCTATGTCGGAACAACTGGAATCGATAGCCCTTGGTGTATTAGTTCAATATCCCATTAAACGAGCTGCCCTCTTTGGTTCGGCGGCGAGGGGAGATATGACGGAATCAAGTGATGTGGATATGTTGGTTGAGTTTCTGCCCGGCACGCCGGGTCTGGATTTTTTCGGATTACTTGTGGACTTAAAAGAAGCACTTGGTTGTTCGGTAGATTTACTCACATGGAACGCCCTTTCCAAAGCCAAACCCGGCTTTCGGCAGAGTGTTGAGAGCGAGGCAAGGTTGATTTATGAACGTTAAGGTGCGGAGTATCTTAGAGCATATGCTAGAAGATGCCGCGGATGCCGCAATATTTGCAAAAGAGGCTGGCAGCTTGGATGCCTTTTCATCTAACAAGCTCTATCGCAAAGCAATTATTATGTCTATCCTAAATATTGGGGAGCTTACAAAGAATCTTCCGCAAGAGTTCAAGACCGCTAATAGTAAAATGCCTTGGAGGAAAATTTCCGGCATGAGGGACATTGCGGCGCACGGTTATCATGAAATGGACGATGATATCATCTGGGATGTTGTAACACATTCAATCCCCCAGTTGATTGAGTTTTTGGAAATGAAGTTGGGTGAGGTTTGATAGTTTTTTTGTAAATAAAGCAAAGCGGATACCCGTGTAGAGTATCCGCTTTTATGTTATAATACCCCCACCACAAGGAGGTCAACCCATGCCCATATTCAACGGACTAGACTCAATAGACTTCACCGAACTCGACTCAAACAACCTATTCAACAACCCGCAAACAAACACCCCCGCCGCCAAGGCACAAAAAACCGAGTCTCCGCTCGACTACATACTCACAAAAAGAATAACCTGCCCGGTCTGCGGGCTAACCACCGACGACTACACCATCCGCAGGAGTATGCTCCGCGAGGTCGATAAGGAAAGCGACATGCGCACCCACTACCGTATAATCGACCCAATCCGCTACGATATTTCTCTGTGCGTACACTGCGGCTATGCGGCTTCTCAGTCTAATTTCAGTAAAATCAACGACAGGCAGGCCATGGAGGTAATGGAGAAGATTTTTCCAAACTTCATAAGCAAACCGTACCACCTGCCGATTTCCGCAGTCGAAGCAATCGAACGCTACAAGATGGCGCTGCTTTGTGCCGTGGTTAAGAACGTGAAAAAAGGCGACAAGGGCATGATGTGCCTGAAAACCGCATGGCTGTACCGCGACCTCGGCGACAGCAGGAATGAACTTGTCTTCATCAAAAACGCGTACAAGTTCTTCATGGACGCGTTCAGCAGCGAAAACTTCCCTATCGCGGGAATGGGCGATGCTACCCTACTCTACCTAATCGCCGACCTTGCCTGGCGCTCCGGCGATTCGGACGCGGCACGGCGCTGGGTCAGCCAGCTGCTTGTGAAGCGCGGCATAACAAATAACCTGCGCTACCGCGGCGAAAACCTGCGCGAAATTCTCAAAGAGGAGAAACACGAATGAAAACCATGGGCAACGAGTACTTTTACAGAATAAGCGGAATGAACGTCCCGGGCGACGAGGTGGACGATACTCTCGAACTGCATATCGACAAATATATAGACATAATCGAACAAATAACCGTGCAGCTCCGCACAAATCACCGAAACGGAATTATCGACTTTTTTAAGCGGAACCTGTTCATGACTATCTATATGCTGAAAAATGTCCATGCGCTGTCGCTTACGCGCGAGGGCCAGGAGCTGTTTCAGGCGGCGGAAGCGGGCGACTTTTCGTACTGCCACAGCCATCTGCCGGGCTTTGTCAGCAAGCTGCTTACCCTCTCGATAGAAATGCAGAAGGAACAAGCCATAGGACACACCGAAACCGCGCCGCAAGCAGAGCTTGTTAAACCGGAGCCCATAGGCGACGTTCCGCCCGAGCTTATGAAGAAGATTCTGGCGGTGGACGATGTGCCCGAGGTCTTGACGGCGATACAGGACTCGCTCAAGGCCAGTTACAAGGTCTTCGGCGTGACAGGCGGCGAGGCCGCGCTGAAATTTATCGAGAAGCAAGCCCCCGATTTGTTTATCTTGGACATAGAAATGCCCGAGATGGGCGGCATAGAGCTTGCGTCCATTCTCCGCGCGAAGCCGGAATATAAACGCACACCGCTCATCTTCCTGACCGGCAACACCGCGCGCCAGTACGTCTTGGGCGCCATGCAGGTCGGCGCGAACGACTTCCTGCTGAAACCCACAAGTCAGGAAGAATTATTAACGAAAGTGAATATGTACTTGGGATGAATATGATTATTGTCGGCGCAGTTGTTGTTCTCGTGCTTGCGGCTGCCTTCTTTGTTTCTGTCAAGCTAATCAGAAGCTATTCAAACGCCAGTGAGGAAAAATCCAAATTTCTGGCAAGAATGAGCCATGAAATCCGCACGCCCATGAACGCCATCATAGGCATAGCGGAAATTGAGCTTGAAAACCCTAATATCTCCGAAGAAACAAAGGAGTCGTTCAGCAGAATCTACAGCTCCGGGCATATGCTGCTCGGTATTATCAATGACATCTTGGATTTATCGAAAATTGAGTCCGGAAAATTCGAACTCAATCCATCAGACTACGCAACGGCAAGCCTAATAAACGATGTTGTGCAAATGAACGTAATACGCATCGGAAGCAAACCAATCGAGTTTAGCTTGAAGGTAAACGAAAACATGCCCGCCGCGCTGCACGGCGACGAGCTGCGCATCAAGCAGGTGCTGAGCAATCTGCTCTCGAACGCAATAAAATACACCGACGAAGGCGAAATCACCCTGCAAGCCGATTCCCGCGAGGAAGCAGGCGGCATCCGCCTCATTTTCACGGTACGGGACACAGGGCAGGGCATGACGCGTGAACAGCTGTCGGCAATCTACGACGATTACTCACGCTTCAGCAGCAAGGAGGAAGGCACAGGGCTAGGCATGTCCATCACAAAGAAACTGGTGGAGCAGCTGGGCGGCACCATCCACCCGGAAAGCCGCGCAGGCGAAGGCACAACTATCAGCGTGCGCCTGTTGCAGCAGCCCGTAGGCACCGCCGTGATAGGAAGCGGCTTCGCGTACAAGAAAAATAAACCGGAAATAAAACGCGAGCGCCTCCCGCACGGAAGCGTACTGATAGTAGACGACACAGAGCCGAATATCTTCGTAGCAAAGGGCATGATGAAGCCCTACGGACTGCAAACCGACACAGCCGAAAGCGGCTTGGAGGTTCTGGCGAAAGTCCGGGACGGCGCGGAGTACGATATAATTTTCATGGACCACATGATGCCGGGAATGGACGGCATGGAAACAACAAAGCGCATCCGCGCACACGGCTACACCAAGCCCGTGGTAGCCCTAACCGCAAACGCGGTAGTAGGACAAGCCGCGCTTTTCCTGCAAAACGGCTTCGACGACTTCTTATCAAAACCAATCGACAGCAAAGAACTGGACACGATAATCGGCAAATATATAAAACCAATGACAAAGCTAAGCGCAAAAAGACTGGCGAAACTGGACGCATCCATAGCCGAGGGCGATTTCGAAGCGTTCCGCATAGAAATCCATGGCCTGAAAAGCGTACTGCGCTACGCCGGCGACACAGACAAGGGCGACTTAGCCGAGCTGCTGGAATACGCAGCAAGAGACGGCAACCACGATTACTGCCGCGAAAACTATCCGCCGTTCCGCGATTCCTTGGCAGAACCCGAAGAAATAACCGAGAAAACCCCCGGCGATATAATAGAACTGGTGACAGACCTGCCAAAAGCAAAAGCCGCAGCAGAGGCTTATGACAACCAAGGCGCGCTGGCAGTCATAAGCCGCCACAGGAGCCTAGCGTACAATACCGCAATCGACGAGACAATCGAGGCGATTATACAAGCGCTCGAGGCTTTTGAGTGTGACAGAGCGGTTGCGCTTATCGATGAACTGGAGAGAAGCTGATGCCTTGACACGTTGGGGCAGATGCTTTAGAATCAGATAGCAAACGGCCCATTGGTCAAGCGGCTAAGACACGGCCCTCTCAAGGCTGAAACAGGGGTTCGATTCCCCTATGGGTCAAGACTATAGCTAGTAAATAAAAAAATCCTCCGGCACTAGGGAGGTTTTTTTATTTACGGTTTTGGCGCTCGCGCCAAAAAGCTACCACAGCTACCGCAAGAACGGCGTTAGTTATTTTTATTCCCGACAACACTTGCACAAAAGCCCCAATATAGGATAAAATACCTTCAACTGAATCTCGACAATAATTCACCCAAAAAAGGATGAGCATTATCACCTATGATGAATCGCTTCTTTATCTTCATTCATCATTCGGCACGGGCACCCGTGTCGGTTTAGACGGCGTACGGGCGGTTCTTGGTAAACTGGGCGACCCGCAGAAGGCCTATCCGGTCATTCACGTTGCCGGCACAAACGGTAAGGGGTCTAACTGTGCCTTCTTACAGCATATCCTAACAGCGGCGGGTTACAAGGTCGGAGTATTCACATCACCGCATCTCGAACGCTACAACGAGCGGATTGCAGTCGGTACGGAGCCTATCTCCGACCGTGATTTTGCGGAAACGCTCGGGCGCGTAGTCTCTGCGTCGGATGAAGTCATTTCCGGCGGCGAGCGGTTATTCTTTTTTCAGATTCTGACCTGCATGGCGTACAGCTATTTTGCGGAGGAATCAGTTGATTTTGCTATAGTTGAAACCGGAATCGGCGGACGCTTAGATTCTACTAATGTAATAGATACGGCGGCGCTTTCGGTAATCACCGCCCCCGGCTACGACCATCAGGCAATCCTAGGCGAAAGCCTGAAGGAAATCGCCGCGGAGGACGCGGGCATCATCAAGCATGGCTGCCCTGCCGCCGTGTACCCCACGCCTGTGCTGTCGGTTTTCACAGACATCTCGGAAGAAAAAAATGCCCCGCTGTACTATATAGGCGAGGATTTGCAGCTCACCATGCACAAGTGCGATGTGAACGGAAGCGTTTTTTCTGTCAAGACCGCATATTTTTCCTACGAAACGCTAAGCATACGGTTATTGGGGAATCATCAGGTGCAAAACGCAATCCACGCCTTACTGTGCGCGGAGGTTCTGCGGAAAAAATATACAATAAGTAACGAAGCCGTCCGCAAAGGCTTGGCAGAATGCCGCTGGGCAGGGCGCTTCGAGTTGGTTTCTTCCGAGCCGGATATCGTGCTTGACGGCGCACATAACGAGGACGGCGCACGCATTTTCGGCGAAACCTTGCGGCTCTACTTCGCGGGGCGGAAGATTGTTCTGGTTGTGGGTATTTCTAATTCGAAAGATTTTCGTGCAATTTTGGAGCATATGCTGCCGGCGGCGGATGTGGTTGTCTGTACGTGTTCGCCTTTTAGGGCGCTACCGGCAGACGAACTTGCGGGCTGTGTGAGGGAAATGACCGATGCGGAAGTTTTGGTCGAGGAAGACTGTCACGCGGCGTTGGAAAAAGCCGTAAAAATGGGCGGCGTAACCGCCGTGGCAGGCTCATTGTACCTAGTAGGCGAGTTAAGGAGTGTTAATTATGATAGATTTCAAAGAGGAAATGAGTAAATACAAGCCGGTGCTGAGCGTGGACGACGTCGAAAACGTAGTGAACGACGAAGTACGCGACATGATGGACTTGCTGCAATATATAACAAAACAGCTAAAAGGAGCAAAGGAGTAGATGCCCGTGACCTGTCCAAACTGCGGTCAAGAGTACGATTACGGCAGCACCTGCCCCTATTGCAAAGTAGACACAGTACTGTACACAGGCACAACGCGGATTTCCGACGCCCTGTACAACAAAGCCCTTGCAAAAATCAAGGTCAGTGACCTATCGGGAGCAATCGACTGCCTAAGCAAAAGCATCAGCATAAATAAGAACAACACACAAGCCCGCAACCTGCTGGGCTTAGTTCAGTTTGAAATAGGGCACGCAGGCGAAGCGCTGAAGAACTGGGTAATAAGCGCAAACTTCAAACGCGAGGATAACGACGCCGCAGGCTATATTTCATCCGTCCAAAAAAACGCACGCGCACTGGAGAAGTTCAACGATGCCATCCGCATCTACAACCAGGCGCTTAATGACATATACCAAAAAAGCGACGACATGGCGATTATAAAGCTGAAACAAGCCGTCGACTTAAACCCGAAATTCGTGGACGCGCTCAACCTTCTGACCCTCTGCTACCTTATCCAAAAGGACAGAACACGCGCCGCAGCCACGGCCGAGCGCGTACTCGCCATCGACTCAAGCAACACAATCGCGCTCAACTACTATAGCCAAATAAGCCCAAGCGCAAAGCCCGGACGCGGTCTGGGAAAAAAACGCGCGGCAGGCCTGCAAAACGCAGCCGCACCAGCGGACAACCAACAAGGCTCGCCCGTTACGCCCTACAAAAAAGTAGTGCTGCACGAGCGGCGGAACGTGAATTTTCACATAGAGGGTATCTTGGCGCTTGTAATCGGCATAGTATGTACATTAGGTGTAATGTTTGTACTCGTCCTTCCGTCAATAGAAAGCGCGCGCGAGGCGCAGGTCGGCGACATGATGACCACATTGTACCGGACAGAACAGGCTTTTAATGAAATGCTCGAAGAAAAGGAACAGACGATAGAAGAACTGGAAGTGCAGCTGGAAATCCTAGGCAGCGACGTAGAAAGTTGGGCAACACGCTACGACGCGCTTGACCGCACTTTTCTGATTCTAAACGCCTTCGACCTGCTGCGCGACGGCAGAGTGCGCGAGGCAGTAGACGCAATAGGCGGTGTAGACGTAAGCGGGCTGTCGCCGGACATTGCCGAACGCGCACAGGAAGTACGCGACACGGCCTATCCTCAGCTCGCCCAGCAATATCACAACGAAGGCTTGATAGCATACCGCGCCAGTCCGCCCGATTTACAAAAAGCCCGCGTGGACTTCGAACGTGCCTACCGCTACGCGCATCAAGTAGAGGACTTCCCACTGATGGGCGACCTCTTGTACTACATGGCATGGACATACTCGCGTATCGAGATGTACGACGAAGCAATCCACTATTTCGAGCGTATGTTAGAAGAATTTCCGAACCACCGCCATTTTTGGCCGGCGACTAATCGCTTGAACGCAATACGTTAAGAGGGGATTTGTTAACTTGTTAGACATTGACAAGGAATGGTTTGACTGCGCACAAATGGTCGCCTACTACCTATGGGAACAAAGCGGCTGCGAAAACGCCCTGGATTTGTGGTACGCAGCGGAGGATATCGCCTGCTTTTTTGAGCAAGCCAATATATTGGATTGCCAGATGGCAGACAGCATAAAGAAGCTAGGCATATACAGCGAAGGCTATGTTTGGTTCGTGCGGAATATTTCGTACCGCCTGCACATCTATTCCGGAAACGAGAACGAGCTTACCAACTGGTTCTTGGTAGAACGGCTGCTTAGCACGGCGGCGTGGCTGGAGAACATAACAGCCATGGCAAAGATGCTCCGCACAGACTCCGGCGAGATAGCCGAGCAGGTACGCTCGGACATAGTCAGAAATTTTTACGGAAAACAGACTTAGCATATGTGCATACCGTATCTGGTTTTGAAATAGAAATTACAATGAGGAGGAATTTACTATGGAAAAATCAGTATTTGGTCTGAATGAGAATGTGGCGAGCTTGCTGTGTTACGTAGGCTTGTATTTTTCCGGCATTATCATCCTGGTGATGGAAAAGAACAATAAAACCGTGCGCTTCCACGCCCTGCAATCGATTTTATGGTTCATGGTGCTGAGTATCGTTGGTTGGGTACTGGGTTGGATTCCGCTTATCGGCGGGCTGCTAGGCCCGGTGATTGGGCTTTTGACTTTGGTGAGCTGGGCTTTTCTTATATACAACGCGTATATGGGAAAAAGGTTCAAGATTCCGCTGATTGGCGACGCGGTAGAGACTCAGATTTATCGGTAGGGGCGGCTGTGAGGGCGGCGGACTTGGTCAGTCTTGACAAGTAGGGGCGCGAGGCATTACAATGTTTGGGTTAGCGTCCCTAGCTCAGTGGATAGAGCGTTCGGCTCCGGACCGAAAGGTCGCAGGTTCAACTCCTGTGGGATGCGTTTAGAGAAACCCCTGTGATTTTGATGGTCGCAGGGGTTTTGTGATTTTTGGGAAAAATAAATAAATCTCGGTTTTGGTGCTTATTTGGTGCTTATTGCTCTCAAAATCTGAAATAGGTATTAGACTCACCGCTCCGTGTTTGGAATCACTCATTCTTGGGGTTGTTCAAGCTAATGCAAGCAGTTAAAGCTTATTACAGCGAAGGTCAGTTTATAACACTAGGGCTAGAAAAACTGCCGGAAACCAAGCGGCTAAACCTTACTAGAAAAGTCAAAATATGATTTACGCTAAAGTCACTTATACCGAAGGAGATGCACTAAATGGACAAAATTATTCTACAAGCAAACAACCTATTCAAAACCGCAGGATTTGACTACGCCATATGTGGCGGCTATGGACTTGATATGTTCGCAAACAAGGTAATCCGAGAACATGGCGATTTTGACATCTTGGTATTCAACGAAGACAAACGCCGTGCCGCACAATTCATGCTAGACAACGGCTGGCTTCTCTTCGGCAGATTTAGTGAGCATGGTACAGTTTGGCAGTTCTTGTTCTATAAAGTAAACGACATCACGGACAGCTTTTGGGATGATTGCCCCAATTTCTGGGCGATAAAGCCTGACTGCTTGCCGCAGGTGCTACAAAAGATTAATCGAATACAAGGGGATGTATACACCTATCAAACCCGCAAATGGCACGTACAAGATGAAATTGAATTTATTGAAATTGGCCTTGACACAAGAGAAAACGGCGAATACATCGCGCGAGATAATCCAAGGATAGCCCTGCCGATGGATAAAGCGATTATGTTCCGTGATGGCATACCATATCTTGCGCCTGAAGTCACATTGCTTTACAAAACGAGCAAGGCTTCAATGGAAAGTGCATACGCAAAACCCAGGACAGAAGCCGATTTTAAGGCGGTTATGCCCCTTTTGTCCGCCGAGCAAAAGGATTGGTTAATGGATGCGGTAAACACCGCGTACCCAGATGGGTATGAGTGGCTTGATGGGTTGTTTGAGTACCGCTAGTCTCACAAGTGCGCAATGCAACCTCTCCTGTTATTGTGCGCTTCATTACGCCAGATTTCTGGTACTTGCCGTAACCGCTTCTAATTAAAAATTCTTTGGATAAGGCTGTCGTGTCTGCTCCTGTGTCTATAATTACGTGGTGAAGTAGTGGTAAATTCCGTATTGTAGAATTAGCAGGCTCTGCACAGATTGGCAACTTGATGGTTTTTCCATCTTCAAACTTAGTAACCAGATTTAAGTAGTCCAACTGCTTCATCCTCTCTTGTGTGGAATCCGGCATATTGGTATTCTTCATTCGGTATAGCGTTAAACATTTCTTCTTAGTCTTCAGCCGTTAAGACAAATTCACCACCAATAAACTCCATGTGAAATATATCTCTAAACTGTGGGTCTTTGAATACCACCCATTTGTCAGGGTACTTCTCTTTCGCTTCTTCCCATGTCATGAACATAATCCATCACACTCCTCGCTGAGATTAGTATACTACACTCTAGTCTATAGTGCAAAACCATACAACACTAGTATTTTAGGCAAGTTGGCGTACTAGAAACAATGAAAAAAGACCGCTATCCTCACAAGGACAGCAGTCTTTCGGCCATCACAGGGGCAGTAGGACTTGAACCCACGACATCCGGTTTTGGAGACCGACGTTCTACCAACTGAACTATACCCCTATATTCTCAAACCACCAACCCACCAACCCACCAAACCGCACCAACCTCAAGCATTATATACACAAGCCAACCCAATGTCAAGCACACCCAATGTCAAGCACACCCAAGCGGTCGCTCACACCGACCGCTTCACCTCACTCCATCACTCACCAACAAACTCATCAAAAATCTCCATCAACCCCGCCATCATATCCTCACCAACCACATAAATCCCATGCTCGCCATCACCGATAAAAGCAACAGGCAGTACACCTCTCAGCTCCTCAGCCATCCCAAAGGCCTCGCTCAGCTCACGCCTGTTTTCGTCATGCATAGGCAGCCGCGTATTAAACAGCCGGTAAACAATCCCGCCGTCGTGTAGCCTGTTCCCAAACTGCCTAAAAATCATCAAATGCAGCCTATCCTGCTCATCACAAGCACCGCAGCCCTGCAAACCAACCCCGCAGCCGCCGCAGTTGTCATACAAAAACACAGTCAAAGGCACAGGCGCAGCTTCCTGCACTTCCTGCACAGCTTCCTCGCCCAAGTAAGGCCCGGCCCCAACCATAGCATAAACCCCATAAATCCCCGCCTGCCCCGCCCTGCCGTAGGCGGTCAAGCCTAACGGCACAGCAAGGGCAAGCAGCATCATCACAATTATAACTTTCCTAGTCTTACTTTTCTTCATATCAGACCCCACTTAATGGATTAAAACACATAACTTTCCTGCCGCCGCCCAGGTCGCGCATCGGCGGCTTCGCGCTCTTGCACTCGTCCGAAGCGTACGGACAGCGCGGCGCAAACTTGCAGTACGTTATCGCAAATTCCTTTTCCTCGATATCGGACATCGCAATGTCCTGCGTCCACTTGTCCCCAACCCGCGGCACAGAGTCCATCAGGAGCTTCGTATAAGGATGCGCGGTATCGTCCATAATCTCCTTACTTGTACCATACTCAATCATGCTACCGCGATAGAAGGTAGCGATATAGTCACTAACATAGTAAGCAGTAGACAAATCGTGCGTTACATAAATAAAACTTACCTTATACTTGTCCTTAATCTCCTTGAAAAGGTTAACAATATTCATCTTCATCGAAGCGTCAATCATAGCGACAGGCTCGTCGGCAATGATAATCTTAGGGCGCGTAATAAGCGCACGCGCAATCGAAACACGCGCAAGCTCGCCGCCGGAAAACTGCGACGAATACTTGCCCTTCACCACAGCAAGAGACATCCCCACAGAATGCAGCGCCTCGTCAACCCTCTCGGTCGCCTCCGCCCTGTTCTTCGCAATCTTCAAACGCAGCGCCGTGTTGAACAAATACGAGTCAACAGGCTTCCGCGTGGAAAACGCCTCGAACGGATTCTGGAAAATCGGCTGGATAGTGCTGAAAAATTTCAGGTTGTCCCTGCCCATCTCATTGTAAGAAACCCCGTCAAGCTTGATATCACCCTCGGTAGGGCGCTCCATCCGCAGTATCATCTTACAAATCGTACTCTTGCCGCAGCCGGACTCACCAACAACAGACAAAATCATCGGCTCGTCAGCAGGGATAGTAAACGAAACCTCGTCCACCGCGGTCAGCTTCACACGCGACAATACACTACCTATCCTAAAAACTTTCGATACATTACTAAGCTCAAGTAAATTCCCGGCCATACTACATCGCCTCCTTATTCAAAAGATGGCAGGCGGCGTAATGCCCCTCGCTTACTTCACGGTAAATCGGCGTCTGCGTACGGCAGGCATCTATCGCCTTAGGACACCTCTCCGCAAACCGGCAGCCCGCAGGCGGGTTCTTCAAAGAAGGCGGACGCCCGGGAATCCCCTCGCGCGCGCTCTTATCGCCGACGCGCGGCAAAGCACCTATCAGCATCTGCGTATAAGGATGCTGCGGATTCTTAAATATCTCCTCGGTACGGCCCACTTCCATCATACTCCCGGAATACATAATCCCAATCCGGTCAGTAATCTGATAATGCACGCCCAGGTCATGGCTAACCAAAATCATAGTATTCTGGTACTGCTTCTGCAACTTCATGAGCAGCATCAAAATACCGCGCTGCACAACAACATCCAAAGCAGTAGTAGGCTCGTCCGCCAAAATAACGGTAGGCTTAGGCTGCATAAACGTAGCAAGCGCAATAATACAGCGCTGCCGCATCCCGCCCGACAGCTGAAACGGATAAGCGTTCAAAACATCCGGGCTAAGGTTCAGCTCGACCAAATACTCCGTAACCCTCTGCAAGGTCTGGTCTTGGCTCTCCCTGTTCCGCTCGTCCTTGGGTATCGAATCGAGAAACTGATGCTTCAGCCGCGTAATCGGGTTCAAAACCGACATAGCCGCCTGCGGAACATAAGAAATATGCCGCCACCAGTTTTTCCGAATCTCACCGGAATCGAACGAAAACGGATTACCGTCACGGATACCCGACAGTGTCACCTTACCCTTATCAATCTGCAAAGGAAACTCGATAATATCATATAAAGTCTTAAGTAAAGTGGACTTTCCGCAGCCGGACTCGCCCGCAATACCGAAAATTTCATTATCATAAATCTCCATATTTATATCTTTAACCGCAACCACATCGCCATCAAACATTTTATAGGAAGCGGTCAAATTATCAATCTTCAGCACGTTATCAGACCCCTCTCCTCTTAGCAAAATAGACGTTGTAGCCGGAAATCAACATAAACAGCGCGATAAACAGCACGATAATCAAAACAACAGGCGATGCAATCCAGTACCAAAGCCCAAGCATAACAGCACCGCGCGCCCTAGACCACTGAATCATATTACCCAAGGTCGGCAAGGTAGCAGAGCTAAGCCCAAGAATCGCTAGCGTAGACTCCATACCAATCGCAACAAGAATCGCGTTCATAAAGTTCGAAAGCGCCCAAGTCCACAGATAAGGCAAAATCTCAGTAACAATAATCTGGAACATCTTCTCGCCCGAAAAACGGGCAGTCTGGATAAAATCACGCTCACGGAGCGAAAGACAAATCGCGCGGATATGCCGCGAAGGATGCGCCCAAGCAAAGACACCAAGTATCAAAGCAAGGACAAAAATACCCATAGTCCCGCCAATAAGCGAGGTCATAAGCATCAAAACAGGAAGCGCAGGAATAACGATGAACGAGTCAGAAACAGTCATCATAGCCCTGTCGGCGGCATCGCCCAAAAACCCGGAAGCAAGCCCCCAGAGGCAGCCCACCACAGTACCAATCGTCCCGACTATAACACCAATCGTAATCGAGTTCCTAAGCGAAAAAAGCAACATCCAAAAGATATCCTGACCCATAGCCGTAGTACCTAACGGGTTACGCAAAGAAGGCCCAAGGTTCCTTGAATAAGTATTAAACTGCGTAATATCCGGGCCCGTATAGAAAAGGGTTACGATAAATGACATAAACAGCAAAAACGTAACAACCACAAATCCAATCCTAAAGCGGGCCGGCGAGTGTATCCATAAATTTTTCACTTGCTCCACCCCCTCTATCTATATCTAATCCGCGGGTCGATAAACGGATAAAGTAAGTCCGCAATCAAAGTCGCAGTCGCAACAGCAACAATAGAAATTGTAGCAGTCGCCATAATCAAATTATAGTCCGCACGCTGAATAGCCGTAAAAGCAAGCCGTCCAACACCCGGGAACTGAAAAATAATCTCCACCATTAATGCCCCGCTGAAAATACCGCCAAGCGCAACCGACAAAGCCGAAACCTGCGGAATAATACTGTTACGGAAAACATATTTAGTGCCAATCGCACCCTCAGATATACCGCGGAACCGCGCATAACGCACAAAATCTTCCTCCGCAACATTCTGCGACATAGCCTTCGCGCTGATAATCCACCAGCCAAGCCCAAGCAACAGCATACTAACACCCGGCAAAAACGCCGCACGAAGCAGCGACTGCCAAAACACAACAGGCCCGCCAAGCGTATCAATAGTAGCAACAACAGGAAACAGCCCAAGCTGAAACGCAAACACAATCTGCACAACCAGAGCCATAATAAAAAACGGAATCGGATACATTACTATCCCAAACCATTCAAAGAACTTAGACAGCGAGCTATCCTTACGGAAACCCGCCATAATACCAATCATATTACCAATAGTCCAGTTTATCAAAAGGGTAGTCAACGTAAGCCCGACCGTATAAGGCATAACTCTAAGCACCAAATCCGAAGCAGGGGCAGGAAAAGCCGATAGCGAAGGCCCAAAATCCAACCGCACAGCATTAGCCAAAAACCCGGTATACTGCTCCCAAAGCGTACCATACAACCCAAACTGAATAAACAATACCTCACGGATAGAATCAATCTCCTGCGGCGTAAGCGCAACAACACTCAACATCTGCTGCACCATAGCCTCAATTGGGTCAGCCGGAAAAAACCTCGGGATGAAGAACATTAACGTTACCCCAACGAATACAACAACAAACCAAGAAATAATCCGCCCAACAAGATACTTCAAAAACTGCATAAAGTCTCCACCTCTTTACAAATTCGTAAAAAACCTTGAGGGCTTCGCCCCCAAACCCTCACAAGGGGGCTAGCCCCCTTGACCCCATTCATGATAATTATTATTCAAGCCATCTAAGATGCTATGAACACAATTTTCACGTTAGGGTCAAGGGACTAGTCCCTTGCGGGGGCTTGGGGCAGAGCCCCAAGGTCTTAATCTTTATAGTTTATTGCGCTGGTCTGATATTAGTAGTAATACCGCGGAACAAGCTCCACCACCACCATGGGCCTTCGTATGGATTTTCTACGGTAGGCATTCCGGTCCAGTAGGTTTCGTTTATAGGAACCATTTTGATACCGGCATGGAGTTGGATACCTTGGTGCGCTTCTGTAGCATAGCGCAGGAACTGCATGTGCAGGTCACGGATTTGTGGTGCAGTTGGTGGGAGCAGTGCAAGCTCTTGGATAACTCCGGAAATCCTTGCGGACAGTTCTGGATGAGCTTGTGGCAGACGGTATGCGGAGATACCTGTTGCGCGCTCGCCGATTTCGAAGCTGAACAAGTCGGAGTTCCAACCTTGGATATTCTGGAAGAAGTCAAGGCCGTAACGTGCGCACCATGGCCATGTGGAAGCTGTTTGGAAATCGCCGTGGTCAACGCGTGTACCTAAGTCAGCACCGTGAAGAACAGTGATGTTTGTTCCGATGCCGAAACGTGACCATTGGTCAGCGATAACGCGTGCGGAACGGTGTGCGTGCATCGCGCCTTCTTCAGGGTGAAGGAGAACGTCGATAACCCATGGGCTGCCGTCAGGCGAGTGCCATGTGCCGCCTTGGTTAGTAAATCCGGCGCCTTCAAGCAGGGAAGTTGCCTTCGCATGGTCTGTACGCCAGTAGCCAAGACCAAAGATATCTTCAAGTTGTGCGCGTGTCATGCCGCTGAAATCGTGACCGAACTCTGCGGAAACCGCTGCTGCAATCTCGTCAGTGAAGTTTGGATTCCAAGGGTTGTAACCGCCTGTGATTGTGAAATCATGCTCAAGCCATTGTACGAATTCGCGCAGGTAATTATCCATATGGATGTTAAGTGCGGGAATCGGGAATGGAGACATACGGCCAACGCCTTCGAACACGTTCATGGAAACTTCGACATGGTCTGGGATAAGAGTCAGAGCCCAACGCACATCAGCGTTATTGAACGGTTCTACACCGAGGTTGAACATGATGCCCTTACCGCAAGCATCGTCGATGTTAGCCCATGGGAAGTCTGGGTACCAGCCGCGGACATTTGGATTGTTAGCAGCCATAACCTGGAATTCCTCGATGGAAACTTCGTTCATGATGTCAACTTCGTTGTTAATCATAGCCATGACGCGCGCTTCGCCTGTACCAAAGATACGGTAAAGGATGTATGGAGGGCCTGGTTGACCCCATGCACGGCCAGTTGGTGTGTCGTACCAGTCGTCACGGCGGCGGTACAGAATCCATGTGCCCAGTGGGTCATGTGCTACGTACTCGTATGCGCCGAGTGTTACTGGCGGATAGTTTGTGAAGCTTGTTGGGTCAACGTCTGCCCAGATATGCTCTGGAACAACGCCGAAGCCTGTGCCCCACATGTTAACGCCAAGCTGAGTTGTAAGCCTTGGGAACGGGCGGTTCATGTTGATGATAAGTTGTGTGTCGCTTACTACTTCAACGCTTGCAAAGAGGTCGTTGAACAACGGAGAATCAGTCAGGCCTGCGTTACCTTTAATCATGTTGATTGTGAAAGCAACGTCGCCTGCTGTCATAGGATGTCCGTCAGACCATCTAAGACCTTCGCGGATGTCTACTGTCCATTGTGTAAAGTCTGCGTTTGCTGTCGGCAGACCGGATGCTACTGTAGGTATGGTCTCACCTGTCATGGTGTTAACATCCCACAGACCGCGGTCCCAAAGGATTTGGTGACCACCGAACGATGCTGCATTACCGATAAAGTAATGATTGAAGTTACCTGGCAGAGGATGGATATCGCCATCAGGCTCTGCAATAAGCATCAGGTGACGCTCTGGGAAACCGGTAAACTCGCCTGTTGCAGCAGGTGCATCGGCGGGAGCCGCAGGAGCAGCTGGTGCTGCTGGTGCGCCGGGTGCTGCGGGAGCCGCAGGAGCAGCCGGTTCAGCGGCAGGTGCTGTCGGTGCAGCAGGCCCACAAGCCGCGAATACAAACACAGCTACTAGTGCCAAAGCTGAAAGCTTCAGCCACATACTTGTCTTTCTCATAGATTTCTCCTTCCATTTTACATGGTTTAGAATTGTTTGAGGGGTTACTTGTTTCATTAGTATGCTGCGTATAGCTCATCCTATGTACCCCTTCAAGCGCATTGTGACATTTGCATTACATTTTGTCAAGCATTTTTTATTTTCCAATTTGACAGCCCTTCAAAAAAGGCTGTATAATTCAGCATTAAAAGGAGTGTGAAGGAATGAAATTTTTGACCGTTTTTGCGATAATTTTTTTCATCTCGGCCTGTGCGGGCGGCGAGACGGACGCGGAACGCTTCCGCGAGGAACATGAAATGTTTAACGGACAAGTGACACGCGACGGCGAAAATTACCATATGCACATGGATATTCCCCGTCGGAACCCGTTTGTGTACGTGGACGGCGCACAGGTCTATGAGATGCTTACCGCGGGCAGCGGCAGCGGGATTATCTATATGGGTTTCCCGGAATGCCCTTGGTGCCGTACGCTTATCCCGTCTCTGCTTGACGCGCTCGGCGAGGCGGGCTTCCGCGGAAATGTTTACTACTACAACGGCCTGGCCGACCGCGATATTTTGCGGCTTGACGATTACGGCGAAATTGAGGTCGTGCAGGAAGGCGAGCCGATTTATCATCAGCTTGTTGCGCTGCTTTTCGATTATTTGGGCAAGTATGTCGGCTTGGGCGACGAGTCGATACGGCGGATTTATTTTCCTACCACCGTCTTTTTCCGTGACGGGGAAATTACCTCTGTGCATCTTGGCACGGTACCAAGCCATGTTCGCGGGTTTGATGCGCTCAGTGAAGATGAGTTGGACGAACTAAAAACTGCGCTCGTTTCGCAGATAAGGGAGATACAGTGATGAAAGAAAAAACTTTGTACATGATTGGTAACGCGCACATAGACCCTGTTTGGCTGTGGACTTGGCAGGAGGGTTATGCGGAAATCAAGGCCAGTTTCCGCTCGGCGCTTGATAGGATGAAAGAATACGACGACTTCTTCTTTACCGCAAGCTCGTCGGCTTTTTACGAATGGGTCGAGGAAAACGAGCCTGCTATGTTCGAGGAAATCAAGGCGCGGGTAGCCGAGGGGCGCTGGGCGCTTGTCGGCGGTTGGTGGGTAGAGCCCGACTGTACCGTGCCGAGCGGGGAATCGTTCGTGCGGCACGGGTTGTACGGTCAGCGTTATTTTCTTGAAAAATTCGGCAAGGCAGCTACTACCGCTTCCAATATCGACAGCTTCGGCCACGCGGGCAGCTTGCCGCAGATTCTGAAAAAATCCGGTATCGACAACTATACCTTCCTGCGCCCAGGGCGGCACGAGAAGGGGATTGAATCGCACACCTTCCGCTGGAGAAGCGCGGACGGTTCAGAACTCCTCGCGTTCCGCATTCCGTTCCAATACAACTCCGCGCCGGACGAAATACGCTCACACATCCTACGCTGCGCAGGCGAAATAAAATCACCAGGCAGCAGCATGTGCTACTACGGCGTAGGCAACCACGGCGGAGGCCCCACCAAGAAAAACATCGAAAGCATCCGCGAACTAAACAACCAGGACGACATACCAAACCTAATAATGTCCACCCCCAACGAGTATTTTGATATGATAAGAGATGACAGAGGGGCGTTATCTGTGATTTACGGCGACCTATTCCACCACGCAAGCGGCTGTTACAGCGCAAACGCCGAAATAAAGCGCCTCAACCGCCGTGCCGAAAACCGCCTATCTGTCGCGGAAAAACTGTCAGTCGTCTCAAAGACGATATCACACGGCAAGTACCCTCTAGAAAAATTCACACAGAGTTGGAAGAACATTTTGTTCAACCAATTCCATGACATATTGACGGGTACGTCCATTCAATCCGCCTACGAGGACTGCAAGGAAGCCTACGGCGAAGCCCTGCACACAGCGGCACACGCGCAAAACGCCGCCATGCAGGCGATTAGCTGGCATGTGAATATTCCTTATGAGGACGATGTTAAGCCTATCGTCGTGTTTAACCCAAACGCGTTTCCCGCAAAGCTGCCTGTGGAGATGGAATCGTCCCTCACTACCGACAGCACCCTCATGTCGAACCGTTCGAACATGGTTCTGATTGACGACGCAGGGCAGCAGGTGCCTTTGCAGTATATTCAGGCAGAGGCTACATGCTTTGGGCGTGTGCGGCTCTGCTTCGTTGCCGATTTGCCTTCGATGGGCTACCGCACTTACCGCCTTACCGCCAAGGAGAACGCCAGAACATTTACAGATGTGGAAGCTTCGCATACTTCCGCGGAAAACCGTTGGTTTAGGCTCGAGTTTGACGAGAAGACGGGCTACATCCGCTCGCTGCGCAAGAAGGACGATAACTGCGAATATTTCCGTGCGCCCGCGGCTGTGCCTGTCGTTATGGAAGATAAGAGCGATACATGGTCGCATGGCGTGATTCGGTTTGATACCAAGGTCGGACAGTTCGGCGATGCTGTTGTTAAGAAAATCGAGAGCGGCCCCGTTAAGGCGGTTATCCGTGTGACTAGTTTCTATGAGCAATCTAAGGTTATTCAGGATTTCTCGGTCTACCGCGACCTGGATTATGTTGAGGTGAAAACTACCGTGGACTGGCGCGGACGGCACCAAATGCTAAAACTTGCCTTTCCGCTGAATTTGAACGCGCTGCGTGCGAGTTGGGAAACGCCTTACGGCTTCTCCACGCGTGAGCCTAACGCCGAGGAGTTTCCTATGCAGAAATTTCTTGATGTGGAAGGGGTATGCCCGGGGCGCGAAACACAGCCTAACGGACTGACCTTCATCAACGACGGAAAGACCAGTGCGGCAATCGATAAGCAAGACCTGTACCTGACCATCCTGCGCAGCCCGATATTTGCGCATCACGACCCGGCTGTGCCCGACGATACCCTCGAATACACCTACCAAGACCAAGGCGAGCAGCAGTTCACATACACGCTGTACCCGCACAGCGGCAGCTGGGAAAACGCCGACACAGTGCGCCGCAGCCGGGAGCTTAACGAAAAAGCCGTCGCCACGTTTGAAACCTTCCACGAAGGTGCGCTTCCGCAGTCGGACTCGTTTGTGCAGGTCGGCTCCGACCACATACTGCTTGCCGTGATGAAGGAAGCAGAAGACGCAAGCGGCGATGTGATTCTGCGCTTGGTTGAGACCGCGGGAAAAGCCGGTAAGGCAGAGGTAGTTATCCCTTCTATGAAACGGAAAATCCCACTGGAATTTTCCGCGTTTGAGATTAAGACCCTGCGTGTACCGCGCAAGGAGAGCATTGCATTTTCAGAGACTGACCTAATAGAAAGGCAAATATGAGCGTATACATTGGAATAGACGGCGGCGGGACATATACCCGCGTCGCCGTCGCGGATGCCGGCGGGCAGCTGCTTTCGGAGATTGAACACAAGGGCGGCGCGTCGATTAAGAAAAACCCGCAGGCGAACGAAGATGTCCGCGAAGCGATTCGTACAGCGCTTGCCGAGGCAGGGCGTGCGGTTAGTGATGTGGCAGGGCTTGCGGCGGGTGTGGCCGATATCAATTCCGACGCCGACCA
>Ga0209755_10001618_pt1 | contig 34100 bp, 29 predicted proteins | sample TergutCo191P1_FD_187301 | JGI IMG/M metagenome (GOLD analysis project Ga0209755, IMG submission 187301) | Cornitermes sp. P1 segment gut microbial communities from Petit-Saut dam, French Guiana - Co191P1 (SPAdes) (version 2) | ecosystem: Host-associated > Arthropoda: Insects > Digestive system... | reverse complement strand
CCCAATTTCTTTGGATAAGATGCATGATAATGCAACGAAAAATGTATCGCTTAGCCTAAAGCCTGAAACACTAACCGCAGATTTTGCACTTACACATGCAATGTTGCGCTTACCTTTGCAATCAACGTAATAAACAATTATTCGTATTAAATAGATATTTTCTTAACATATGTCAAAAAAACAGGTATAATACGTTTTATATTACAGAGGCACTTTTTTGAGCTTCAGTAACAATACGAAGGGCTCTGTTTGGAGGGGACAGGGCTCTTCCCTTTTTTTGTTCTGAAAAAACTGTTATGGATCCTTCGCTTCGCTCAGGATGACAAGGGGTGCGTTAGGATGACATGGGCACCTCAGGATGACATGGGCACCTCAGGATGACAAGGGGTGCGTTAGGATGACAAGGGCACCTCAGGATGACAAGGAAGACTTTTATGTCGTCCTGAGCGGAGTGGCGCGAAAGCGCCACGTAGTCGAAGGACCCATAACGGAGTGAGCGTTAGCGAACGAAGTGTAAATAGAGAGGGCGCGAAGTGCCCGACAGTCTTTTGGGTTTAAAGAGTGCGGCGGCTTTCGATTGCACGCCCCAGCGTTACTTCATCGGCAAATTCCAAGTCTCCCCCCACGGGAAGCCCACTGGCAAGGCGTGTAACCGTGATACCGAGTGGCTTTATCAGGCGGGCAAGATACGTTGCCGTGGTTTCGCCTTCAACGTTTGGGTTGGTTGCCAAAAGCACTTCGGTTATTTCTTCGCTGGCAAGCCGCTGCATAAGGTTGCTGATGTTCAAATCGTCTGGTCCGATGCCTTCAATGGGAGACAGCGCGCCACCCAAAACATGGTAGGTTCCTTGAAACATTGCCGTTCGTTCAATGGGCGGAATATCGCGCGGTTCACTCACTACGCAGATGATGTGCTGGTCGCGCTTAGCCGAAGTGCAGATTTCGCACAAATCATTTTCTGCGTAGTTGAAACATTGCGTGCAAAAGCGAATTCGTTCCTTCACTTCCAAAATGGCTTCGGACAAACGCTTCGCGGTGGCGTGGTCGGTATTCAGCATCCAGTACGCTATTCGCTGCGCCGATTTAGGACCGATGCCCGGTAATCGCTCCAGTTCATCAAGGAGTTTCTGGATGGAAGGTGCCGCGTACATGGAAGCGCGCCTGCTACATCAATCCAGGGATGTTCATGCCACCCGTAACAGAATTGAGACGGCTTGCGGAAAGTTCGTTGACGCCGCGGATGGCTTCGTTGACTGCCGCGCAAACCATATCTTCCAGCATTTCCACATCTTCGGGGTCAACCGCATCGGGGTCGATGGTGATTTTTTCGATGCTCATATCGCCCAACGCAACAGCCTTCACCATGCCGCCGCCAGCGCTGCCTTCGAAGGTCATGTCTTTGATTTCTTCTTGGGCTTTAGCGAGGTCACGCTGCATTTTTTGTGCTTGTTGCATCATTTTTTTCATATCCATGGGAAACTCCTTTATTCCTTTTCTTCAATCACTTCAAAAACTGTTCCATCCCCAAAAACTTCCGTAAGAAGTGCTTGCGGGTCGTTCTTTTCCATAGGCTTGTTCGCTGGTTTTTCCTCCGTCGCCTTTGCTTCCGGGCGCGGATCCACTGGTTGGGAGGGCTGCGCTTTTGGGGAAGGCACAGGCTGAGCTTGAGGGGCTGATTCAGAGGCCGGTGTAGGTGTAGGTGTAGGAGCAGGTTCAGAAGCCGCGTTCGCTTGCGTCACCTCAAAAGCAACGGCAATTCCTGCCGCTTGGTGCAACGCTTCAGCAAGTACTGCCGAAATCTCTGGCTTTTGAACTGCAGCAAATGCAAAAGTATTTTCAGCAGGAAATTCGATGACAACCTGCTGGTTGGGCTCATCGAAACTAGCGCGCGCGTTTATGAGCAACACGCCATATGCTGCTTTGTTCTTTTGGATGGTCTGAAGCGCCCCCTGCCATATTCTTTGAAAAGCGGCAGGATTTTCCAGCTTGCCCGCTTCAACAGGCTCGACACTTTTGGCTGGTGTGGCCGCCTGCTCTTGCGGTGCTGCTGGCATTTGCTCTTCAGGTTCTTTTGCTTGAGTTTTTGGCGAAACTATTGATGAAGTTTCTCGAACCCCCATAGCTTCTTCTGCAGCTTCAGAGCTACTATTTTCTGGGACAAAAGCTTTTTCGGCTGAAGTAACCTGAAGTTCTTTTTGAGCAGGGGTAATCTGTTCCTGGGGTGCTGATTCGCGCTGGATGGAAGGCGCCGCACTAAAATCACCTTGTGAAATTTTCTTTTCCAGCAAATCGAGCCGTTCTGCCAAAGATTCCAAAGTTAAATCTGAACTGGGGCGAACCATGCGCGTCAAAGCAATCTCAAAGCTTAAACGCGGATTGAGCGATGTGCGCATTTCGCCTGATAAATCTCCTAAAATTGAAAGCATCCGCACAAGACGGTCGCTATCAAAGTATTGAATTTCTTGCGTAAGCTGACGGCGAACCACTTCGCTTACTTCAAGAACGGTATCGTTTTCGGAAAGTTCCATCACGTACATATCGCGCATATGCTGGGCCAGGTCGCGCACGAATTGTGCCAGGTCAGCACCTGTTTCAATGTAGTTAGCCGCCCAGGTAAAGCAAGCTCCCACATCGCGCCTCCCAATGGCAGTCACAATTTCTGCCATGTCGTTCATATCGAGCGACCCGAGCAAATATTCCGCAGAATCTAAGGTTACTTTTCCTTCGCCGAAGGTAATAAGCTGCTCGAGCGAAGTAAGCGCGTCGCGCATTCCGCCTTCTGCTCTGTGCGCTATCAAATCGAGGGCATCACCGTCGAATTCCACCTCTTCAGCAACGCAAATTGCTCCTAAGCGCGAAACAATGACTTCGGTCGCAATACGATGAAAATCAAAACGCTGGCAGCGCGAATGGATGGTTTCGGGAACCTTGTGCGGGTCGGTGGTGCACAGGATAAAGATGACGTGCGAGGGCGGTTCTTCGAGAGTTTTCAAAAGCGCGTTGAACGCCGCTGTTGAAAGCATATGCACTTCGTCGATGATGTAGACTTTTGAACGCCCCAGGGTGGGTGCGAACTGAACACGCCCGATTATTTCTTCGCGAACGTTTTCAACGCCTGTTCGACTTGCGGCGTCGAGTTCGTAAACATCGGGGTGTGTACCATTGGCAATCTCTTCGCAATGGGGGCAAGTGCCGTCTGGTTCAGGGGTGGGTCCGCTTTCGCACAACAGTGCTTTTGCAAGCAGGCGCGCCGTGGTGGTTTTACCCGTGCCGCGAGGGCCACAAAACAGATACGCATGAGAAACTTTGCCTTGTAGAATGGCGTTTTTTATCGTGCGTTCAATGTGATCTTGCCCAACAACCTCTTCAAAAAGCTGGGGACGATATTTTCTGTAGAGCACCGTCATGAAAGAATCCTATTCACCTTCTGGGCTTGCTTCTGGGCTTGCTTCTGGGCTTGCTTTGGCTTCCGTGCTTTCCGTGCTTTCCGAACTTGCTTTCTTGCCAAATTTCGCCTTCAAAACGCCAATGATGGTCGGCAAAAGCGAAATACCAATAATGCCAAAAATAATATATTCAAAGTGTTCTTGGACAAACGGAATGCCGCCAAAGAAATAACCCAGCAGTGTAAACAAGCTGACCCATAAAATGCCGCCAATAGCATTGAACAGCGTAAACTTTGCAAAATTCATTCTTGAAGTGCCCGCAATGAATGGCGCGAAAGTGCGCAAAAAGGGAAAGAAGCGCGTAATCACAATGGTGAGTGCGCCGTATTTTTCAAAAAACTGGTGAAGCTTCGCGATGCGTTCTGGCGTGAGGGATTTGACCCTGCCAGAATCGATAATGGCGTGCCCAAAGCCGCGACCTATCCAATAATTAGAGGTGTTGCCCAAAATAGCTGCGGAAATGAAAATAACGAGAGCCGCCACCACGTTCAAGTGCGCACCGCTTGATGTTGCCGCAACGTCGGGCGCACAAAAAACGCCGACGGCGAACAGCAGCGAATCTCCGGGCAAAAATGGCGTAAAGACGAGCCCTGTTTCGCAAAATATAATGAGGAAAATGGGAGCGTATGCCCACAAACCTAATGTTTCTATCCAACCCTGAATAAATTCGCGCGGGTCGCGCAGTAAGTCAAGAAAAAAATGAATGATTTCCATGAATACCCTTCGGTGGCTTGTTTCTTAGTGCAAGTATCTCGGGTAGGCGGGAACGCTCATCAGCGGTTTTTTATGGCTGCTTCCTTCCGGACCTGACCAGGTTCAAAACATGATGCCGTTCCAGCCCATCCGAGATACTTCTTCGTTGAACTCAAACAGTATAGACGAAGCAGGTTCGGGGCTTTAGATGTTCTGCAAACACACAACCAAAAGCACATACCAAAAGGACTCTACCCTTGCGCGTTGAGATGGGTTGAATGAGTTGAGATGGGTTCTTCTGAGTCCCCATTATTCTTCTGAACTCCCCTGTCATCCTGAGCTCCCCCTGTCATCCTGAGCTCCCCCTGTCGTCCTGAGCCCCCCATGTCATCCTGAATGAAGTGAAGGATCCATAGATTCTTCGGCTTCGCCTCAGAATGACATGCTCGTTCAGGATGACAGGGGAATAGGTGTCGTCCTGAGCGGAGGGTGCGAAGCACCCGTAGTCGAAGGACCCATGACGGAGTGAGCGCAAGCGAACGTAGTATTAATAGAGAGGTTGCATTAGCAACCGACTGGATCCTTCGCTACGCTCAGGATGACATGCTCGTTCAGAATGACAGGCTCGCAAAAACCTACAACGCTTGTTTTGTGGGAGCGACCGAATAGAGACTTCCGAAAGCGCAGACGACGCCTTCTTTCCCCGCAATCGCCCTTGCTTGAGAAACAGCGTCCGCATAATTGGTGGTATGCGAAACAGGTAGCACATCATTGCTGTACCCTGCTGCTTTTTTCAACGATTTAAGAGTTTCGGCAAGTTCTGCAGCAGGAATCGCACGCCTGTTAGGTGGCTCTACGGCAACAAACGCCGCCCCGTGAGGAATTACTATCTCGAGCATCCTTTTGTAATCTTTATCATTCAAAACACCTACGATGAACACAGGTTTTTTCTGCGGGAATATTGTTTTCAGCGAATCGACCAATGCTTTTACCCCATCGACATTATGTGCTCCGTCGATAATGAAGGTCGGGTCTTGCGAAACAATTTCAAACCGCCCTGCCCAACGCGTATTCGCAAGCCCAGCACGGAGGGCTTCATCGCTGATAACCCAACCCTTTTCCCGCAGCAACCAAGCAGCTTCGATTGCCATTGCCGCATTAAAGGGCTGATGATTGCCGAGAAGCGCAATCTGCAAATCGCCAAGGTTTTTGTAGCCAAAAGTTTGGGCTTCACGCGACACAGAATTCCCTACCGTTACCTGAGAAAAATCGGGAAGGAAGAAAGGTGAGCCCAATTCTCGTGCTTTCTGTTCAATCACTTCCAGAGCCTCAGGTTCTTGCGCCCATGAAAGCACGGGTACTCCCCCTTTGATGATGCCCGCCTTTTCGCCAGCAATCGCCGCGAGCGTATCGCCCAAAACAGCAACGTGGTCAAAGCCGATGCGCGTAATAATGCAGAGTTCAGGGCTTTCGATAACGTTGGTCGAATCGAGCCGCCCGCCCAACCCCACTTCACACACAACAATGTCGCACCCCTGCTGCTGAAAATAGAGAAACGCGACCGCCGTCATTAATTCAAACTCTGTTGGGTAATCTTCCATCGCATCTGCCGCTGCTTTAACTTCTAGCGTAATTGCTACCAGGCTATCGTGGGAAATATTTTCACCATCTATGCGAATGCGGTCGTAAAAATCAATGATAAAGGGGCTCGTGAAAAGCCCTGTTTTGTAGCCGGCTTCTTGCAGCACATGAGAAAGAAAAGCGCAGGTAGAACCCTTACCGTTCGTGCCAGCAACGTGCACAAACCGCAAAGATTTCTGAGGGCTACCAAGCCTTGTGAGCAATTCGATAGTTCGTTCAAGACCTAAACGAAACTCCATCCCTCGAGGGGTGTTGATGTAGGCGACTGGGTCAAAATTCATGGGAAGGCTGCCTTTCACTCTTTTCCTGTAAACAAAGTTGTAAGGAGGTTTAAGAAAACCTTTTACAACACGCTTACCCGTCCCATCGCAAAATAATAGTCGCTACGCGACAACCTTATCCCCACCATAATCTGGAAATAGTACCACAGCATTTCACTCTTGAGTACTCAATAATTGCTTCAGTGTGCCGAAATCTTTTTCTAAGGCTTCGCGCTTACTGCGGTCATAAATTGCTGCCGCTGGATGAAACACGGGAAACACCTTAAAACGCCCAGCTTGCTGAACTGTTCCGTGTAATTTCGTTATGCCAACTTCAGTTTTCAAAATGAATTTCGTTGAAAAATTGCCCAACGTCACAATGATTTCAGGATTAATAGCCCGCGTCTGTTCGCGCAGATACGGGGTGCAGATTTCAATTTCTTCAGGCAAGGGGTCGCGATTGTTCGGAGGCCTGCATTTCAGCACGTTTGCGATATAAACATCCGAACGTTCCAGCCCCGCAAACGCAAGCAATTCGTTTAAGTACTTGCCCGCGGCACCCACAAAAGGTTCCCCTTGCAAGTCTTCATTTTTCCCCGGTGCTTCCCCAACAATCAGCACACGAGCATCTGCGTTGCCCACCCCAAACACGACGTGCGTGCAGCTTTCCCAAAGGGGGCACTTTTTGCAAGTAAGAACTTTTTGTTGCAGCTCGGCTAAAGACATTGAGATACCTTAGGGATAAATACGCGGAAGCCGATTTGAAAAGCCCGTTGCAATTTCGTAGTTGATAGTATTTAGAATATGCGCCATTTCATCGATAGTAACGACGCTATCGCCCTGTTCCCCAATGAGAACAACCTCATCCCCTATCTGGGGATTTAAGCGAACACGGTTTCCGTAAGCACGCATATCCACTTCGAACATGCACTGATCCATGCAAATTATTCCCACTTGACGACACTTCTGTCCGCCAAGAATGATACCAATCTTGCCTGAAAGCCCGCGCTGCAAACCATCAGCATAACCAAGAGGAAGCGTGCAGATTTTCACACTTCCCGGAGAGCGATACACCAACCCGTAGCTTACCCCTTCGCTCATGGGCACAGTCATAACATCCGAAATGCGCGCCTTAACACTCATGGCGGGCTTCAAGTCGATTAAGTGTCGCACCTGCTGGCAAGGGTATAAACCATATAGTGCAATACCCACCCGCACCATATCGAAATGAACTTCGCGATACCGAAAAGTTGCAGCAGAATTTGCAGCATGTACAATACCCGGGTTAAATCCAGCAGCTCGCATAGCGTTTACCGCTTCCGTAAAACGCTTGGTTTGAATTTGGAAATCGAGCGTTTCCGCCATATCAGCTGTAGCGAAATGGGTGAAAGTTCCCACCAGCTCAAGGGCACGATGGAAGCTGACTTGCATCATAAAATCGACCGCTTCATCGTGTCGCACCCCAATACGATTCATTCCGGTGTTGATCTTCAAATGATAGGGAGCGCGAACGCCGTTTCGGTCAGCCTCTTCAGCGTATTGAATGGCGAATTCGGGCGTATAGATCGTGGGCATAATTTGGTATGCAACCAAGAGCGGAATGGCAGAAAGAGGGGGTTCTGCAAGTATGAGAATCGGTGCCGTAATAAGAGCCTCGCGCAACTCAATTGCTTCATCAATGGTGGCAACCCCTAGATATTCAGCACCTGAATTGAGGGCAGTTTTTGCCACGCGAACAGCACCATGCCCATAAGCATCAGCCTTAACAACCGCCATAAGCCTACACCCTGAACCAATAATGTGCTTTGCCGCCATCACGTTAGAGCGAATTGCCGTCAGATCAACTTCTACCCATGCCCACCTGCGTTCGTCTTCGGGAATTTCCGCCAACTTTTTAGCGTTATAATTTCGCGTTGGATACTTGACGTTTAGGTCTGGCAAATCGGGTAAAGCCTGGAAATTTTCGTGTGTTTTGAAACCGGTGAAACCGTTGGGGATGTCGCTCACTCAGACGCCTTTCTCTTGTGGCCTTTAGTATAGCGCACCTCCTTTATTCATAGCACAATTTGGAAAGATAAACTACAAACCAAGTTCTTCGGAAACGTCAAGCAGAAGGCATTCGACAAGAGAGCCTTTTTCGCGCGAATCAAAACCTTCTGGCAATATCGCAAGACAATTGCTGCGTTGAATAACCCCAAACAGTTCTGAACTCTGATTCTTTGCGGGAACCACCAGGTATTCCCCGTTGGCATCCTTCATTAAGCTGGAACGCATGAAAATACGCCGCGCATCATTCTTTTTCACATCTTGCGCAAGGCGCGCCTTGACCCTTGGTCGTTCAAAGTGGCGATATCCTTGCATTTTGCGGAGTAGCGGGCGCACCAACATTTCAAACCCCAAGTAAGCCGCAGCGGGGTTTCCGGGCAAACCAAACACGGGAACTTTTTCCACTAAGCCAAAAATCTGCCCCTTACCTGGCTGGATGTTGACGTTCGTCATCAACAATTCCCCTAAATCAGCAACGACTGGCTTGATGAAATCGTAATCTCCGCCAGAAGCCCCGCCCATGACCACCACGACATCAAAATTTTGAGCCGCTTTCTGAACAGCTTCGCGCAGTTCTTCAAAAGAATCTTTCACAATGGGCATCGTGGTTGGCACGCCACCTGCCGCCTGAACACAAGCAGCAATTGTATATTCGTTTGAACTGCGGATTTTCCCATCGTAGGGCTTTTCGGTTGGGTTGATAAGTTCTGAGCCAACAGGAATAACCGCAACTAACGGATGGCGAAACGTGGTAACTTCGGTAACGCCGCACGAAGCAAGGAAGCCTACTCCGGCACTGCTTATTACTTCCCCGCTTTCAACTATAACGCTTCCCGCAGCCACCTCTTCAGCAGCTTCACGAATGTTTTTTCGGGCTTTAACAGGGGAATTAAACGAAACAAGGCTACCCGTTTTTCCGTCGCCTTCAACCGTGTGAACAATTTCGTATTGCACCACCACATCAAGACCAGCAGGAATTGGTGCGCCCGTCATAATGCGAACGCATTCCCCCGGCAAAACGCTGCCGGTGAAAAAATCGCCCGCCGCAATTTCGACAATCACGCGCAAAACAACCGGGTTTTGTTCGCTTGCTTCAGCAATTTCAGTATGGCGAAGGGCAAAACCGTCCATTGCCGCGTGGGCAAAAGCGCAAACATCCACATCACTAACAAGGTGGTTCGCCGAAACACGACCAACCACCTTGAGTAAGGAAACTGTTTCGGGGAGCATTATGCCAGCCCGAGATAAAACCAATGCTCTCGCTTCTTCAAGCGAGAGCATTTCAGGTTTATTTGAATGAGGAAATGGTGAAAGCATCTCTGCCTGCGTAGAATCCGGCGACGTCTAGTTCTTCTTCGATGCGCAGAAGCTGGTTGTATTTTGCAACGCGGTCGCTGCGACACGGGGCACCCGTTTTGATTTGCCCAGCGTTCGTCGCAACTGATAAATCTGCAATCGTAGTATCTTCGGTTTCCCCTGAACGATGGCTAATAACACAAGCATAACCCGCTTGCTTCGCCATTTGAATGGTGTCGAGAGTTTCGGTGAGACTGCCAATTTGGTTTACCTTGATAAGGATGGCGTTAGCGCAACCCATGTCGATTCCCTGTTCGAGGCGGTTTGAATTCGTAACAAACAAATCGTCGCCAACCAGTTGAACTTTGTCGCCAATGCGGTCGGTCAGAGCCTTCCAGCCAGCCCAATCATCTTCTGCCATGCCATCTTCAATGGATACAATGGGGTACTTTTCAACGAGTGCTGCCCAGTAATCAACCATTTCATCGCTTGATAATTCGCGTCCTTCACCAGTAAGAACGTATTTTTTCTTGGCTTCGTCGTAGAATTCCGTGGAAGCTGGATCCATGGCGAACAAAATATCTTCGCCTGGTTCAAAGCCCGCAGCCTTACACGCACTAACGATGTATTCTAATGGTTCTTCATTGGTCTTAAAGTTCGGCGCGAACCCACCTTCGTCTCCAACACCACCACCAAGATTTGCGTCATGCAAAACCTTTTTCAGGGTGTGATAAATCTCGACACACCAGCGAAGCCCTTCGGAAAACGATTCGGCACCAACGGGCATAATCATAAATTCTTGGAAATCAACGTTGTTATCGGCATGAACGCCACCGTTCAAAATGTTCATCATGGGGGTTGGCAACATACTTGCATTCACGCCGCCAATATACTTGTAAAGCGGCAGTTCAGCAGATTCGGCGGCGGCTCTTGCAACCGCAAGCGACGCGCCTAGGATTGCGTTCGCCCCGAACTTGCCCTTGTTTTCTGTTCCGTCAAGTTCGATCATTTGAATGTCGATAGCGCGCTGGTCGTCTGCTTCCATACCAATCAAAGCGTCTGCAATTTCTTCGTTCACGAAAGATACCGCTTTCAAAACGCCCTTGCCCAGATAGCGTTCGCTATCGCCATCGCGCAGTTCAACCGCTTCAAAAGCCCCAGTCGATGCCCCACTAGGAACAATCGCGCGACCGAAAGAACCGTCTTCAAGAATTACTTCCACTTCCACGGTAGGATTGCCTCGTGAATCCAATACCTCACGCCCGAATACATCGATAATGATGCCCATGAACGCCTCCTTATTTGCAACCTTTAACTAGGTGGCAGCACTTTCGCACCACCCCTCGTAACTAATATTGAGCACGGCTCATGATACTAAAAGACAAGGGCTAGCAAAGCACAAAGCGCAAGACCGCACATAAGTATCAGACCAGAGGCCACCGTAAAATTTCGTGGATGAAGGCGGGTTCTGTTCGGCGACATTCCAAAACAGCGCGCCTCCATCGCAAGCGCCAAGTTGTCTGCCCGGCGAAACAACCCCACGAATAGAGGGATCATAACTGGCTGCCATGCCGCAATGCGTTTCACGGGGCTACCCTGGGCAAACACCGCACCGCGAGATTCTTGCGCCGCTTTCACCCTAAGAAGCTCTTCAACCGTAAGCGGAATGAAACGCAGTGCGATGGAAATAATCATGGCAATATCTTCCGTGGGAATTTTAAAGATGCGCAGTGGTTTGAGGAAATCATTCAAAGCATCGATCAGCTCGGTTGCTGGCGTGCTAAAACTCACCACAAAACTTACCAGTACCAGCAATATTATGCGCAAGGCGTAAAAGCAGCCTCGCATGAACCCTTCCGGAACAAACCCAAAACTTCCTACCAGCGCAACCGGATTCCAATCAATCATAAACCCTGTTGACACCTGACCAAAGCCATACAAGTTTGCTTCTCGAGAAATGTCGAAACTGAAGCCGTTGAAGAAAATGGTGAATGCCAAAATGATATAAAGAGGTATGAGCAGGCTTAACAGGCGGGTAAGGGGAATTTTTGACGAAAGAATGGCGGCTACACAAAGTACGGTATAGGTCAAAAGCCCCAACCAGGTTTGAATGAAGAACAGGCTAATCGAAAAAGCCAGAAGCAACACCAACTTCACCCGCGCATCAATACGATGGATGACGGAATTACCTTGTATGTATGTATTTAAGCTGAACTGCATAAATGAAAGTATGCCACATTACGCAAAGGATTACTCGCAGGTCAGGAATTCCATCCTATTCCTACCGTTGTTTTTCGCCTGATAAAGCGCGGTGTCGCTGCGTTTGATAACCTGCTCGATGCTGGTGTCTTGATCGTGGAATTCACTTAACCCGATGCTCACCGTAAGAGGTATTTCCAGGTTTTCGTTGACCCTGATAGGATTGTTGTTGAAATATTCGAGGGCACGCTGGGCAACTTGTTTCGCAATATGTAGAGGCTGTTCAGGCAAAATGACTAGGAACTCTTCCCCACCGTAGCGGGCAATAAAGTCTGTTGAGCGGAAAATGTGATTAAGGTACACCGCAACCACTTGAAGCACCACATCCCCCACATCATGCCCGTGGGTGTCGTTGATTTTCTTGAAGAAATCGATGTCTACCATGAGAACCGTAAAAGTTTTATTCAGCGCCCGCGCCGTGTTGTAGAGATCAGTCAAGTAAATGGTGAGGTATTGGCGATTTGCAAGCTTGGTAAGCCCATCGTATTGTGCCATTTCCTGCAAAATTGATTTTTGGGAATACAGCTTTTCGCACATGGCATTGAATGCTTCCGAAACCGTTCCCAAAAAATCGATGCGCTGAGAAAAATCGCCCTGAGAAAGCTGCTCCATCTGCCAAACTAAGTGGCGCAAGTTTGACTGCAGGGCTTTCATGCTCGAAAGAATAAACCCTTTACTGGGAACTGTTTCGTGAAAACCCCCTTTGCTTAGAGCCGAACTGAGCATTCTTATGTCGGTTATGATTTCGACAATCTCTTTCAAGTCGGGATATTGTTCGCAGGCTTTTTCGAGCGTGTCTGAAACAGAGGGGCGATACTCGCACAAAAGCTGCGCGATGCCAGACAGTATTTCTTCCGTAGGTACCTCTGTCGTAGGCATCTCTGCCGCAGGTATCTCTGTCGTAGGCATCTCTGTCGTGGAGATTTTGTTTTCAATCGAAAGGGAAATGTCTTTTTCGCTCACCAGGAACCCTTTACCTATTCGCTGCCTTCAGTGCCTTTAATAAGTTTCACCTCAAAGCGGCAAGTGCGAGCACCCGTACACCAGCAGTCGATTTCTTTTGCAAGCCACTCTTTGCCCGTGAAGGCTTCAAAAAGCCCGCTGATGAAACCTTCATCGTAAATGCAAGTTTCAAAATCGATTTGAGGCAAACCCGAACAATCAAGATCTTCATCAAGAGTAAGGGTAATTTCTTCTGGTGTGACCGTTTCTATGCGCAAAATGCCGATTTTTGTTTCTTTGAGAACTGCTTGAGTTTTACTCACGAAATCGTTGATGTTTTCCGCAGGTGGGATCATGTTTTTATAAAAGTGAGACCCGGCAATTTTTCCTGCATCGAAAAAAATTCGATCGGCTTCTTCGGCACCATAATTCTCTTCAATCACCGCACGGAGGGTAAACTGCATTAGCCGATAAATATCGACGCCAACCTGATTGCCTAAGTTTGAACGACCATCCGCAATATCACCAATGAGATCCCACGTGAATTCATATTTATTCATTTGAGCCCCTAACTTTCAATGAACTGAATGACGCGTCTTCCAACCCTTCACGTATGGTCGTATTATAGAGCAAGTCCAGCTTTGTGTGAAACGCCTATTGTGTGAAACGCCTAATAAAAATACTTGACTTGCGCCAGCGTTTTGAGGGTGTTTGCTCAAAGATGGGTGCCCCTCAGGTGATGTGCGGAATGAAGTGCGGAAACGTAAGTCTTGTGTTGGCCAAGAGTTTATGAATTTTTCCCGCTTTTTGCCTCTTGAGCGAGTTGATTTACCATGCATCAATTTTTGTGCTAGACTAGAAATGTTATGGAATTATTTGATGAAAATGACATATCAAAACTTCAATCTCACCGTGATAAGCTGTCCGTGCGGCGACAGACTGACCAAGAACGCGCCGAACACAACACAACAGTCTTTCTTGACCTGATTGAATACACGGAAGGGTTGCTGAAAAGTTTCGCAGAGCAAGCCTCTGAACTGGCTGAACCAGAACAAAGGCCGCGGTGGATACTGGGAATCCCTATAGCTTTTGGCACCGTGAATGTCTTTCCTGTCGTTGCCCCAAAAAATATTGGGCATGGCATTATCGAAGAAGACCACGTCTGGGCTTGGGTAACCAATGATGGTCGGGGTTTTGGGCGCTACGAAAAAGAAGGCCGCGAACATCATTATTATCCTATTACCTACAATTTCGGGTATCGAGCAAGCGTTCGTCGAGACATGATAGTTTGCCCCTTACGGGTAGTTGCTGAATACATTACGAAAGAAACTGTTGATCTGGAAAGCGAAAAGAAGCTTCCTTTGGAAAAATCCAAGAAGAAAATTAAGAATATCTTCATGACAGGGCTTAAAAACCTGTAATTATTATCGAACTTTTCGATGCCGCCATTGTTGGCAAAAATTCTCCTATAATAACTTTCCAATAACAATTGAGACCAATTCCTATTAACACGTTTTAAGGAGAGATGTATGCTTACAGTAACTTTTGGTGGTAACCCTTTAACCCTTGCAGATGACCAGCTTAAAGTTGGTGATAAACTGCCTATTGCGACCTTGGTTGACAACGACCTCAACCCGCTTTCTACAGCAGATACCAAAGGGTTGCGCGTATTCTTGACAGTTCCTTCACTCGACACACCCGTGTGCGACCTTGAAGTAAGAACTTTCAATAAAAAAGCTGGGGAACTTGCTGGCGTTTCTATTTATGTAGTAAGTGCAGATTTGCCCTTTGCTCAGGCTCGCTGGTGCGGGGCTGCGGGCGTTGACGCAGTTCAAACTGTTAGTGACTACGTTGACGGTTCTTTCGCTCACGCAACGGGTACTTTCATTAGCGAACTGGCTTTGCTTTCGCGCGCCGTATTTATCGTTGATGCAGACGACACGGTAGTCTACACCGAATTCGTTTCTGAAATCACGGAAGCTCCCAACTACGACGCTGCTTACGCAAAACTCGCCGAATTAAGGTAACAACAACTCAGGATGACAAATGTGTGTCGGTTGCTAACGCAACCTCTCTATTAAAGACTGTCGGGCACTTCGTACCCGACAGTCTTTTGTCATCCTGAGCATTACTCCCCTGTCATCCTGAGGCGTAGCCGAAGGATCCATAGATCCTTCATTTCACTCACTTACGTTCGCTCCATTCAGGATGACAAACCCCCTTCATGTCGTCCTGAGCATTACCCTCTTGTCATCCTGAGCATTACCCTCTTGTCATCCTGAGCGAAGGGTGCGAAGCACCCGTAGCCGAAGGATCCATCCAGCAAAATCACAGGTTGCATTCACTCGAGCGAACTGGGGCTTTACGAATCGCTTTTTTATCCCAGGTTGTGCGAAACTTTTGACGCCGCCGATAAAAAGTTGCTTTACTGATGTTGCAGCGTTCGATAAAATCCGAAAATCGCATCTGTCCGTTTTCCCATCTTCTTCGTAAGCGATGAAAGTTCTTTGGGAGAACTTTTTCTGGCCTTCCAAAACGCACTCCTCGTAGCCGAGCTGCCGCAATTCCTTCCGCTTGTCGCTGTCGAATGTTTTCCCGTTCACTATGGGCAACAAAAGACAAAATCTGAAGCACTAAATCTGCAATAAAAGTCCCCATGAGATCTTTATCTCTCCGCGTATCAAGCAGCGGCATATCCAGCACAACAATATCAATACCGCATTCTTTGGTCAGAATACGCCACTGGTTTTGAACTTCATCGTAGTTTCGCCCAAGGCGGTCAATGCTTTTGATGTAAAGCAGGTCGCCTCGCCTAAATCTTTTCACCATATTGCCGTATTCTGGGCGCTGAAAATCCTTCCCTGATTGTTTTTCCACATACAAATTGCGAGGCTTGATGCCTCGCCGCCGCATTGCCTGGATTTGCCTATCATCGTTCTGATCGAGCGAAGAAACGCGCACGTATCCATAGGTTGCCATAAAACATCCTCCTTAACCTTTTTGCCCTTCATACAGTAAAGCAGATTCTGTATGAATTAGCAGAAGAAGGAACTGTCGACTACTACTGCAACTTCTCTAAATATGTGTCGTTCGCTACCGCTCACTCCGTTTGTTATCCTGAGGGAAACCCCTGTCATCCTGAACGAAGTGAAGGATCCACGTGGTTGAATTATGGATTCTTCGGCTTCGCCTCAGGATGACATGAAGAGAAGCAACCCCCACCTGTCGTCCTGAGCGGAGGGTGCGAAGCACCCGTAGTCGAAGAACCCATAACGAAGTGAGCGTAGCGAACGAAGTGTTAATAGAGAGGTTGTGTTAGCAACCGACAGATTTTTGTCATCCTGAATGAAATGAAGGACCTATGGATCCTTCGGCTGCGCCTCAGGATGACATGGGAGCTCAGAACAAAAACAAGTCCTTTCGGAATTGAAAGGACTTGCATGTTCAATAAACTGTCAACCTTGAATTAGGCCTTAGTTTGCTCTTTTCTTAAAGCACGGAAGCTTGCACCTGCTAATGCTAGCGAAGCAATCAGAACCACGATTCCAGTGGTGCGGTTTGCATCGCCTGATTTAGGGATAAGGCTTTTCTTGCCGTTACTTTCGGTATCAACAATCAGTTTCAAGATTGCATCACCATCTTCGAATTCAGCGGTGTAAAGATAAGTGCCATCTTCCAAGGTTTTAACGTAGTCTTCCTTGAGAGTAATTATGGTGCTGCCTGCAGTCTTCGCGTAATCTTTTCCTTCTACGAGCGTCTTGTTGTTTTTCTTATCACCCACGTAGAGCTCCCTAAAGGTTAGAAGATCAGCATCAAGCCTAAAAGACGCTTCGCCTTCGCCTGTCCAGGTGAACTTATCAGAATCTGGGGTTGAAGGAAGAATAACTCCCGAGGTTTCTTCAGCAGTAGGAACAAAAGCGGGAATTGTTATTTCTTTGTTTCCACCGATGACATATGCCGTAAACCGCTTTACGTCTGGGTAAGGAGCCTCTTCATCAAAGGTTATATAGATGCTTCCAGTTCTTTCTTCATCCGTGAGAAGGTCGGGAATTGCATCCAAGATATAGACATCCACCAAAGGAAGTATTATTTCATTCGCGCCAGCTACAAACCCTGCATCAGCAATATGCCGCCAACCATAGGGGTTTCTGTCCGGGTTGTCTTTATCAACATACGTTGCCTGAAATTGCAGTGTGCCAGCTTTGTCGCTAGTAAAGCTTAACTTGGCTTCATTAGTGGCTGTTCTTTCAATCTCGAAATCAGAAACAGAAGTAAAACGCGGAGTAGTAAATACCCTATTGAAAATTTCTTTCCCGCTTTCATCCTTTACGATAATAGCAACACTATCTGCTCTTTCGTCATAGATGGTGCCCTGTGCATAGCTTCCCCAGTAAGAATCGTACCAAAACTCTCTGGTGGAGCTTCCTAAAACTTCACCTTGGGAGCTCCAGATAAAATCTACTTCTTTGTTGGACAAATCTCCATCAGCTCTAAGGGAAACAATCAGTTCCCCTGTAAATTCGATCAGCTCCACCCAACTAAATTCCACCTCAGGAGACGAACCTTCTTCAGCGAAAACTAGGGTGGTTGAAAACATAGTAGCAACCAAAGTTAAAGCCACAAAAATGGACAAGAATTTCTTTTTCACGATTCCCTCTTTCTTCCTATCATCGCAATCTTAAAAAGTATACCTTTTGAGATAGGCGATTTCAACAAGAAATTACTAAAAACCGTCTTTTGCTTAAAAATATATTTTTAGCCATAAGTGCAGATGAAAACAGGTATTTCACCACCAACTCCTCGAACCACCTCAGTGCCAACAGACGAAAATATCCCTGTCTCAAAAGGTATAGGTTTTGAGACAAGTTTTTAGGGATTCCCCTGCTCGAGAAAAGAATAGTTTTGTCATCCTGAGGCGAGGCCCCTTGTCGTCCTGAGCGTCAGCGAAGGATCTAATGGATTCTTCGACTTCGGGTGCTTCGCACCCTTCGCTCAGAATGACAAGGGAGCTCTTTTGTCATCCTGAACGAAGTGAAGGATCCACGTGGTTGAATTATGGATTCTTCGGCTTCGCCTCAGAATGACATGGGGGCATCTCAGGATGATATGGGAGCTCTTTTGTCGTCCTGAGCGGAGGGTGCGAAGCACCCGGAGTCGAAGGACCCATAACGGAGTGAGCGATAGCGAAAGAAGTATTAATAGAGAGGGCACGCAGTGCTCGACAGTCTTTTGTGGATGACAAAAAAACGAGCACCGGAGTGCTCGTTTTCAGGTTTTGATTATGAAGAACAACTTGTAGTTACTTAGCTTCAGGTTCTTCTTTAGCTTCCGCAGCGGTCTCTTCAACCACTTCAGCAACTTCCTCTGTTGCTTCTGTTGCTTCGTCCTTCGTGTCAGCCGCTTCTTCTACAGCTTCAGCAGCGGCATCTTTAGCCACTTCGGTAACTTCTTCAGTTACTTCTTCAGCGGCATCTTCGACTGCATCCACCGCTTCTTCAACTGCTTCTTTTGCCTTTGCAGGAGCAGCCTTCTTGGCCCCTGATTTAGCAGCAGGCTTTTCAGTAGTCGCGCTCTTCTTGCCAGCAACCGGTTCGGTAACTAACTCCATGATAACGATCCGAGCATTGTCACCCTTGCGGTTACCCAGTTTCATAATGCGAGTGTATCCACCGGGACGATCGGCAAACATACCTTGGCTAACTTTTTCAAAGATTTCGCGAACGAGATCTTTGTCACCCAAAGCAGCGATTGCCAGACGGCGAGAATGAACGTCGCCACGTTTTGCCCAGCCGATGATTTTATCGACGTCGCCGCGCACTTCTTTAGCACGCGCTTCGACAGTCTTGATACGGTCGTTCAAAAACAGCGCACTGACCAGGCTTTTCTTCATAGCCTTAGTATGACTTGCGTCAGTACCGAGCTTACGACCTTTCTTGTAGTGTCTCATCGCTTCCTTCTCCTATAGTTTCAAATTGAGTTCCATCGAAATGAGCTTATCTTTAACCTCTTCGATAGACTTCGCGCCAAAGTTCCTAATGTTCAACAAATCGTTTTCCGAGAACTCAACGAGCTGGCGTACGGCATGAATGCCGGCACGCTTCAAGCAGTTGTACGAACGAACCGAAAGATCCAAGTCTTCGATTTGCTTATCGAGTTCGGCGTTGCTTTCTTGTCCTTCTGGCGCAAAGATTGAAGGAGTTTCGCCTTCTTCATCTTCGGTGGTTTCAGAAAGGCTCAAGAACGCGCCCATATATTGGTTGATAATGTTTGCTGCGCGGCAAACCGATTCAGTCGGCGTAATAGAACCGTCGGTTTCCACTTCAAACACCAACTTGTCGTAGTCGGTGCGCTGACCAACACGAGTGTCGGTAACGCTTGAAATACAACGACGCACCGGCGAAAACAGCGAATCGACGTGAATGATGCCGATAGGATCTTCGGTACGCTTGTTGCGTTCTGCCGAAACATAACCGCGCCCAACACCGATGCGGATAGACATATCAAGCTGTCCACCGTCTGCAATAGTTGCAATAACGTGGTCGGGGTTGATGAGCGTAAATTCTGTTGGAACATTCAGGTCTGCGCCGGTCACCGTGCAAGGACCAGAAGCAGAAATGTGAGCGGTAGCTTCTTCGATGTCGTCATTTAACGCCGAAAAAACCAGACCCTTCACGTTTAATACAATATCGGTAATATCCTCAATCACGCCTTCAGCAGTTGAGAATTCGTGCTGTACTCCTTCGATTTGGACGGCAGTAGCTTTTGCGCCATCCAGCGAAGAAAGCAACACGCGGCGCATGCAGTTACCCAGCGTATAGCCGTAACCGCGTTCTAACGGTTCAACCACGAACCGTGCAATAGTTTCACTTACCTCTTCAGTTGTTACCGTCGGCCTCATGAACTCTGTCATAGCGGGTAAGCCTCCTTAAAAGCCACAAATGATTGCAAAATTACTTCGAATAGAGCTCGACAATGAGCTGTTCACGAATGTCCAAATCGATTTGATCGCGTTGCGGAAGCGAAAGAACACTACCCTGCAACTTTTCAATATCGACTTCCAACCACGCAGGCACCTGAACACGCTCGTTAGAAATCAGAGCGCTCTTGATAACCAGCAAATCCTTGGCTTTTGGAGCAACCGCCACCAGATCACCAGGACGTACGCGAAATGACGGGATGTCAACACGCTTTCCATTTACGGTGATGTGTCCATGCCGTACCTGCTGACGTGCTTCGGCGCGTGATTTTGCAAACCCGAGTCGATATACCACGTTGTCAAGACGGCTTTCCAGAATGCGCAACAAGTTTTCACCCGTAACACCTGTTTGGCGGTTTGCCAATTCGTAGTAGCCGTGGAACTGTTTTTCTAGCAGACCATAAATACGCTTGGTCTTTTGTTTTTCGCGCAGCTGAAAGCGGTATTCGCTTTCCTTCGGGCGCTTTTTGCCAGCTTCACCTGGCGGGTAGTTGCGACGCTCTATAGCGCATTTATCCGTATAGCAGCGATCGCCCTTGAGGAACATTTTCGTTCCTTCGCGGCGGCACAGTTTGCAGTCCGCCCCTGTATAGCGAGCCATAATTGGATCCTTTCAGTTAAACGCGACGACGTTTGCGCGGACGGCAACCGTTGTGCGGAATGGGCGTGCAATCTTGAATGCTGGCTATTTCAAGTCCAGCGGCCTGCAGCGAACGAATTGCGGTTTCGCGACCAGAGCCTGGGCCCTTCACGAAAACCGAAACCTTACGCAGACCATGTTCCATAGCAATTTTTGCGCAAGCTTCTGCTGCCATTTGAGCAGCAAAAGGAGTTGACTTACGAGAGCCCTTGAAGCCAACCGTGCCAGCGGATTGCCATGAGATCACATTACCCTGAGGATCAGTGATACTAATAATCGTGTTGTTGAACGTTGATTTAATATGCGCAGCCCCAACTGCGATGTTCTTGCGCTCAGAGCGCTTGAGGCGTGTGCGTACGTTTTTCTTAGCCACTTATCTACCTCACTTCTTTTTTCCGCCGATTTGCCTTTTGGGGCCTTTGCGCGTGCGCGCATTGGTATGCGTACGCTGACCGCGAACGGGAAGTCCGCGACGGTGACGCAACCCACGATAGCAACCGATCTCCATGAGGCGTTTCACATTCTGAGTAACTTCGCGGTGCAAGTCGCCTTCCACCTTGAGGTTTTCCTGGATGTAGTCACGCAGCTTACTGATATCATCCTCGCTGAGTTCTTTTACGCGAACATCGGGGTTCACGCCAGTTTCAGCAAGAATCTTCTTTGATGTGGTTAGGCCAATGCCGTAAATGTAGGTCAAGCCGACTTCAATGCGTTTGTCGCGAGGAAGGTCGACACCAACTAGACGTGCCATATAATGGTCTCCTGTTTCTTCCTAGCCCTGACGCTGCTTATGGCGGGGGTTCTCGCAAATAACGAGTACCTTGCCATGGCGTCGGATAATCTTGCATTTGTCGCACATTTTCTTGACCGAAGGACGTACCTTCATTTTGCTTCCTTTCGGTTTGTGCAGGCTTTCAGTTTTGTAATCGCTGCCCCTTGCTGGGGAAACCCCTTCTGGGAAAAGCAACCTTGCCTGTTAAGCCCTAAAAATCATTTATTGTTATATGCCACACCCAGCCGCAGGTGATAGTTTGCTCCAAAAAACTTGCTAAAAAATTTCTCTAAAAAGTGCCTATGCACACAAAAACTGCACAAACAGCACCGCTGTTGTACAGCAAAACACGCTATTTATAGCGATAAGTAATACGTCCTCGGTCGAGATCGTAAACCGACAGTTCGACAGTAACCCTATCTCCTGGCAAGATTTTGATGTAGTGCATTCTCATCTTCCCTGATATATGAGCCAATATCTTGTGCCCGTTCTCGAGTTCAACCCTAAACATAGCGTTGGGCAACGCCTCGAGAACGTTACCCTCAAGTTCAATTACATCTGCTTTGGTCAAAAGCGCTCCTTCAAGCAACTCAGTCAATAACGACAAACGGAAATGATACCAAAAAAACTATTACTCACACAAGAGAAATTTTTGTGACTCTGAAGAAAGTTACGTGAGCTTGGAACAGCGCGGCAAGGAGCGGTACCACAGAAAACCTAGGGGGTGGAAAGGTGCATCAGGAAGTCAGCCCTTGCGATTACCTCTTCTGCAGGCATATTGGGAGTTTCAAACAACCAATGTCTGATGATGCCCACAAGCCCCGAAGTCACATAGTAAAAGAGGAATTCGACATCTTTCGCCGAAAACTGCGGGTTTTGCTTTTCCCATTCCGTGTGATACGCGCCATACAGATAGTCAACCACTTTATCGATAAAGTTGCCTTCCCCACGGTTTTCAAACACTGCCTTCAAGAGCACGCGGTGCTGTTCCGTAAATTTTATCAGCGCCGGAGTTATATCAAAAACGTTTGCAGGCAGTGCTTCAAGCTCTTTTTGGAAACCCACAAACAGGTCGTCTTGCATTGCCAAAAGAAGAGCGAACTGATCCGAATAATACTTGTAGAAGGTTTTTCGGGAAATACCCGCATCCTCGCAGATTTCACTGACGGTAGTCGAAGAAACCGATTTTGTTTCCAAAACAGCAAGGAACGAGGTAAATAGGCATTGCTTAGTATATCTTTGCCGAGAATCTTTAGGTTCAACATACATGTCTGAAACTCCTTAGAGACTTTTGTATCACATTATACATTACCAGTATACGGTTCGCTATCGAAAGGCGGCGCATAAGCTGGAACAGGCTTTTCAGCGTCGAATCGTTTTACCGAATACGTATACAGTGCGCTGATTCCGAAACAAATGAACCCGCCGCCGATAAACACTACCACGCGCATCAGAGTTTCAGCGTTCGCAATATCGATGGTGACCAACTTCAAAACGCAAGCAATAATGACGACCAGACCATAGAGCCTTAGTGGCTTCATTTTTGTCGCGAAACCGCAGCTAATGCATATGAGGGCACTTATCATCAAAACCAGACTGAAAACGTAGGGCTCTTCAAACCAGCTGGTCATTCCTTTGATAGGAGCCAGCACTGCGAACGTAAAGCATATCCCTAAGAAAACGCCGAGCCACGGAAACTTCACTGCGCGACTTACGCAATACGTTGTGCACACCAGCAAAGCAATGCTTGCGATTGCGAGAATTGCGCACAGTAACAGGTTTAATTCTTGCGGAACACTAAAAGCGATATAGGCAGAATTGATGGCGACCAAAACCAGTTCGTTGACGCGCATAAACATCCAGAAGCCGCCTTGCTTTTTGTCGCGAGCATCAAACTTCAGGGCAAAGAGCACGAGGAAACCACCGGTAACTGCGATAAGTGAAAAGGCTTCATTCGCGTTGCTGGCAAACATGATTTTCAGGATTGAAACTTCAAAAACCACTAACACCGCAGCCCTGAAAGCCACCAGGTACTTGCTCTTTTTTTCGGCGTCAAACTTAAGCCAAAAGTAACCCAACAGTGCCAAACACAAAGCCATATAGACAAACCCGAGAATAACGGTTCCCGATTCAACCAGCGCATCGTATCCACCCAGAACCATCATAACGAAATCTAAAGCCAGCACGCTCAGACCAAACCAGAAATAAACTTTGTTTTTCGTCAAATGAAAGCAAGCGGCAACAATAGCAGCGACAAGGATAAGCCCTGGTAAATGGGGTGGTTGAGAAATGCGCAACGATGCCAGAAAATAAACTCCTACTAAAAGTACGGCAATATAAACGCAAGCCATAATCACTGAAAACAGCTCATAAGGAGCACTTGCTTGAAGCTTTCTTTGAATAAACAGGCAGCTGAAAATATAAGCTATTGCCACCAGCACGGAAACACCCACGGCAATAATGGCAGCTTCATAAGTCGGTATCATGAAGAAGTGCCAGAACCCTTCCGCAGCAAAAGCCAGAGAGGTAATAGACAGCGGGAAAAGATAAGTCGAAACGAAAATAATTCCAAAAAGCACAACCGTGTTAAACATATGAAGACAAACGTGCACGGTGCTTTCTTTTTCCCGGATTGTTGCAAACGCAATAGCACCAGAAAGCAGCAGCGCGCCTACCAGCTGAATCAGGAACGCAACAGCAGCGATTCCCATTTGCGCAGGGTCTTCAAGCACGGAACTTTCGTTGTAGAAAGAATACATGGTGAATACCGCAACAAGCGACATAAACAACGAAGCAAGCAGACCAACCTTGAAAGCCTTTTGGTAACACAGCTTGTTTCCAACAACGATGAGCACAACCGAAAGCACGTGATAGACCAAAATTACCAGCAGGCGGTCTTGCGCCAGGCCAACCGAATAAGCAAAGCAGAGCGAAACGACCATGCCCACGTGGGCGATTATGTTCATCAGGAGGGAATCGGAAAGTTTCACCAAAGCAAGTGCTCCGGCAAGCCAAAGAAGCAAGAGTGCGAAGGCGACTATGTCGGGAATCATCTGGAAAAATGCGTGGGTCAACATGATTGAAATGTAGAAAGAGCCGCAACCGCAACCAAGCAAAGCGCTGGTGAAGTTGTTTTTCTTTTTATAGGTCAACGCAACGCCCGCTACGACCAAAACACTGCTGAAGAGGAACATGAGGGCTATTTTGATGGTATCCGTAAAGGCTGGAATGACGAGGAATCCTAGGAAAATGATGCCGAGAAACACCATTGCCGCCGCAATAACGCCGATTACGTTGCGCCCAAACCAGCTTTCCCTTGAAGAAGAGTCTTTTGGCTTTGGAAGCTTTACTGGCTGTAGCGGGGGCATCGAAGGTGGCAGATATGCGGAATGCGCTGGGTATGCTGGATGCACAGGTTGTGCAGGATGTGTTGGTTGTGTGAGGTACGTGGGGTGCGTGGGTTGCGCAACGGGTGGTGGAAAAGCTTCTGGTGCGTGGTGAAATCCTTCTTGATTATTAACTGGAGGAGGAAAGGCATGATTAGGGGTATTCATTATAGTTTCCTTTCGGTTACACTCTTATTTTTTACAGAAGATTCTTGCTCTGTGTAACCGTATTATAGACTATTGTTACCTTATATACAATAGTCTCTTTTAAGAAATTTTATTATGTTTCCCGTTCGCACAGCGGACACACATTAGAAGGATGAATAAAATGTGTCGCAAAACCAGAACAAGCCCCCACTAAACAATACCTAACTAGCCCCCCACTAGCCATAGTTCAAGAGAGATAAACCTGCTTCAAAAATTATGTTATACTAATATCAAATGTTAGATTAACAGAGATTTGGACACTTATGTACATTAAACGACATATTGAAAACGCCGTTTTAGAGAGAGCCCAAGAAAAAGGGGCTATTGTCGTTACTGGAGCAAGACAAGTTGGCAAGACAACGCTGATTGAAAATATCATGCCCGATATTGCCCAGATTACCTTTGATGATTTAGTGGTACGAAGAAGTGCTATTGAAGAACCTGCTGCATTTCTTCAGCTAAACCCTTCCCCGCTTTTTATTGACGAAGTGCAGTATGCACCAGAAATATTTCCCTTTATAAAAATGGCGTTAGACAAAAGCAAGCGCAAGGGAGACTATTTTCTCACTGGGTCACAAAGCTACGAACTCATGGAAAACGTGAGCGAAAGCCTTGCTGGTCGTGCCGGAATCCTTCAATTGTTGGGGCTATCGCTTCGCGAGATGCGAAACGAAAAATGGCATGAGCCTTTCTTGCCAACACTTGATTACCTGACAAGACGAAAAGAAGTGAGAGAAAACCTGTCGATAAGGGATGTATGGGGCATTATTCATGGAGGAAGCCTTCCTGAATTATTCGCAGAAGAAAGTTTTAACTGGCAAAACTTTTATGCAGACTACGTTAAGACCTATATTGAACGCGACGTTCGTAATCTGGCGCAAGTAGCCGATGAAATGCAGTTTATGAAGTTTATGGCAGTGTGCGCCGCGATGACTGGGCAACTTTTAAACTTAGCATCTATTGCTCGCGATGTGGGTATCAGCGAACCAACCGCAAAGCGGTGGCTGTCAATTCTGAGAACGAGCGATCTTGTGTACCTACTAAAACCTTATGCAAACAATGCAATAAAAAGAGCAGTAAAAACACCGAAGCTTTATTTTCTGGACACTGGCTTAGCTGCCTACTTAACGCGCTGGCTCACCCCTGAAACTCTTTCAAATGGCGCAATGAACGGACATTTTTTTGAAAATTTTGTCATTGTCGAAATTCTTAAAAGCTATACTAACGCAGGCAAACAGGAGGATTTCTACTTTTTAAGAAGTGGGAATGGCGAAGAAATAGATTTGCTCATTTTTCAGGATAATACGCTTTTCCCTATCGAAATCAAGCAACATTCAGCCCCAACGCCTAAAGACATAAGAAACTTTAATATACTGAATGAAATCAAGGGTATTAATATTGGCGAAGGCGGCATTGTTTGTCTTGCGCAAGATTTACTCCCCTTGAAAGATGGTCACAAAATAATCCCTCTTTGGGCGGTATAAGCTTACATAGACGATCTAAAAAGGCACTAGGAGAATAAATGTGTGTCGGGTGCGAAAGCAACCCCCTTGTCATGCTGAATGAAATGAAGTATCTATGGATCCTTCGCTAGCGCTCAGGATGACAGGGGGGTGGTGGATCCTTCGCTAGCGCTCAGGATGACAGGAGAGTTCAGGATGACATAAGTAACTTTCTTGTCGTCCTGAGCGAAGGGTGCGAAGCACCCGAAGTCGAAGGACCCAAAACGAAGTGAGCGAACGCGAACGAAGTGCAAATTGAGAGGTTGCGCAGCAACCGACAGATATTTATGGATCCTTCGCTAGCGCTCAGGATGACATACTCGCCCAGCATCTTCAAACAACTGCGCAAGTTTGAACGAAAAGGTATCGAGAAAAGTGGCATCATCGTCGCACAGGGCAATTTTCAGCATACTTCCCCCTGCGAAAAGCCTGCGAGAGAATGCAGCGCCGATTCACCCAAACAGGCTATCGCTTTAAAGTAGTCGCTTGAAGCTTGCGTTTGCACGTTTTTGAAAAACTCGCCCGCAAATACCAGCAGGTGGTCTTTAAGAAACGCGGCAATAGTGTTGGTTGTTTGCGCCGCAGCTTGGACATCGTCGCTCTCAAAGTGTGCTGCCAACTGCGCAAAAAGCTGCTCAAGGAAAAGAAATTCAAGCCCAATATGATCTTCTGGTTCGCGCCCTTGTTCGGCAAGTTCAAGACCAATCGCAGCGTAGGCTGCGCGCACTTCGAGCGTTGTTGGACCAAACACCGTGCGGTCGTCTGTGCGGTAAAACGATTCGTACGGCGAAGTTAAGCTAACGCCTACCATTTTGAACAAGAAAGTGAAATCACGCTGAAGCGCGACGAGCAATTCCGCAGCTTCACCCTGTGCGCTTGCGGCTTTCGCCAGCACGTCGAACAGGGTTTGCGAAGCCTGCGGATTAAGGGTGCTGAAAGGTTCTTCTAGCAGCAATTCGCGCTGAGCAATGAGCTTTTCTAAATCGGCTGCAACGGGCGCGCAGTAAAGTTGGCGCGCGAGGAAACCGCAAAGGATTTGGTGCGCTTGAATTGCCTTGAGGTCGAAAGTCATGGTGGTGCTTGCCCTATAAATTATGCTCTAGTGACTAATTTCGGTTGGGTTAAGCAGCGTACCGCCCTTTTCGGCATCGCGGTGCAGTTCCAAAACCACGTTGGGAGAAGTAGTGTCGCCCAGGTCGCCGATGGTGCAGTTTTTGCCGTGCGCTTTACGCAATTCGTCGATAAGCCCAAATTCGATAGCACGAACGGGGCAAGCCGATGCACATACGGGAGCCGGGCTGCCATCTTCCGTTTCTTCGCTACAGAGCGCGCATTTGTGCGAAAGCCCGTCTGCCATCTTAACTGGGTGATTGTAGGGGCACCTCTGTTCGCACGTCATGCATCCAATACAGGTTTCCTTGTCGTTGTTGACGATGCCGGTTTCAGAGTCTTTTTGCATAGCACCCGTGGGGCAAAATTCAACACACGCGGGCTTGTCGCAGTGGCAACACGTCATGGAAGCGTAATACGTGAAAGCAGTCGAGGTATAACCAGAGTCTGGTGAACCCTGCCAATCGCCGCCGCCAAATTCGTAAACCTTGCGAAACTTTTGGGGAACCTCAAGATCGTTGCGGTCAAAACAAGAGGTCATGCACGCTTTGCATCCGATGCAAATATCAGTATTGATATAAAAGCCATATTGAACCATTGTCTGCCTCCTTATGCCTTCTCGATTTTACACAGAATTGAATGGACGCCGTTGCCTTTTGAAAGCGGCGTGGGTCGAACAGATGCCAACACGTTGATGTTGCCGCCGAGGTCGAGCACGTCGGGGCTTCCCAGCGTATCGGCTTTTTGGCTTTCGGGTTTGTACCACGCGCCTTGCGGCAGCGAAAGAACACCCGGCATGATACGCGGCGTAACTTTCGCGCTGATGCGTGTTTTGCCGCGAGGAGTTGAAAGAATAACTTCGTCGTCATTCTTGATGTCAAGCGAAGCCGCATCTTGGTCGTTAATCCAGCACTGTTGCGGCGCGACCGAGGCCATCCATTCCACGTTTCCGTATGAAGAATGCGTTCTGGTCTTGACGTGATGTCCGATAAGCTGGAAGGGATAGTCTGTCTTTGCCACAGTGTCGCCGAAGCCTTCAAAGCTATTGTAATAAATAGGGAGTCCGGTGATTTGGTCAAGACCATCATCGGGAACGTAACCCGCACAAGTAAGATCCCACTGTTTCGAAACGTTGTAGGCCTGCTTCGAGAACACTTCGTACTTGCCTGACGGAGTTAAGGGAGTATCGTTTTCTACCACAGCCGGCGTATGGGTGTCAGTTTGCTTAATTAAGCCCTTTTCCTTGAATTCAGCGAAAGTTTTCGGAAGATCACTTCCTGCTTCAACAGCTTCGTTGTAGAAGTGCTCTACCCAATCAAGCTGCGTTTTTCCTTCGGTGAATTCCTTGTCGATTCCTAAACCTTTGGAAATGAGCGTGCAAATTTCGTAGACCGGCTTTGATTCATACAAAGGCTCGATTGCCGCAGTTTCACAAACCACAAAACCTGTCCATGCACTGCCACCAGCGATAATGTCGTCCTCTTCAAAGGAAGTGGTGCCCGGCAAAATGATATCGGAAATAAGCGCGCTTGGCGTTAAGTAGCAATCCACCGTAACAATCATGCGAACGCCGCTATCTTGTTCATCAGGCAGGTTGTAAATGCGCAACATGTCGTTAAGGTCGCCGTGCTGCCCCATCATAACGTTCGAAGCGTAACTCCAGATGAACTTAATGGGAGCCTTCAGCTTAATTTCGCCTGGCGTGGTGGCGTATTCCTTATCTTTGCCTGCCCAGCGAACACCCCACGTGGTGTCGTTCATCGACTTATAGTCTTCGATGGCGTGATACCAGTTGAAGAAGGAAATTTGAGTTTCAACGGTATTCTTTTCAGCAAGATTTGGCAGCGTCGTTGAAATGTCAAAAGGTACGCCGCCGATGCCTTCACGGGCGCCCGTGCCGCCGCCAGAAATGCCAACATTTTTCGTGATAGCCGCAATAAGGCCGATCGAGCGGGTGTTATTGCCCCCATTGCTGTGACGCTGCGGCCCCCACCCTTGAATCGTTGCGGTGGGACCGTTGACGTAAAGTTCCGCAATTTCGCGAATTTGATCTGCGGTAACGCCCGTAATAGCACTCGCCCACTCTGGCGTTTTTTCGCCCGTGCCAGCATACACGCCTGTTCCCTTGAGGTACGCCTCATAGGACATGTCTTCATTAAGCTTCAAAGCCCCCAATGCGTCAAACCCCATGAAGGTTGCGTCTTTTGGTTCGGCGAGCTTCATGTCTTCGACAAAACTGTCGCTAAAGAAGCCGACGAATTTTTCCCGAATGAAAGCGCCATCAAGCTGGTTGGAAGTGTAGAGGTGATGAAGCATGCCAGCCACAAACGCCACGTCAGTGCCGGGGCGCAAGGCCACCCACGTGTTTGCCACGCCAACAGCGGTGTCGGAAAGCATGGGATCGATCACGACGATGCGCGCTTCGGGGTTTTGCAAACGCACCTGCGTGATGAGGTAACTCATTGCAGAGCCGCTCATGCGAGTGTTGGCGGGGTTATTGCCAAACAGCACGATGTTCTTGGAATTCACCAGGTCGGTCACTTCGTTGTTCGACCAGGCGTCGCCAGAAAGGAGCGGAAGTTCCCAGGTGATTTGCCCTGTTGAATAGTCGCTGTACATACGCAGGTAGCCACCCCAAACGTTCATGAGGCGTGCAAACGCGCTGTTGTCGGGATGCCACGAGCAAGAAACGCCGCCGCCCAGCTGCCCCGTGCCGTACTGGATGTAGAAGGCGCCGTTGCCGTATTCTTCCTTGATTTCTTTCATGGTGCTGACGATTTCGTCGATTGCTTCATCCCAGCTAATTGCTTCGTACTTGCCCTCGCCGCGCTTGGTACCTTTGACACGGCGCAGAGGTGTTTGAACGCGAGTTTCGTTGTAGATGCGCTGGCGGTTGGTTCTGCCGCGCACACACGAACGCATTTGGGCGATTTCGCCAGGACCGAAGTTGTCGGTGCCGTCGTCGTCGATGCCGATGCGCACCGCGGTGCCTTCTTTGACATACACTTTAAGGGGGCATCTGCTGCCGCAGTTCACGTGGCAGCCAGACCAAACCATGGTGTCGTAGTCAAAGCCAGCCATGCCCGCAGGTTTTTCTAGGTCGATTTTTTTGGGGGCACAGCCCGTGAGCGCGAACATGCCGCCCATAACGCCGCTCCAAGCAACAAAGGCTCTGCGGCTGATGCCAAGTTTTGTTTTAGTAGAATTTTCCATGATTCTCCTTTCATGTTCGCCCGCTTTTCCCCTCTTCGCGCGAGCAGACTGTTGAAAACAGCAGAAGCTTCTTCCCGTTTTGTGTGCTTTGAGGGCACTTTGTGAGTGAAACACTGCAAGTGGAACCTAGTTAGTGGAACTTATTAAAACTCTTAAAATAGAGTATTTCCTTAATTATATAGGATAATGATACTCGTACGGAATAGTCATTTTTTCCCTATCTCTCTTTTTTATTGAGCGTTATTGAGCGTTATTGAGTTTTTATTCGCTAAATATTTCTTCTTGTTCCTTGAAACTTTGCGGACGTGCCGCTACAATGGGAAATCGCGCGTTTTGCGACAACAAGTGGGTCGTTAGCTCAGTTGGTAGAGCAGGGGACTTTTAATCCCAAGGTCGCGGGTTCGATTCCCTCACGACCCACCACTTTTTTGTTGGCGCGTGTTTTTGTTTCCTATTCGGTGGAAACGTTCGCTGAACTGGGTCATCGTCCAATGGCAGGACTCTGGTTTTTGGTACCAGCTATCGGGGTTCGAATCCCTGTGACCCAGCCATATCTTTACGCTGATTTACAATCAGCGTAAAACTCGAAGCTACAAAAATCCCATGTATTCAATCTTACCCCTTACGCGCTTTCCTTCACGTGTGAAACACGCTCAGCCGCGCAGCGGGGCAATCTTGAACACCTGAAATTTTTTCGCTGACATTTGTGGACCCGTGGCAGAACGCTTTCTTTGTTGGAATATTCCAGCACGCCTGTCATCCTAAGACGCACGCATGTCATCCTGAGGCACAGCCGAAGGATCTAAGTATGGGTCCTTCACTTCGTTCAGGATGACAAGGGAGTTGCTTCCCATAATGTCATCCTGAGGCACAGCCGAAGGATCTAAGTATGGGTCCTTCACTCCGCTCAAGACGACACCCCTCCCATCAGGGACTTTATAAATCACGTTAGAAATGCGATAGATTCACGAAAGGTTTGCGTAGCTTTCCCGCTAAATCCTGTTAGGTTTTGACTAGATTCAATTGAACTTTCGTTTAGATTTCCATAAGGTTTCCTGCGCAAAAAATAGAGAATTCTGTGTTTGATTCGCATAAAACGCTGGCTAAGCTTTCTTTCTAGCAACTATTAATACGCCACGAGCGCCTGGTAGAAAGAAATGAGGAAAAATGAAAACCACAACGAAAGAGCCCCTGTGTTTTCCCTACAAATCAGCAAAAAGGGATAGAGTTCGAAACCCGATGTCTTTTTTGCAACCTTTGCAGTGGCTCCTCGCTTTACTTTTAGCAATATCTTTTTTCCCGATGTCTTTCGCGTCTTGCGCCGACAGTGCCTACGCAAACTTAAACAATCCTCCCGAAACCCTTTCAGGAAAATTCACCCTTGACCCCTCTTTTACCTGCACGCCTTCGTACACCAATTCCGCTGGGGGTTTTCCCGGAAGCGTAACCCTTAATGGCGGCTATACCGTGGTTAGTTTTGGTTCAAACGATTCTGGCAACAATGGGCGCATTCTTTGCGTAAGCCCTGGGGCGGCTAACTGGGGAGACCCTTCGAACCTGAATAATCGAGGCGGCGACCTACAGGCTAGCTGGCATCACAATGACGAAGCTCAAAGTATTGCCTGGTATCGCATTTCGGTCACCCCCGACAAACAACCTGCTGTTGGCGTATTTGGAGTGCAGTATCTGGGCGATACTTGGCTCGCTATTACGTGGGAATTTGGTGGCTTAATAGAGCTGCAAAAAACCTCGAGTGACCTTGGTATTTCAGCAAACAACAGCTGCTATTCGCTGGCAGGGGCGACCTATGGAATATACCGATCAAGCGAACACGCATATGCGGACAGTGGTCGGATAGGAACACTGATCACCGACACAAACGGATACGCGAAGAGCAAGAGTATATTGGGTTTTGGTACTTATTTTGTAAAAGAAATTCAGGCACCACCAGGGTATTTATTGAATCCTCAGGTTTATCAAGTGGCACACAATTCCTCTATAACGCGCACCGAAACCACCGATGAGCCCCAGAAAAAAATGATTGATCGATTGGTTCAGAAAACGGATTCCCAAACGGGGATTTCAGTTGCACAAGGTGCTGCCTCCTTGCGGGGTGCCGAATTTACAGTGCGATTTTACGCAGGGTCTTTTGACGTTGTTGAGCAAGCAGAAGCAAGTGGAACCCTTGCTCGCACTTGGGTTTTGAAGACTGACGCAAACGGAAATGCGTTGCTGACAAATTCCCACAAGGTATCTGGAGATCCGTTTTACTATACTGCGGAAGGCGAAGTTCTGCTTCCCTTAGGCACCTTGGTCGTTGTTGAAACAAAGGCTCCAGCAGGTTATAACCTAGATGATGGTGCAGGCGGAAAGCCAATTCCACACCTCATTCGCATTGATGCACAAAATGACGCTGAAAGCCCTTCTCTTTTTCAGCCCGCCCCTGTTCCTGATTCGGTGAAGCGCGGCGATTATCGACTTATCAAAATGGTTCCGTCAACCCTCGATGAAAGGGATCAATCCCTTACAAAACTACCTGTTGAAGGCATTGAATTCACATTCACCCTGGATAATCCCGGGAAAGAAAATCACGGACAAACAATTGATTCTGCTACCAGGCGTGAGTGGCGCATAAAAACAGACGCTAACGGATATGCCGACACAACGGGGCTGCATTCCGGCAATGATATTTCTGTTCCTGGAGCTCTTCCTTATGGAACTTATATCGTGCAAGAGATTGTGCCGCCAGAAGTATTTCAGCGGTTTAAAGAAAAATACGGTATTGCGCTTTCGGTTTTGCCGCCCTGGAAAATCACGATTTCAAAAAATAGGCAATTCGATGCAGTGCAGCTGGTTGAAAACACGGTGACGCAATCAGCAATCAAGATTATTAAAACAGATGCGGAAACAGGCGAGCGAATTTCATCTGCAACCACTTTCAGGATTTACGATTCCCAATCTCAGCTAGTCACTTACACTTCGCATTATCCGGAAGAGATTATTCTTGATGAATGGACAACGCTTAATGGATGCTTGACTTTGCCCATGAAGCTGATGCCCGGTCTGTATTGTCTCGAAGAAGTTGTTGCCCCGGAAGGGTACGCACTGGCAGCCGAAAGGATTCCTTTCGAGGTACCCGAAAATCAGAGTTTTAACTGGGATGATCCGCTTGAGGTAGAGTTTAGCGATTTCCCCATAAAAGGCTCTCTTGAGATAGTTAAATCTGATGCTGCCACAAAACGCTTTGTTGTAGATGCGGAATATTGCGTTGCGGCTTTTGCCGACATCGTTACACCAGATGGAACGATAAGAATAAGAGAGGGTGAAGTGGTGGCATCTGGTTTGAAAACCGACGAAAACGGTATTGCTCGTGTTGATGATTTGTACTTGGGCGTCTACCAAATTCAAGAGACCCAGGCGCCGTCAGGATATGCCCTCGATACCGAAAAGCACGAGATTGCAATAGTAAGTTCGGGGCAAGAGGTGCCTGTGGTAAGCATGTGTGCCGCGGTTGAAAATAGTCCTTCCTGTTTGCGACTTCTGAAGTATGATTCGGACACAGGGAAGCCTCTTGCGGGGGCAACCTTTCGTGTGAAGAAAGAGAGAGATCCTTCGGCTTCGCCTCAGGATGACAGGTTGGCCCAGGATGAGGGAATGGCTGGAGGAGATGAGGGTAATGAGGGTGAGGGGATGACTGGGGGTACTGGGGGT
>Ga0209755_10001617_pt1 | contig 34127 bp, 30 predicted proteins | sample TergutCo191P1_FD_187301 | JGI IMG/M metagenome (GOLD analysis project Ga0209755, IMG submission 187301) | Cornitermes sp. P1 segment gut microbial communities from Petit-Saut dam, French Guiana - Co191P1 (SPAdes) (version 2) | ecosystem: Host-associated > Arthropoda: Insects > Digestive system... | reverse complement strand
TGAGAGCGATTCCTTTTCCGAGATAAGAGCCGTTCTTTTTATCGAAGATTCCCGCGTAAGTGGGATCAAATGCCGCGTCGACATCCGCCGACAACATTGATGAACGTGAAAAACACAGGCGAAGATCCGCGAAAGACCCGCCGCAAAGGGTGTTTAAAAAGTTTTCAAAATTGAGAGAACGCGCGCCTGTGTTTCCCGCGGAGCCTGTTTCCTCTTTGTCTGAGAGATAACAAACTAATGTTTTTTCCGGCGCGGTTTTCGTTTGCGAAAGATCGATAAGTGCTTTTAACGCGGGATACGCGCAGCAGCGATCGTCATGTCCGTAAGCGCCGATCATGCTGCGGTCAAGTCCGACATCGCTTGCTTTGAAAGCGGGAACAAATTCAATTTCCGCGCTCGCAAAATCTTTTTCTGTGATGCCGTATTTTTTGTTTAACAGATCGAGTAACGCAAGTTTTACTTTTTCTTTTTCATCTTTGTCATTGTACGGACGCGAGCCTGCGAGAATGTCCAAATCTTCGCCCTCAACAATTTGCGAGGCTTTCTTTTCCATTTGTTCTTTCGCAAGATGGGGAAGTAAGTCGGTAATTGTGAAAACAGGATCGTTAGGAGTTTCGCCGATTTTTATCGGGATTTTTTTTCCTTCTTCGTTTACAAAAACGCCGTGCATTGCAAGCGGTATTGTAGTCCACTGGTATTTTTTTATGCCGCCGTAGTAATGAGTGTCGAATAACGCAAGATCGGAATCTTCGTAAAGCGGATTTTGTTTTAAATCGAGGCGCGGCGAATCAATATGCGCTCCAAGAATGTTGCAGCCTTCGACAGCGCTCTTTTTTCCGATAACTGCCGCAAGAACGGACTTACCTCTGATGTTTTGATAAACCTTCATCCCCGGTTTAAAAGTTTTTTGACTAATTGTTTCGATATCTTCAAATCCGTTTTTTTTCAGTAAATCGCAAATTACATCGACACATTCGCGCTCTGTTTTTCCCATATCCAGAAATTGTTTGTAAGATGAAGCGAGTTCATCAACTTCCTTTTCCGTACTTTTATCGATATCTTCCCAGCAATTTTTTAATTTCAAAAACAGCTTGTCGGATAATTTTTCTTTTTTCGTTTTTTCTTTTGCCATAATGTTCTCCTAAGTTATTCTATTAATGGTTTAACTATGATACTATATTTTCTATGAAAATACGAGTACGCTACGCGCCTTCCCCAACCGGACTTCAGCATATCGGCGGGATTAGGACTGCGCTTTTTAACTATCTTTTCGCTCATTCACCACAAGGTGACGGAAGCGGCAAATTTATTCTGAGGCAGGAAGACACCGACAGAACGCGTTTTGACGAAAGTTATGTGCAAAATCTTTACGATACGTTTGATTGGCTGGACATCAAATGGGACGAAGGACCTATACCTGACAACGAGGTCGGAGACCGAAGTTTCCAAGCTGGAGGAGGAGAGTTTGCTCCATATGTCCAGTCTGAGCGTATAGCGCTTTACAAAAAATACGCGCAGGAATTGCTTGATAAGGAGCAGGCTTACTATTGTTTCTGCTCGGCGCAGAGAATCGAAGAAGTGCGTTTGCAAAGAGAAGCCGCAAAATCATCGGAAAGCGGTTACGACCGTTTTTGCCGAAACATCGATCCTGCCGAAGCCGCGAAAAGAGCCGGCGCCCATGGCGGCGGGGGCGAGCCTTGCACAATCAGATTAAAAATTCCGTTAGGTGAAACAACGCTTTTTCACGATCATCTGTTAGGTGACATTGAATGGAAGAATGACGATGTAAACCCCGATCCTGTGCTGTTAAAATCCGACGGTTTCCCGACATATCATCTCGCGAATGTTGTCGATGATCACCTAATGGAAATAACTCATGTGTTACGCGCGCAGGAGTGGCTCGCGTCTACGCCTCTTCATGTGATCATGTACAAGGCGTTCGGCTGGACACCGCCCGAATTTTGCCATCTTCCGATGGTGATGGGGCAGGACGGGAAAAAACTTTCCAAGCGTCACGGCGCGACAAGCATCGATGAATTCCGCAAGCAGGGATATCTTCCCGCCGCCTTGATAAATTACGTCGCTCTTTTGGGCGCGTCCTACGAAGAAGGAAAAGATATTTATACAATTGATGAACTCGCGCAGCGTTTCAGTTTGGAAAAATTAAATAAAGCGCCCGCAGTTTTTGATTATAAAAAACTGGAATGGTACAACGGTCAATATATCAGAATGATGAGCGATGAAGAATTAGCGGAATTGTGTTTACCGTTCGCGATTGAAGCTGGTTTATTCGAAGAATCTCTCGCAGAGGCGCAGAGACGCGGAGAACGCAGAGAAGAAGAAAAGTTATCAGGTCGGAAGCCTACTGATGAACAGCGAAAGATTTTTCTTGCTTCGATGGCTCTAGTGAAAGAACGTTTGGTGTTTCTCAACGAGGTTCCTGAGAAAATCGCATATTTATTCAGAGAACCGGAAGTTCCCGCAACGGAAGAATTTATTCCAAAAAAATGTGATCTTGCAAAAGCGGTTGAACTTTTACAGATTGGAAAAGAAATCGCGCGTACGTTAGCTGAAATGCCCGATGATGAACAGGCGGAAAACTTTATCAAAGCGGAAGCCGAGAAGCGTGAGGTGAAACTCGGCGATCTGATGATGCCTCTGCGTGTAGCAATCACAGGCAGCCGCGTTAGTCCTCCGCTTTTTGGATCGCTAAGAATTCTTGGCGCGGATAAGGCTGTTGAGATGGTGGAGAGGGCGTTGGGGAGAATTGGTTGAAATCACCTATACAACGTGAACATATAAGCCCCGAAAATTAAAATAAGTATTACGCCTTCCCAGCGGTTTATTTTTCCTTTTGATAACGGAACCATGACGAGTAACAGCATGATTGTTATGCCGAAGAGCCACAGCATGTCGGTAACAAACAAATTGTGATTAACGATTTTAATCGGGCTGACAACTGTTGTTACTCCGAGAACTCCGGCGATATTGAAAAAGTTTGAACCGATTATATTTCCGATTGACAGGTCGGCTTCTTTTCGGAACGCGGCGATTAATGACGAGATTAATTCAGGCGTGCTTGTGCCGACTGCTACAATCGAAACCGCGATGACGCGTTCGCTGACTCCCCACTGTAACGCGATCTCTTTCGCGCCTTTTACAAACCATCCGGAACTGAAATACAATCCGACAACCGCCGCGGCGATTATTAATATCGCGATTATAGGCTTCATGGTCGCGGGTTCTGTTATTTTTGTTTGGGCGGTTTTTTTCGATTTCATTACCGACCACACGGTATACACGACTAATATTGATACAAAAATAAAACCTTCAAAAAAACCGATTGTGCCGTTGTAACCGAAAACGAACACAAGGAGCGTTACGAAAAACATTACAAAATAATCAAAACCGATTGCCGCGTTGCGGATTGGAATCGGAGAGATTATTACAACAATTGCCAATATGCATCCTATGTTGGCAATGTTTGAACCGATTACATTTCCTAACGCGATGTCGTGCGCGTTTTCCAAAGCCGCTCCAACGCTGATAAACATTTCCGGCGCGGAGGTTACATAAGCTACGATTGTGAGCCCAACAACAAGCGTGCTGATTTTTAAATAACGAGCAAGCTGAACGCTGCCTGTTACAAGCCAGTTGCCGCAAATTATCAATACAAGAAGCCCTGCCGCGAGATACACGTAAGGAATTAAAAACGCAAAAGCAGTCCCTGAAAGTAATTGATCCATGATTTAAAAATAATATCATGGTTATTTGTTATCGTCAAAGTAATTTATTTAATCCTTCAAACACAGATCCCAAATCATCAAAATGACGAAAAGCTTTGTAATCAAGAGTAGTAGACATATTATTAATAATGATGATATTTCCGCCGCTTCGCAAAGTGTATTCCGGCATCGCGGCGGCAGGGTAGACTGTCAGGCTTGTTCCGAGCACCAGCATTAAATCCGCCTGCTGCGATTCGATCGTCGCTTGTTTCAGCGCTTCTGCGGGAAGGCTTTCTCCGAAAAATGTGATTGCCGGTTTTAAAACTCTGCCGCATTTGGGGCACTTTGGCATTTCTCCTTTGCGCACAGCTTCTGCAGCTTCTTCAAAACTAACGCGAATTCCCGCGCAGCGCATACAATAATGTATCGTCGGCGATCCGTGAATTTCAATTACATTTTTACTTCCGCCCTTTTGATGAAGCAGATCGATATTTTGCGTTATCAATGCTTTCAAGTAACCTTGCTTTTCAAGTTTGCCAAGTACGTTATGAACAATAGACGGCTCTTTTTCATTAAGATTGTAAATGAATGATCCGGCATTAGTATAATAAAATGACGGATCTTCTTCAAAATAATTGATATCAAAAATTTTCTCAGCGTCCATTTCTTTGTACAATCCGTTTTTACCGCGAAAATCACGAATGCCGGAAAGAGTGCTGACACCCGCGCCGGTGAGAGCAACCAAATGCTTCGCTTCTTTTATAAGTGTAAACAGTTCGTTAATATTTTCAGAGGGAGTTTCCATTATTTTAGTATACCATATATTTTCGCTATAGCATAATAAAAAGTTCGTGTTAGTTCGTGTGATTTGCGGCAAAAATTTTCTGTATTGTGCCGTCATCAAACAATCCATCCAACGCGTTATTCAGCGCATCCGTCAGCGTGTCATTTCCTTTTTTTAAAGCGATTGCTATGTGCTCGTCAGCTTCGCCTTGCCATATAACTTCAAAAACAGAGTCGTCTTTTTCCGCATAATAAAACGAGACAATATTATCTGTTATGATAAAATCGATTCGTCCCAGTAATAATTCATCAAAACAGTTTAGTATTTTGTCATAAGAAAAAGAAGCGAAAATAATTCCTTGCGAGCGTATTCTTTCCGCGAAATATTGCGCGGTTGTATCGCTCTGATACGCAGCGCGGTATCCCGCAAGATCTTGCACAGCAAAAGCAGCTCGCGGTTGTTCGATTTTTGACGGAGGGTTTTTTAACGCAACGATAGTCATCGAGCTGGCGGTATATGGTTTTGTGAGATTGTATTTTTCCTGACGCGCGGGAATTATTGTAATATTAACGGCAATGTCGTATCTATTCGCGTCAAGCCCAGCTAGTAAGCCTTCCCATGATGTGTCAATGTATTTAACCTGCAGTCCCAATTTATCACCAAGCGCTTTTGTCAGTTCGATGTCGAAGCCGGCAGGCGTTATTCCGTCTGCCTCGTAATACTCCATCGGAGGGTATCCGAATTCAACGCCGACAGATAGTATGCCTTCTGAAATTGTCAATCCGTGTTTTTGTTTTACGCACGCCAAGAACGTTATGCAAAACATCAAAAGCAAAAAAGATAATGATAAAGTTTTTTTCACTGCGCTGTAAATATTTAATTATTTCGTAACAACGCTTCAAATGCGGCGATTACCTGAGGAGTATCCCAATGAATGGAGCCTGTAACTTTTCCGATTATTTTTCCGTCGCGATTGATTATAAAAGATGTAGGAATCGCGTTTATTCCGTAAAGACCGCTAACCCTAGCGTTACTGTCAAGCATTACGGGAAATGTATATTTATTATTTTGAATAAACTGCCGCACCTGATTTGCGTCTTCTTTTATATTAACAGCAAGTATTTCCAAATCGTGATTGTTGAACCGCTGATAAAGAGTTTCCATGGACGGCATTTCCGCTCTGCACGGCGGACACCATGTCGCCCAAAAATTCAGAATAACAACTTTTCCTTTATATGAAGAGAGAGAGGCACTCGCTTCTTCAGATGCGTCGTTGTTAAGCAGTTTAAGCGTAAAATCCTGAGGATTCGTCTGCGGATTAACAACTTGAATTCTTGCGCCGAAAAAAAGCCTTGCAATCTCGGTAGAAATCTGAGCGTCGGCTTGTTTGGGAATACATGAGAGTAAAGCAGCGCAAATAACCAAAAGTGTGAAAGTATTTTTATAATTCATATAATTACCTCACTATTATTATACATTAAAATATTAAATAAACAATTATTTTTTTTGAATGATATCTACAGTTTTATTATAAATTTATCATATTCAGCCAATTTGCTAAAATTCTGAAGGGAAGCGCTTTATCTTCCGCCCAAATAATAAATTGAAACTGCCATTTTTGAAGAGTGATGTTCAGCGCTGAAAATCTGTTTGTAATGATCAATATTCCGATGATGATAAGCAGGATACCGCTGATTTTTTTAATTAACGGTAATTTATCACGAAACCATTTTGCGGGTGTCAGATAACGATCAAAAAACAGCGCAGCTAGCAGAAAAGGAATTGCGAGCCCCAGCGAATATAGAGCGAGATAAAGCGCGGCGATTCCTGATGTCCCGCTTTGACCTGCGAGAAATAAAACGCCTGTAAGAATCGGTCCTATGCATGGAGTCCAGCCAGCGCCGAAAGCCGCTCCTGCCAGAAACGCTCCGATAAATCCTCTCAAGCCATGTTTGTTTTTTCGTGTTATGTGAAATCGTTTTTCGTAGTTAAGAATCGCGATAAAATCAAAAATATAATTTATTCCAAGAATAATTACGATTATTCCGGCGGCTATTCTTATATAATTTCCGATGCCGCCCATAAGCAAAAAAGTTGTCGATATTATAATGCTTAAAATAATAAATATTGCCGTGAATCCCAAAATAAAAAAGAGGGTAGTAATAAAAAGTATAAAACGTTTTTTGCCTGTCCGTTCTTCATCTCCTGTTGTTGACGATAATCCTCCCGCGCCGCCGAGAATACTCAGATACGAAGGTATTAACGGCAGTACGCAGGGAGAAAAGAACGACAAAAAACCGGCTGCAAATGTTAGTAATATTGACGGATAATCGCTCATTTAAAAATCATTCTTAATTTAATTGTTGTTTCTCTTATTATTGTTCGGTCTGTGACGATCCATGTTTTTTCTGAAATTTCCGTGATGTTTGTTTTGGAAACTGTCAAAATTGTGATTTGGATTAAACGCAGGGAAATTGTAAGCGCGATCTCCGATGGTTAATTTTACGGGGTGAATAATATTTCTGAACTGGTGTCCTTCAATGATAACTCTCGCGTCTTCGCGTAATCCGTTAATAAAACCGATGTAGCGGTTCAACATTGGAACCAGATAAAGAGCGGAGTCTGAATTTGGCGCGTCATTTTGAATAGCGATAAATCCTCTTTCCAGTTTGAGAATTCCGCTTATCGTAATTTGGTTTTGTCCGCGCTGACGATCGTTGTCTCTGTTTTGAGGATTCGCATTTGGACGATGCTCGCTTCTTCTTTCAGGATTAAAATTGGGTCGCTGTCCTCTTCCAGCTTCGGGATGAACCTCCCGGCGTTGTTCGATTCTTGCCTGAGGATCAACAGCGTTTCCGTCTCTGATACCTTGCGCTGAAATCATACCGGTCATTAAAATTGCGATAATCATTAAAACTAAAAATCTTTTCATATAAACCTCTCTTATATTAGTATGTACATTTAAAACCAAAAAATCAAATATGCGTTACAAATATATTTTGTAAAAATTTGATATTATATTGTAACCTTTTACTAACTATGCTGAGCTGCAAGTGTTATCAGTGATATCAGCAGTAAAAACGCAAGAACAACTATCAAAATAACGATTGCGGGAATAAAACTAAAACTTAAGATAAGCCATATTCCTAAGGTATTAAAGACGGCGCGGTACAAGAAAACAAGACTGTGAAAAACGACAGGAAGAATCGGCAGCATTAAAACAAAGAAATAACGCGGTCTTGATTTTACGCGGTATCGCCATGAAATAATAATTATGTAAATTGCCATGGGCAGGAAAAAAAGCACAGCGGCAAGCCGGTTTAGAATTTCAGCCTGATAAACTTGCAATATATGTCCCGCTGTTTCAACTTTTTCTGAAGCAATAAAAAGTTCATCAATCTGAAGGTTAGTTAATCCGTGCTGTATATGAGAGACAAGGAGAAAATCTTCAAAACTTATATCAAGAATAAACATCGTCCTGTGTATTCCGTCTGAGTTTTCTTCGCCGTAAAGCCACACGCTCTGATTGTTTTTACTGTTATCTTCACGATCAAGCGAATGAGTTAAAACAAGCAGCTGAGGTTTATCGTTTTTAATGAACGGAGTTAGTTTCGCATAACGCGACATTACGCTGAATTTAAGATTGTTGTCTGTGTCAAAAGTCATTATTTCAAAATCCATGCCGTAAGCGGTATCAGGCGAAGTTGTAAGCGCTGAAAATCGCATAACAGCCCTTCCGTTCTCGTACGGAAGGGAGAATAACGCGCTGTTTAAAATATCTCCCAGAGTGACATTCATTTCATCAATAAAGAACGCTACGTTTTTCGCGTTAAGTTCACTGACCGCAAGAAAAGACGCCGCGTCCGGATCATCGGGTGTAAGCGATAATAATTCGGTGAAAATGTAATAAGCGTCTACCCATCTTTCCGAGTTCATCGCTTGATAACCGGAAATTTTTATATTGTAGAGTTGTAAGAGGCGTTCTTCTCTGTGGCTCGGCGCTTGTGATGAGATCATGTTCCATGCGTCGCTTGCAAGTCTTGCCGCGTTTGTCTGCTGAGCGCTTCCGTTTACAGCAAGACGCATCCCGTGATTTGCAAGCCAGTGAGCGTCAAAATATCTTTTTTCTTCAAAAGCGGTTCTGCTTAGTGAAATTGCTTTTGTTGCGTCAATTTCTTCGTTGTTTTCAGATAACGCGTAATCCGGCTGGATAAACCATGTGTGCGCCGAGGATTCGGTGTCGCGGTTGTTTCTTGCAATCGCGGCGCGGGCATGCTCTTTTTCTTCGGTTTCTTCAAAAAATTGTTTTTCAAGATTTATCGCAATTTTATTTTTTGCGTCTTCAAGTTCTTCGCTTCTGTACCAGATGCGATCGCATATTTTTATATATTGCGACGCTTCATACCATTCGCCTTTTTCCATACTGGCAAACATGTTTCTTCTTGCAAGTTTATATAAATTTCCGCTGAAAATAAGATTTTCCTCGTAATTTTTTAACATCGGCATAGCAAAGAAAAAAATTATTACGTATACAATCGCTGCGATAATTGCCGTCATAACAGAAGATATAATTCGTTTAAAAAATATATCCGAAAAACTTTTGTAATGTTCTTCGAGCACAGATGCCGATGCAAATCCGAAAGGAATTACAAGCGCGGAAAAAGCGAGAGCGGGAAACAAATTAAAAACATCCAATGCGCCCTGTATAAATCTCCAGTTACGTGAATAAATAAATAACGGCGCTTCCGATCCTGGAAAAATAAAACGAAAAATCAATATAAAAAGAGAAGAAATAAGAACATAAAAGATCAATATTGCCTGAGGCGAGCGTAATTTATCAAAATTAAATGTCATTGTTGTCTTTCCTTCTTGCGGCAAAAGCCAAAAGAGAATAGAGATAAATCAATGCGCCAAAGATGAAAAAGAATAATGGAAGAGCAAAAGGTGCCGTCAGTGTCTGTTTAAAAAACGAATCGACTATTTCATGCATCTCAGGAGTATTGAAAAATGTGCTAAGTGAAAGAATGCCTCTGAATACAAGAGTAGCCATAAAAAGATTTGCAAGAGGCCATGCGCTGAATTTAATAACATAGCCCAATGCGCATAACAAGAAAATAAATGCGCCTGAATAAAATAAATAGGAAAAGAATCCGGCATCGAATTTCTTTTGAAACATTTCCGCGTTTAATCTGATATCAATATCAAGGCTTCGCAAAAACCACGGAGTGTCGTCTCCGAAAGGAACAGGAGGAAGTGAAAATATTGTTTGTTCGGAATTTATGCGAACAGGAATGGCGGCTGACGCAGCGTTATGCGAACGGTAAAAAACCAGCGGTTGATTTGGAGCCGCGACAACCCTCGGTCCGAGAGGATTTGCAGCTCCTTCAAGCAGAACAACTTCGGTTAAATTTCTGTTAGGTGAATTGGAAAGAATTAAACCCTTATTGCCAAGTTGTACTCCTGTTGTTTGAGCGATATATACAGGCATGGTATTCAATCGATTCAAAGCTGTTGCAATTCCGAAATTAACAGCAAAAGAAAGTATCATGACGCATACTATCGATACAGGCGCAAAAAATTTTTTTCTAACAACATAATTCAAAGAAATAAGAATCGAGGAAAAAAGAGACAGCGATAAAGCCCATTGAGCGGCAGATAGGAACAATGTAAACGTTGTTTCCGGCTTTGCGGGGAGAAATTTTACCCACTCAACCCACAGAGAAAGAAATTTTAAGCACATCACGGCTGCGAAAGTTATGATAAAGGTTAAACTGTAAAAAAGCGCAAGCTTGGCTAAATTCCTCACATTTTAAAGATTAACACTTCGAGAACGCACTTGCAAGTGTATTGTGCTTTTATATTGAGTAAAACCGGAAAACAAGTCATAATTGAATTATGGATACTCAGATTGCGGTCTTGGGAGCCGGTGCGTGGGGAACAGCGATTGGAAAAGTAATCGCCGACAAGGGAAAGGATGTTACCATCTGGAGCTTCGAAGAGGCTGTAAGAGACAACATTAATCAAAAAAAGCAAAATTCAAGGTATTTGCCGGATGTTGTTTTACCGGATAACCTGAAAGCAACTTCCGACATAGCTGAAGCTGCTGAAGGAAAACAATTTTTAATTTTCGCTGTTCCGTCGATGTTTCTTTTAGATACCCTGAAGAAAACCCTTTCCGTTAATTCTGTCAGAGAAGGGAAGACGATTATCGCGGTTATAACAAAAGGTTTTATCGCCGGAGAAAACGGACCCAGAATGATTGTGGAAACGATGGAAGATTATCTGCCGGGATTCTACCGTCAGTCGCTTGTTTATATTTCCGGACCCAGTCATGCCGAAGAAGTGTCGCGGGGAAAACTTACAGGATTGATAGCCGCAAGCGAAAACGCGAAGAATGCCGTTCAGTTCAGGCATTTGCTGCAAAGCCCCAGGCTTCTTGTTTATTCATCCCTTGACATCAGAGGAGTGCAGGCAGCAGCGGCGGCTAAAAACGTAATCGCGATTGCTTTCGGAATGTTAGATGCAATGAAGACAACCGGCGTTGCGGATGTGCTCGGCGACGGAACCGAATCGCTTCTGCTTGCCGCGGGTCTTAACGAGATCCAAATACTCGGCAAAGCGTTAGGTGCAACTCACGCGGAAACATTTACGTCAATTTCCGGAATCGGAGACTTAGACGTAACCTGCCGTTCTATTTACGGAAGAAACCGCCGCTTTGGCAAAGAAATAATCGAAAAAAACATTCTTGAACCATATAAAGATATTGATGACCTTTTATCCCGTATTGGGGAAGTAGGATATCTGCCGGAAGGCGTTGCCGCCGCGAAATTTGTCCGTATTCTTGCTGATAAGCACAAATTGAAAATGCCAATTTCCGTTGGTTTATGTAAAGTTATTAACCGCGAGATAGAGCCGATGGAATTTTGTAAAATATTTTTGGGGGATTGGGATATCAGATGAATCTGCCTTATGCTCTTAATACATATTGCGGTTCTGCCTTACTGATAATTTTAATTTTTGCTGATTGCTGCGTAAAATTTTCCACTGATATTAAGATAAAAAAATATTTTTGCGCTCTTTTGATAATTACATTTTTGTCTATTGTGACAGATATGTTTTTTTCTTTGTTTGATATTCTTCCGCCGGATTTGACTATTATCAATATCGGCAGAGCGGTATTCTTTTTCACTCCGCTTGTTTTCGCATTATGCGTAGTGTTTTTAATCCGAAAAGCTAACAGACACAACGGATTGCTGATAGTTTTTTTTCTAACTCTTTTTACAATCAGCACGGGTTTTAATGTGGTTGTAGGATCAATTAAATTATTCTGGTCTGTAATAGCCGCGCTGATGATATATATATATTTATTTAAAATTCTTAATGAGGCAAAATATGATAATTTGACAGGATTAAATAATCGTTATAGCTTTTTCGAATTTGCAGGCAGAATTTCGCGTAACAATAACGGAGATTCATGGATTATTTTAATGATAGACATTAATAATTTTAAATCTATAAATAGTATTTACGGGCAGCTTGAAGGCGATTCTGTTTTATGCACTCTTGCGCGGATTCTTAATAAATGCGCGAATAAATCAGATTTTACGGCGCGTTACGGCGGCGATGAATTTATTTTGGTAACGCATTTAGATAAAAACATGGATGAATTTATAAACATTATTTATAAGGAATTGGACATATATAATCAGAACAGCGATAAATTATACAATATTGAAATTAATTACAGATATGATACATACATAGCGGACGGAAAAACACATATAGATGTTTTTTTAAATCAAATAGATCGTTATTTAAAGAAAAAATTCGGCGATCGGCGGATGGGAGATGTTAAAATATGAACATTTTTGAATATTTTAACACCGCTTTAGGTTCAGTTATTGTAATTATAATTATTGCCGCGGATTATTTACGGAAATACAACACAGACAGATTTCAGCGAAAATTATTTATTATAGTGCTTTGTTCTTTATTTTTTTCCATGATATTTGATTATCTGGGGTTGACGCTGGAGAAAAAATCGGAAGAAGAATATAATAAAGCATTGTATTATATATGGTCGCTGTATTTTATCGCGCGTAATTGTGTTTTTTATTACAGCGCTGTTTTTATTGATTATTTTGCGCACGGAAGCGTTTCAAGAACAAAGAGTTTTGCAAGAATCGTTACCGTTTTTATTTTCTTATACACTATAAGCTTAATACTGAATATTAACAACGGATATTATTTTTATATTTCAAAAGAAAATTTATATATGCCCGGAATTTTATACATGCTTCAAATATTTTTCGGTTATTTGCCGATAATTATTATTCTGATTGATTTAAGCCTTGCCTCTGAAAGTATAAAAAGAATACAGGTGTTTTTAACATTCGTATTTGTAATCCTTGCCGCTGTCGGCGCCGCGCTGGATATTATTCTTGGAACAACAAATTTAATTTGGCCGTGTATTACAGCCGGAATATTATATGTATATTTCTTCTTAATCAGAACAGATTCCAAAATTGACAGTTTGACGGGGATTGGCAACAGAAACAGCTTTAACGAGTATTTATTCAGTATTTCAAATCAATCAAGCGCGGATGAATATACCTTTGTTTTGCTTGACCTTGTTTATTTCAGGGAGATTAATGATAAACTTGGTCATATACAGGGCGATAACGCGTTACGTGATATTTCATCAATAATAAAAGGATGCATACGGGCTACAGATTTTGCCGCGCGTCTTGGCGCTGATGAATTTGTTCTTGTAACCTCGGGAGCGGATGATGTGCAAAAAATAATCAATCGCATAAATGAATCAATAGAAAATCAAAATATAAAGAGAATAAGACCTTATCAGCTTCATATAAGTTATAGTTATGATGTTTATAGAAATGGCACCGGCTGGACAACGCGGGAATTTCTAGCTCAGCTGGAGGGCGATATGAGTAAATCAAAAGAATCACGGCGCGAAGAAATTAAAAATGTAATAACAAAGACAAGCCATTCAGGCAGTCATTAATTTATTTAGGAGACATCTATGTTTGAAAAATTAACCGGAAAAATAACCGATGCTTTTCGTTTTGTAACGGGAAAATCAACGATAAGCGAAAAAAATATTGAAGACGCGGTAGAAGCGATTAAAATGGCGCTGCTCGAAGCGGATGTAAATTTGCGCGTAGTACGCCGTTTTGTAAACTCTACAATCGAGGAAGCGAAAGGCGAAAAAGTTTTACGCGCTGTAGATCCCGGTCAGCAATTTATAAAAATCGTTCATGACAAACTCGTTTCGTTTTTAGGAGATAATGATCCCGCGAGCCGCGCATTAAAACTTCGCGGACCGGATGTTATTTCTACGATACTGATGCTTGGTTTGCAAGGTTCAGGTAAAACAACAAGCTCCGCGAAGCTTGCGCTGCGTTTAAAAAAAGAAGGACGTAAACCGCTTCTTGTCGCGTGCGATCTTATCCGTCCTGCCGCGATGGAACAGCTCGCGATTCTTGGAAGTCAAATCGGAATTCCGGTTCACGCGGAACTTCGTTCCGGAGAAGACGGCGCGAAAGACAGCGTAAAAGTTTATCAAAATGCTTTGCTGTGGGCAAAACAAAATATGATCGACACTGTAATTATCGATACAACAGGACGTATGCAAATTGATGAACCGATGATGCAGGAATTGTCGCGGTTAAAAAACGCGGTTAACCCTGATGAAATGCTTCTTGTCGCTGACGCGATGACGGGACAATCAGCCGCTGATATCGCGAAAACTTTTGATGAAAAGATCGGTTTAACAGGAGTCGTTTTAAGCAAGTTCGATTCCGATACAAGAGGCGGCGCGGCTCTTTCGCTTAAGACCGTTACGGGAAAACCGTTAAAGTTTACAGGCACAGGTGAGAAGCCCGAAGACTTTGAGCCTTTTCATCCCGAAAGAATTGCCGGACGAATACTCGGAATGGGCGACGTTGTCAGTCTTGTTGAAAAAGCGCAGGAAGTAATCGATCAAAAAGAAGCTATCGAACTCCAGAAGAAAATGGAGAAAGAAAATTTCACGCTTGATGACTGGCTGAATCAAATTCGTTCTGTAAAAAAAATGGGCAGCCTTCAAAAAATGCTGGAGATGATTCCTGGAATGGCTGGGCAAATCAGCGAAGAAGATATTGATAAAGCGGAATTAAAACAACAGGAAGCTATTTTAAGTTCGATGACTCTTAAAGAAAGAAACAATCATTTGATAATCGGACCGCCGCGCCGTACCCGCATCGCGCGCGGTTCGGGTACATCCGTTGGCGAAGTCGCGCGCTTACTGAAAAAATTTGAAAAAATGCGCGGCATGATGAAAAAAATGGCAAAAGGCGCGAAAGGCGGAATGCCCGGCATGCCGCAAATGCCGCCGGGAATGGGGTGGTAAATTATGTTTTTTCTATCGCGTCAAATCGATCCCTGACTTCAAAAAATGTTTCCGCGATTAACGGATCGAACATTTCTCCCGTGCTGTCCATGATTATTTTCGCGGCTTCTTCCGGTGTAAAAGGTTTTTTGTACGGACGTTCCGAAACTAACGCGTCATATACATCAATGATTGACATTATTCGTCCCTGAATTGGAATGTTTGTTCTGTCAAGTCCGCGCGGATATCCCTTTCCGTCCCATCTTTCATGATGAGAGCCCGCGAATAATTTTGCGTAATTTAAAAATTCGATATTAGAACCTGTAAGCGTAATAATTTTGTCAATGATTCGTTCGCCTTCAATCGCGTGTGTTTTCATAACTTCGAATTCTTCGTTTGTTAATTTTCCGGGTTTATTTAAAACTGAGTTGGGAATAACGCTTTTTCCAAGATCGTGAAGACGCGATGAAGAGTAGAACGCTTCTAAATCCAGTTTGTGCAATTCGTTTGCATACACACCGCGCGCAAGCATTGCGTCAATTAAAATTTTAAGATATTTTATCGTACGATCTACATGACCGCCGGTTCCTTTATCGCGGTTTTCGATCATATCCGAAGCAACATATACAATGCTATTTTGCAGATTTTGAAGATCATTTATTTTTTCTTGAAGCTTCGCTGTCCGCTCAATTACCAATTCATTAATATTCAAATATATTTTAATTCGATTCAACAAGAGCTGTTCTGAAAACGGTTTTGTAATAAAATCAACGGCTCCAAGCTGAAAACCGCGGACTTGCGATAAAGCGTCAATCATGCCTGTAATTAATATGACAGGAATATCCGAATGTAAATGGTTTTCTTTTAAATGCAGAAGCGCTTCAAAACCGTCCATCTCCGGCATTTCAATATCCATCAAAATTAAATCCGGCTTTTTTGTTTCTAAAAGCTTAAACATTGCGGATGCTGACGTCATTGTTTCCACCGTGAATTGGTTTTTCAGCATTTCGCCAGCCATGAATAAATTGGCTTCGTTGTTGTCTACTACAAAAATAGATTTCTGCATTTACGGTCTCCTTATTATTTCATTTTATTTTTTTTGCTTTTCTGTATTTTCGCACCTTTTCAAGCACATTGCTTATATCAAGAGGTTTGCCCACATGATCGTTCATTCCCGCGGCAATGCACTGTTCGATATCTTCTTTGAAAACGTTAGCCGTCATTGCGACAATCGGAATTTTATTTCCGAGCTTGCGGATGTTACGCGTCGCTTCCAGTCCGTCCATTTCAGGCATTTGTACATCCATAAAAATCATTTCGTATTTATTCGGATGTTCTTTTATTATATTCAAAGCTTCCAAACCGTTTTCGGCGCAATCAATTTCCGCTCCTGTTTCTTCCATGCTTGCCAAAAGAATCTCGCGGTTTATTTCGATATCTTCCGCCAGCAAAATGCGGCATCCTTTTAATTCGCCTGTCTTGATATTTTTTTGCTGCCTCGGCGTAATTGTTCCGCTGACGCCAAGACAAACATTCATGCAATCCATAATATCGGAAGCGAACAAAGGTTTCATTAAGAATTTACTAACGCCAGCGTTTTCCGCTTCTTCATGAATGGCTGCCCATTCTGTTGATGAAATCATAATTACAACGCTTTTTCTGTCGGGATTATATTGTTTTATTTTTTCTGTCAGCTCAATACCGTTCATCCCGGGCATTTTCCAATCAACAAAGTAGATATCGTATCCGCCGGTTATTTCTATTATCTTAAGAGCGTCTTTTCCGTTTACCGCAACGTCACATAACACATTGCTGCGTTTTAATATTTCCGAAAAATAAATGAGTATATCGGGAGAATCGTCGACAACAAGAACCTTTATATTTTCCCAATTTACCGAAGTGTCGAGCATTGGAGTTGAGTCAGAGTTACTGCGCTCCGCTTTGAAAGTGAATTTAAATTCGGAGCCTTTGCCAAGTTCGGATGTTACGCTGATTTCTCCGCCCATAATTTCGACAATGCGTTTAGAAATTGCAAGACCTAGCCCTGTGCCGCCGAATTTACGCGATGTTCCTTTTTCCGCCTGCTCAAACGCTTCGAAAATTCTTTTGCTTAATTCTTCATTTATGCCGATGCCGGTATCGCTTACTTCAATGGAAATTGTACAGATATCATCTTTTTCATTACAAAGAACAGCGTCAAGACGAATACATCCGCCTTCCGGCGTATATTTTACCGCGTTACTCAAAAGATTGATAATTACCTGCGTCAGCCTCTGATCGTCGCCGATTAAATGATGAGGAATGCTTCCGTCAATATTGATATTAAATTCCTGCTGTTTTTGTTCCATGCGAAGACTGATTGCGTTTATCGCTTTCTTTATTACTTTTTCAAATGAAAAATCCGCCAGCACAAGTTCGAGTTTGCCCGCTTCGATTTTTGCCATGTCAAGAACATCGTTAATTACGCCGAGAAGATGCGACGACGCTTCTTCGATTTTACCTAACGCGTAATTTTTTCTTTCTACATTGAGCGCGTTCTTTCCAATCGATGCCATGCCCATGATTGTATTAAGCGGCGTGCGCATTTCGTGCGACATATTTGAAAGGAAATAACCTTTTGCTTCAGAAGCGGCTCTCGCGTGTTTAAGAGCGCTTTCCAATTCTCCGGTTAATTTTTTGTAATCGCGCAAATCATACAGGAAACCAAGACCGATAAATTCATTTTCATCTTTAACGCGGATTAATGTCACATCACACGGCACAGGATCGCCTTTCGCTGTTTGATGCGGCCATTCGAATCTCATAATTTCGCCGTCTATCGCGCGGTTCGTATTCTTGTACGCTTCATCAAGAGCGTTTTTTCCGTCAGGTAAAAATTCAGGCGAAAAATCTTCGTAGTAACGGTTGATAATTTGTTCTTTCGGAGCGTCAAACATTTTCATGAGCGCGGTATTGCAATCCGTAACTCTCGGAGTGCCGTCAAAGAAAGCCATACCGATCGGCATAGACTCAAGTATAGACCGATTGATGCGCGCTGCTCTGTCAATTTCTGTTTCCATTTTTTTTATTTTTCGGAGATCGTACGCAAACGCAAGACCTGTAAATTCCCCGTCTTGTTCAATGAACGTTACTTTTAATTCGCAGGGAACTTTTTCTCCTTTGGATGATAAATGTTCCCACTCGATAAGAACCGTTTCTTCCGATTTAATAACATGTTTCATGGTTCGGAGAGCTTTCTCTATCGACTTCTCTCCGTCAGGCTGATATTCAGGCGAGAAACTGTAGAAGTTGCTGATATAATCACGTCTGTTAGTATCTAACATATTTAGAATTTCATCGTTGCAATCGATGATACTTATATTTTCATCAAAAAGTGTCAGACCAAACGGCGCGGATTTAATTATTGCCTGATAGAATTTTGTCGCTTTGGTTATAGCAAGATCCGATTCATTTCGTATAATGGAATTAACGCACAAAGAAGCTGCAGATCGCAGCATACCGATACAATCTTCATCAAAATAACGTTCATTGCGGGTATCGCTGAAAAGCATAAAACCCCAAAAATTTCCCTTGATAAAAATCGGAATCACAAACACCGAAACAGCGTCATATTTTCTTAATAATTTTTCTTCAGGAATCAGCCTAACAGGACTATTGATAGTTTCATTGTTAAGAAATAATTTCTCCCATCGTGGCGCGAAATCAGCATAAGCAATATCCGCAAAGTCAGATGTCGGCTTTGTAGTACCGCCGGATTCTCTGTCCCACCGGTAAATTTGCGACACATGCAGCCCGTCAGGTTCCATATGATTGCGCCAGACATTCAGTCTGTCCAAATCCGCCATATCGGCTATTAAACCCATGCCGGAAGACATAATATCCTCGAATTTATCAGCATTGTTTGACAGAAAAATAGCGGCTGCCTTATTAAGCGTATCTGACATTTTTTTTCCGCGTTCCAGAGCCTTAAACTCTTCCATGAAACCGCTGATATCGTCCGGCATATGCCGCCTCCTGAGCCTTAACAGTTAGTGTTTTTATTAATTGCCTTATATTCAAGTATACAATATTTTTAGGTCTAAGTGTAAAATTAATTATATTACATCAATTTATAAGAAAAACCATGACTTTACGCGATTTTTCAGATATAATTTATATACAACAAAACAAAAATCAAATTGAGAAAAGATCGAAAAGGAGTGAATAATGAAGAACGAACGTAAATTTTGCAAATGCCCGCGCTGCGGAAACATCATCAGTTTTGTAAACAATTCCGGAGTCCCCATAATTTGCTGCGGCGAAAAAATGCAGGAATTGTCCCCTAACACCGCCGATGCCGCAAAAGAAAAACACGTCCCCGCCCTCACCCGCGACGGCGGCAAATTGCTCGTAACAGTCGGCAGCACCGCCCACCCAATGACCGAAGAACACCACATCGCATGGATAGCCGTTGCAACCGCCGACAGAACCCAACGCGCCGCTCTGCGGCCCACAGGCGCGCCATCCGCCGAGTTTATTGTCGGCAGCGATCCCGTAACTGTTTATGCATACTGTAATTTGCATGGATTGTGGGCGGTTGAGGGGTGAGCGGTTTCTTTTAAGAATCGTTTAAACAAACGCAAAAAAATCTTGTATTAAATCCAAAGTCGCGGATACTTCCGTAACAGAGGAGGTTATATGGCTAAAATTAAACCAATATTACCGGGCGAAATACTTGAAGAAGAATTTCTTATCCCTATGGGTATTAGCCCTTACAAGCTGGCTAAAGATATAAAAATTTCCGCAACGCGAGTTTCTGAAATAATTAAAGGAAAAAGACGAATCACGATTGACACTGCATTACGCTTATCCAAATATTTTGGAAACAGCGTCGAATTTTGGGTTGGCATCCAGGCTGATTACGAAATAAGAAAAGCTAAAAAGGTTTTAGAAAAACAATTAGCACAAATATGTCAACGGGAAGTAGTGGTAGCGTAAAATATTTGGATGTCGATAAATTAGCTGTTCAATTGAATAGTTTTATTTTTACCACGAACCACACTAACCAGCACGAATATTGAATTTTATTTGATTTATATTGTTTAACATGTTATAATCCATATTGTGAAAAAATTAGAACGAACTGACAATAGTATAACGAGGATTGTATTAAGTTTCTGCGGAGCTTGTGAAAATTTATTTGTTCTTGAAAATTATTATTTAAATTCAGGGATATTAACATATCCACAGTATGTAAATTATTTAAGTCAAATTGCACTTTGTATTGAGCTTGGCATGAAGAGTATCTTGCTAAATGAAGGTGATATACCTAAAACACATGATATAAAAGAATTGTACGCTTTAATGCCGCAATCATTCCGTGATATATTTGTTAATAATCCTTTTCCAAAAAAGACAATAGAAAAATCATTAGAAAAAATTAAGAATATGTTTGAAGAATGTAGATACATGAAATCAGAAAACCTAGATTTTTTCTTAGATAAAAGTATTGTAAATAAAGATAATAAAATAATTTTATCACAATTACAAAGACTTCAAAATTTTAATTTTATAATTATTTTATTAGATAAAATAAAGGAATTTTATGAATATTTAAATAATTGTGTCGATAGAAAAAACATTTTCAAAAATTTTACTAAAAATAATATATCATTTAAAACAGATAATACTGTTTTATTAAATGCAATTAGTAAATATACTGATGAATTGAAAAGAATACAATCACAGCTTGTTTATGAATAATTTGATATTACAATTGTATACGAAATTACATTTGTTATATGTTCTAAATACCCTACCATTTTAATCTACTTCCTCGTATTTTCATTATATATCATTTTGTGTTTGTGTTACAAATACAAATTATTCATTAGTTGTTCTAAGAAATATTTACCAGCAATTATTCATTTTATATGGTTTCTCTGAATATAAATATTATTTTCCTTTATTTTACTTTTTCTTTTCTTCTTCCTTCTCATAATTTAAGTTTTCAATACGAAAAATGACAGGTCTACTAGATGATGACGCTTTCCCTACTAAAATTGCATGACGAAGTGGTAATGTTGATATTGAATTTGAATATTCGTCACCCATATAATTCTTAAGGAAATCTAATCCAGTTTGATCAAATGACTGTAATGCTATTATTGTATTACATTGATTTAATATGGTCTTTACAACGTTAGCTGTACGCTGGGTTATAATAATTGATCCTAATCCGTATTTTCTTCCTTGTAATATTATCCTAGCTGTCCTGTTTACACAATCAGAATCACTACGCATAGCTACTTGATTCCATTCAGGAATTATTGAATGCGCTTCTTCAAATACTATACACAATTTTGCTTCTTCATTTTTTCCAGGTATTAATTTTGTTTTACTTAAAATAATTCCGAATGCTTCTTCCACAAAATTTGCTGCAATTTCAGGCATACTAGCATCTGTTCCAAATTGATGAATACCGATAAAGCTATCATCATTCTCATACCATTTCTTTAAATCATTTATACTTTTTAATTTATACGGTTTATAATCTTCTAGATAAGAAAAATGTTGTCTGCTTGGATCAAGTATCATTACTTTTACTTTTTGTTCAACCAAGGCTTCTATAATTCTAAATGATAAATAAGATTTACCACTACCAGTAACTCCTAAAATTGCCGTATTATGTGTAACTATATCATCAAGTTTCACATGTATTGGAAATTTTGAATTTGGTATTAACCCAATTTTTAAATTATTAGGAGGAATATTTATTTCATCTGAAATATGTTTTACCCTATTAATAATTTCTCCAGCGGAAGCAACAACTTTAACCTGTTCAAACCGTGAATCTTTTTCTTGCCAATGACCTAATTGACCAGCTATAACCTTTACATATTGAATTTCATTTTTCTCTTCTATTTTTTCTTCAACAATTTCTTCATAGATAACTTGGAAATATGCTTTTTCATTATTTCTTAATTTAACCCATACTAACTCACCTTCCTCAAGATTTAGTGATGGATTAATAAAAAACTGTACTTTTCCAATAGACGTTCCAATATCCACAACACTGATCGAATCATCATTTAGATCTGTACTATCTATTTTAGCTTTTATTGGATATCTATTATTATCTGAGAAAACTGATTCTTCGAGGAATAAATTATTAATTTTTACTTTTCCAATTCTATCATTTGCAATTATTCTATCATCAACAAGTATACCAAAAGCAAGTTTAATATTTGATTTATCAAAAAAAATAACACCTGAACCAATTGAAGAATTTACAGTATGATCCATTTTTATAAATGCGGCGAGTGGATTTGTAATTGACAATAAACTTGCTTCATTTGGATCTTGTATTATTTTTTTAATAAATAATTTTTCAATTTCTTTTGCTATAGATGGAATGCTTAACAAAATAAATGCACTCCAAAAGAAATAAAGAATATTCGCTTTAGTAGTATTGTATCCGAATATTTCTATTACACCCCAAATAAAGAAGATAGAAAATAAAACTGTTGGTTTACCTAACTCCCTATTAATTTTACTTAAAAATACAATAATTTTATGTTCGTTTTCTAATTTTGATTTCCTCAGCCACATAAATATATAACTTGAAATATTCAGATATAATACAAAAACTAACATGGCTATCCAAAATGGCGTTCTTTCCTCTTTTTGAAATAATAAAAGCGTTGTTGCTGCTATAATACTATTAAGAAATAAATTACCGTAGTTGGAAAAATGAGGCTGATCAATTAGTGATATTAATATTACTAGAAAAATACCAGAAGTAAACCAAATGTCTGATAACACAAAGTCAAATGAACCTGTTATAATTCTACCTATGATTAAAAGTAATGAAATTGAAAGTAATAATAAGAAAAGACGATATTTATAACTCATTTTTTTACCCTCATAATAATAATATTTTTTCTATTCATATAATCTCTCAACCAATTCATCAATTTTGTCTTCCAAAAATTTCTTATCAGCTAATTTTTCACAACCTAAAGAAATAATCTGTTTCTGATATTTCTCAATTTCATTACAAAATGAATATTTTACTTTATCATTATTATTTGGAAGATATATAGGAATCTGCTTAATATACTTATTTTCATATGAATAGAAACTACCTCTTAAAGCAGTAGATATCGATTTTACATAGTTATCTATTATTTTAGAATTTAATAAACTAAGTAAATATTCATAGGAAATATTCACATCATTTTTTAGTAATATGCCATAAGCTCCAGAAACTCCTGCACTGAACACAAAATCACATCTTTCATCTAATGCAAAGGACGCACTAAAAGCATTAAATGGAGTAAGTATCTTTCTATTGAATAATATTTGCATATTTTGCGGTCTGCTATATGACCACCAAATTTCCTTAAAACGTCCTTCTTCTCTGGCAAGTAATATATCTTTATTGATTTTCATATTTAAATAGGTATAAACTTTAGGATAATTATTTTTTATTTCATTAATAGAAATTAATTTTCCATTATTATATGGGAAAATTATATATTCGTCAGAACCTTCAATTATATTTTTTCTAATTAATTTTCCTTTTACATAAGGTTTAACAATTTCTTTTTCAACTTCTACTTCTTGATCTAATGATTTTGAATATAAAACAAGTGTTTTTGTTTTGCTTTTTATAAGAGATAAGATAAATACTGGATCTGCTCCTGCCTTTGGTCCTTGAAAAATATTTGTTGTTATTTCTTCAAGTGTAAGTTTATCTTTCTTTAACTTTGTTAAATGTTGCTCAGTTTTAGTATCTGTAAATATCCAATTTTCATTTTTAGAATTCTCTGATAAAACATCAAAATATTTTATTTCATTATTAATTAATCGTTCTTCCATGTTACTACATTCTATTTTAAATTCATAATACTTAAATATATTATCTTGTTGTTTTTGCAAAAACAATAAACAGGTATATGTTGTAGCATTATCAAATATTTGGTTTACTCCAAAATGAAGTATTTTATTAATACCAGCTTTTTCTGAAACAAGTTGTCTTAAATTCGCACCATAAGCAGAATTGAAAAATTTATATGGGCAAATATATCCTATTAAACCATCATTATTAATTAAAGATAATGCCTTTTCTATAAAAATAATATAAATATCAAAATTTCCTTTACAAGCTGAAAAATATGATTTCTTATAAATATCAACAATATGCGGTTGATATTTCTGTATCTCTTGAGTTTTGATATATGGTGGATTGCTAATTATACAATCGAACCCGCCGTTTTCCATTATTTCTGGGAATCCTTTACCTTCATATTCATTTGTTAGTTTATTAATTACACCTTTACTATGCCAATCAAAAGGTTTTATTAATTCACTTCCAAACATATCAAATTCAAAAAGCTGCTTCCTATCAATCAAGCTATTTCCGCATTTAATATTCCCAGACATATCAGGCAAAATATGACCTCGTAAAAATAATTCACTTTGACCTTTATCATAACCTTCATCAAGGATTTTAAGGTACAAACTCATAATGGCAACTTCGGTAGCTTCACGGTCAATGTCAACGCCGAAAATATTATTTTTTAGTATTTCTGTTTTCTTTTTAAGCGTTAGCTGTACTTCATTATCAGTATTAACAATAAAATCATCTTTGTATTTCTTCTGTACTGTCTGGCTTGCGTTAGTGTACCATTCACGGTGATATTCAATCAAATAATGAAAAGCGCCCAAAAGAAAACTGCCGGAACCGCAGGCGGGATCACATATTTTAATCAAAGCGATTTCTTCGGGAGATTTTCCATTTATCTTTATGCCTACAGTATTTTCAACAATATAATCCACAATGTACTGGGGCGTATAATAAACGCCTCCTGCATGGCGGACTTCAGGTTTTTCTTCAACTTTTGCTTGAAAACTTTCGGTAAGACGAATTTTACTTCCCAAGAAACGCTCATAAATTCGCCCAAGTATTTCAGGCTCGATCATTTCAAATTCATAAGGTGAATGAGGAGGATATAATTGTTTGATAATATCTCTGATTGTATTACTGTCAACATTGATGTTTTCAGAAAAATGTTCTTTAAAAAGCAAACCGTTATATTCGGAATCAAGCCTTCTGAATAACGGAATCAGGTGAGGATAAATATTTTCTTTTGCATTTAATATAAATAATAAACTATTTTCTTCTTCAATCTCGCGATCTTCAAGATTCCTGATAAATATCAACCTATCCAAAATTCTCTGGACTGCTTCATTTATCTGCTCTACAGAAAGCTGTCCTTTATTTCTGAGCGCAATATTACGAGCAAGCATTTCGCGCCATGTTGAAATATCTGCTAAAAATTCGTCATCAAGTGATTTTGTATTTTTTCCTACTTTCCCGATTAACTGATCAATACTTCCTTCGGCAACCGCTTCTTTAGAAAAAACATCATATATCGAATCCCATTTATCAAGATACGTTTGATATTCAAGATCAAATCCTTTAATTAATCCCTGAAGCGGATTTTCAAAAATCGGTTTTTCCAAACCGTTAAAGACTCTAAAGGTTTGAAAATCGGTAAGAATAACGATAGGTGTTTTCCCATGTGAAGAAAAAGCATAACGCTTTGCCTGAAATACAGGTATATTTCCGGTTAAATCGACATGTGGAGCTTTTGCTTCAACAAAAAATTTTTCCTTAAATTTATGACCGTCTTTCATTCTAAAAGCATAATCAGGCTTTTTTGTTGTCGAATTATCCCGTTGGTTGAATTCGCGGTGAACATCCCAGAATTTCTTTGCTATATCGGTTTGGTTAAGCTGCCATCCTAAAGCTTCAAAAAAGGGATCTATAAAACGGGTGCGCGTCTCTGTTTCTTGAAAAGTTTTAGACATGAAATCTTTTTCATTTTTCTTAAAATCTTCGACGAGTTTATTTACTGCTTCTTTACCGGATTGACGTGTCATAATTTAATTTTAAGTATGTTATTTATATATTTTCTTGTCAATTATTATTAACAAATTTACGAATAATATGTCAATTTTATAAAATCCTACCATTTCACCACATACTGGGTGGTAAATCACGCCGCCTCCTTCCACCGATAAACCTTCCCCTTATTCTCCTCCTCCGCCTCATGCACAGGCTCTCCGTCAAATTCCGGTGCTTCATCGAAAATGAGAGTAAAATTTCCTAACGTTAAATCGAAATCAAAGCAGCAATTTAAAAAATAATCTTCCGCAACAAATTCGCTAATACCTTCGTATGATTCTTTGCTTGTTAAAATATTTTCTTCGCCATCGGCAGTAACAAGTCTGTCGGGGTGCATTTGAGCGAAAAGATCAATTTTGCGGTAGGTGTCGTCGGAGGCAAGTAAAATGTTTGGATAGACATTATATTTTTCGTGGAACTTAATTGCGAAAATATTTATGGTATCATCCCAAACAGAAAAATCGGGTATGTAGCCTTTTAGTTTTAAAACGCCTTCAGGTTCCATAAGATTATTATTCTATACAAAAACAATTACTTCTATCCGCTTGCAATTAATAAAAATTAATGCTATACATATGTTAAGGAGAAAATCATGAGCAAAAAGAAAGCTATAACTTCTGAAAAAGCGGTTTATCAGAACATTCGTACCATCCTTGTTACCGCAAGGCAAAAAGTCTATACCGCCGTAAATTCCACAATGGTGGAAGCTTATTGGGAAATCGGAAAGCAAATTGAGCAGGCTGTAGGTGATCGTGCCGAATATGGGAAGGGATTACTGCTGTTTATTTCGGCAGAATTAACAGCAGAATTTGGCAAAGGTTTTGACGAAACAAATTTGCGAAAAATGCGTCAATTTTATCAGGTTTTTCCAATTCGAGACGCACTGCGTCTCGAATTGAGCTGGACGCATTACCGTCTTTTAATGAAGATAGACAATACCCAAAGACGTGATTTTTACCTTAATGAATGCGCTGAAAGCAACTGGAGTTCTCGTCAGCTTGAACGGCAGATAAATTCGTTTTATTACGATCGTCTACTTGCTACTCAAAAGAAAGATAAAAAAAGTGTAAAAGATGAAATTCATAAAACAGAACCCAAAAGCGCTCCGGATTATATATTAAAGGACCCTTATATTCTGGAATTTCTCGATTTAAAAGATAACAAGAAGTATCACGAAAGTGAACTTGAACATGCTCTTATAGATAAATTGCAGGAATTCCTCCTTGAGCTTGGAAAGGGTTTTGCTTTTGTATCCAGACAACAGATAATCAAAACAGATACATCCGATTTCTATATCGACTTGGTTTTCTATAATTTCTTTCTTAAGTGCTTCGTGCTTATCGAATTGAAAACAACAAAAATTACTCATCAGGATATTGGACAATTAGATATGTACGTTCGTATGTTTGATGATCTAAAAAAACAGGAAGAGGATAATCCCACCATTGGCATTTTGCTTTGTACAGAGACAGATAAAACCATCGCTAAATATTCGGTATTAAATGAAAACAAACAATTATTTGCTGCTAAATATATGCCTTATTTACCTACCGAAGAAGAGCTAATCACAGAAATTGAACATCAGAAGGAAATTCTAAAAATTCACAATGATATTGATAAGAGAAGTTTGCTATAAATATATTATTTATAACCCATCCTTGCAACATCCTCAAATAAACAGTATCAATTAAGTATGATAACATTAGAAACGTTTTCCGATATAAATGATGAGATCGTTAATATTCGCCGTGAAGTATTTATCAATGAACAGAAAATTTCTGAAGAGGAAGAATTTGAAGGCGGTGAGGAAAATTTTGTTCATGTTTGCGCATATCAGAAATCAATGTTGACAGGTTATTTGCGAATCTCTGTTAAAGAAACATTTCTTCACATTGGGCGGGTTGCGGTTAAAAAACAATTTCGTAAACAGGGTGTTGGAAGGACAATAATGTTTTTTGCGGAGAAATTAGGCAGGGAAAAAAATTGTAAGTTTGCTGTTTTGAATGCGCAAAAACAGGCAGAAGGATTTTATAAGTCATTGGGTTATTGCGCTGACGGAGATATTTTCTACGAAGCGGGGATTGAGCATGTCAGGATGGTGAAGGAGTTGTGAAGGAGATTTTCAGAATCATCCTCTTTCTTCATTTTAATCATCAAAAGTTTTTACTTGATTATGCTTTCCCATTACGTATGATTTTGTAATAAACATTTCAACGACTTTCTTTACCTCGTCGCTGTTTTTGCCGAAAACTTTCTGGGATAAAATTATTAATTCTTCTACAACTTCGGCAGAATCTAATTTTTCTTTTAATGTATCAATATTCATTCTCACTCCCTCAATATAGAATTTATATAAATATTGTAACACAGTCAATAAAAAAAGTACATAATATTTTATGGTTTTTTGTACTTTTATCGGCAGCGTAACTTAAAAACAAAAAAACACCCCTGATCGTTAGCCGCGTTCAGAGGTGTTTTATAACTATAATCTAGTTAAAAAAGGTAACTTCACCCGATTCGATGTTGTAATGAGCTCCGATTACTTTAGCGCCAACTTCTTCTACAATATGGTTTTCCTTAATAAGATTAACAGTACTGTTTACATTATTGTTAATCGCAGCGCCAAGATCGCTTGTGCCTTTAATGTTTGAAACAATGGTATCAATAATTGTCTGTAAATTTTCAGGGAAATGTCCGTCAGAACTCAAAGCTCCTGTAACAGCGCCGCATTTGCTGTGACCAACAACAACAACCAGCGGCGAATGTAAATGCTCAACCGCGTATTCTATAGAACCAAGTACTGCCGCGTCAGCGATATTTCCCGCGTTACGGATTACAAAAATGTCACCGAGTTTTTGATCAAAATAAATCTCAGGAGCAACACGTGAATCTGCGCAGGTTACAACAACCGCGAATGGTTTTTGTCCGTCTTTCAAAATATCTCTGTCTTCTTTGTTGGTGTTTCGGGTAATTCCTTTGTTTTCAATAAACCTTTTATTACCGTCTGCCAAATATTGCAGCGCCGCTCCCCAATTATCGACCAATTCCGCCGCGGTATGTATCTTTGGATTGCTTCCAGAATTGCTGCCGCCGCACGCAATCAATGCACACATGCAACCTATCAGCAGGAAGCATACTAAATACCTTTTACTCGAAAATCTCTTCATTTTAAAACCTCCAATTGAAATTTTTGCTGCAAAATGAGTCATTCTAAACATGGTTTTTTTACAAAATAACTTATAAATAACAACAATTTGTAAAGATTATACATCACAGCTGAATATTGTCAAGCTTTTTCGGTTTTATTTTCTATCTACCGGCATTGGGACTTGAACCCAAACACACTCGCGTGCGGTAGATTTTGAGTCTACTGCGTCTGCCATTCCGCCATGCCGGCAAAACACGCTGTAAAGCGCGTATTTTCTGAGTATATCTTAATTCACAATTTCATGCAATAATGCCGCATGAAATCAATCACTAAAGAAATATGGATAAATACTAAAAAACCGAGAGAATTCATCAACATTACAGGCGAAGTCGATGCTTTGCTTCGTGAGTCCGGAATACAAGAGGGGTTGTGTCTCGTAAACGCAATGCACATAACCGCGAGTGTTTTTATCAATGATAATGAGTCGGGGCTGCATCACGATTTTGATGTGTGGCTGGAAAAACTCGCGCCCCACGAACCTGTTTCTTTTTATCATCACAATACCGGTGAAATAAACGCCGACGCTCACCTAAAAAGACAAATCATGGGGCGCGAAGTTGTCGTTGCCGTCACCGGCGGAAAACTCCACTTTGGTCCGTGGGAACAAATTTTTTACGGAGAGTTTGACGGGCAGCGGAAGAAACGGCTGTTAATCAAAATAATCGGCGAATAAAAATCACTTCGCCGCTTTTTCCAGATTTAGTAGTTTTTGTTTTAACTCCAATCCTCCGGCGTAACCGACTAAACTACCGTCGTGTCCGATAACGCGGTGGCATGGAACAATGATCGCGAGTTGATTCATGTGGTTTACTCTGCCTACAGCCTGACTTGCTTTTGGGTTATTGATCATCGCGGCGATTTCACCGTAACTGCGGGTTTCTCCGTACGGAATTGTTGAGATTGTTTCCCAGACTTTCACTTTAAATGCTGTGCCGTGAAATGATATAGGCAAGTCAAAAATTTTTAGTTTTTTATCGAAATATTCTTTAAGCTGACGCACGGCTTCTTTTATTAAAGGAGTTTCGTATTTTTCAAAGCCTTTCGGAGGTTCGGCGTTTTCAAAAAAGACATGAGAGATAGCCCCTTTGCTTTCCGCGATTCCCAGCGTGCAAAATTTAAACTTGTATATGCTGTAATTTTTCATACAATAATATTTTAACACATGTTTTTATTTTTGCAAGAAAATGCGTTAATATATTTCTTATTGTTTGCGTTCTTTTTTTCGTTTTCTTTTGTTTTCCAATCTTTGTGTTATTTAATTACCTTCATGAATTTTAAGCGCTGCGGGCAGATATCATATCATTTAGAGAAATGCCTAATTTACCGTTATCTTTACGCGAAGCTATTTGCTTAAAATATTCAAAATACTGTTTGTCCATTACCGCGATGTGAGAAAAAATCCAATCTTTAAGGTATTTTGTAAAGGTATAATGCGATACATGTTTTCCGGACTCATTTTCTTCGATTGTTTCATGAATACTCAATATAAAACTGTCATGAATATGCTTGTGATGTAAATAACCTTCAAATCCTGTTGTTTTCATAATTTTTTCTTCTGTGCTGAAATGTGTTTTAATATATTCAATTACTTTTTGAACAATTTCTGAAAAATAATTTGTTTCTTCTTTTTCCGAGCCTGTGACATGTAAAAACATATCATTCACCATAGTTACCAATTCCCTATGCTGATCATCAATTAATTTGATACCGCAGGAAAATGTGTTAGACCATGTGATAAGTTCTGATTTTCTGTAATACATAATTACCTCCTAATTTTTCGTAACTTATGTAATATAGTTTTAACGTCATTATTAAATATAAATATATTAATTTTTTATGACCAAGGAATTCGGCTGAAACGAACAAAGAGGATGGCTGCCGCTTTTTGGTAGTATTTTGCGGTGACAGGCGCCGTAATAAAATACAAAAAGGTGACTGTCACCTTATTAACTCCTTGACATTACTACCCTTTCAAGGCAAAATTGTAAGGAAGAAAACCAATCAAAGGAGCCCCTTGTGAGCCATCCAACAGAAAAAATCAGGAATATCGCGATTGCCGGTCATGGTCAGACCGGAAAAACAACCCTTTTTGAACATCTGCTGTTTGCCGGAGGGGTAATTCAAAGGGCGGAAACCCTCGAATCCGGTAAAACGACCAGCGATTACAGCCCTGAAGAAATTGAGAGAAAAATATCGATATATGCCGCCATGGGTCATATCGAAAAAAACGGCACAAAGATCAATATTTTCGATACTCCCGGATCATCGGATTTTACAGGAGCGGTTATTCTAAGTTTCCGGGCAGCGGAATTCGCGCTCTTAATGGTGGACAGCAAGTCCGGCGTTCAAATCGAGACTGTCAAACTTTGGCGTAATCTTGACGCGAGCGGCAAGCCGAGAGGCGTTTTCATTACAAAACTTGATAACGATCAGGCTGATTTTAAAAGAACGTTAGGTGACATCAAAGAAAAATTTAAGATTGAGCCTGTGGCGATCACCTTGCCGATGGGTTCGGGCGGCGGTTTCAAAGGCGTTGTCGATGTGCTTCACGAAAAAGCGTATTTCATGCAGGGTGACGCGATCGAAAAAGAAGACGCTGTTCCTGCTGATTTTAAAGCCGCAGTTGACGCAGCCCGCGAAAAATTGATGGAAGCGGCGGCTGAAAGCGATGACGCTTTAATGGAAAAATTTTTAGAGAACGGATCTCTTTCAATCGATGAAATGAAAACCGGTCTCGTTAAAGCTCTCGCCGAAAATAAATATGTTCCCGCTTTCGCGGGCGTTCCGCTGAATAATTCAGGTCTTGTTCCGCTAATCGATTTTATTATTGACGCGGCTCCCAATCCGAAAACAACGCGTGACGCGGTAATCGACGCCGAAGGAAAAGAAACTCCTGTTGCTGTCGATCCAAGTAAGCCGATGTCCTCGCTTGTTATCAGAACAAATTACGATCAATTTTCAGGAAAACTTTCGTGGCTTAAAGTCATCACCGGAAAACTTTCCGCTGACTCTGAAACGATCAATGTTTCGGAAAATAAAAAAGAACGCATCGGAAAATTGTACACATGTCAGGGCAAAAAACTTGAAGAGGTGCGTGAATTGAGCGCCGGCGATATCGGAATTATAACAAAAGCAGCTACATTAAAAACAAACGACACATTGGCAGAAGCTGACGGTCTGTGTTTCGCGCCGCTGCGCCTGCCTGAGCCGGTTCACTCGGTTGCGGTAAACGCGATCGCGAAAAAAGACGAAGATAAACTCGGAGAATTTCTTGTCCGCGCGACAGAAGAAGATAAAACATTCCGTTTTAATTACAACGGCGAAACAAAAGAAGCGGTTATTTCCGGCATGGGCGAATTGCAGATCAATATCATTCTTGACAAAATTAAAAGCAATCAAAAAATCGATGTTGAAACGCGCGTTCCCAGAATTGCATACCGCGAAACAATCACAAAAAAAGCAGGCGCCGAATATACGCATAAAAAACAAACCGGCGGTCACGGTCAGTACGGAAAAGTCGTTATCGAAATCGCGCCGCTCGGCAGAAGCGAAGGTTATCAGTTTGTAAACGCGATTTTCGGCGGAGCGATTCCGAAAAACTACATTCCCGGCGTTGAGAAAGGTTTGGTCGAAGGTATGGCTTACGGCTCGATGGCAAATTATCCTGTTGTTGATGTCGAAGTAAAATTAACGGACGGTAAATTTCATCCTGTTGATTCAAACGAATTGTCATTCAAACTTGCCGCGCGCAACGCTTTCCGCGAAGCGATGAAGCAGGCGAATCCTACGCTGCTCGAACCGATTATGACGCTGACTGTCTTTATTGAAGAAAACTATCTCGGCAACGTAATGAGCGATCTTTCCGGCAAGCGCGGCAAGATTCTCGGACAGGATTCTGTCGGCGGTATCGCTGAAGTTCGCGCGGAAGTACCCATGGCAGAGCTTTTGCGTTACTCGATAGATTTGCGTTCGATTACATCAGGCACAGGCTCTTTCAATGTCGCGTTCAGTCACTACGCGCCAATCTCCGGACGCATCGCAGACGATGTAATCAAAGCTCGCGCTGAGTTCAAGGTACAGGAAGCCGATGAATAGAAAATCGAAACGATTTTTTATTCATACTGTAACGCTTTTTATTATTTTTACTTTTTCATGTCTCCTGTTTGGCTGTAATAAAGCTGAACAGGGACAGGAGCAGGAAGAAGACGGCTGGAGACCTTCCGCGTCAACTTTAGCGATTGAAGATGATTTAGAAGCGCAGCATCAAATATTTTTAGCTTTTGCGAAAGCGTATCCCGATAAAATTTCCGGCGTAGAATTTATTAATGATGATTGGACAATGCTCGTTAACGGCAGGCGTTTTTATTACGCGCACGGACGTTTTTTGCCGGAAGCGTTACGCGGCGATTGGGAAAAACATAATCCATATGATTTTTATGAATATCCTTGGACAGGCACTGAAGTTCAAAGACAAATAGCTTTTAAATATCCTGTTTATTCATCCGGTTCGTCTTTTTTGTTTGATACGTTATACGAAAGCCCTGAAGAAGACGCCAGCTGGGATTTGCAGGAAAAATATTCTTTTCTCGGCGTTAAAATGCTTGTTCACGCTCACATCAAACCAAAATTGGATGTTGTGCAAGAGCAAATTCGCGCAGCCGCGAAAACCGACAAAACGATTAATAAATGGATTTCGGAACTTCACACCGGCGCGCCCGGTTACGGCTGGAATTGGCGCGTAATCGCCGGAACAAACCGCCGCAGCAATCATTCTTACGGAACCGCGATTGATCTTCTGCCCGTAAATCTCAACGGCAGATTAACTTATTGGCGGTGGAACGAAAAAGAAAAAAAAGAATTTAACATAGACGATTATTATACGCCGCCTGAAAAAGTAATTAAATTATTTGAAGATAACGGTTTTATCTGGGGCGGCTACTGGGAGTTAATCGACACAATGCATTTTGAATACAGACCTGAATTGTTATTGCTTAACGGATATGAAATTAAACAATAAACAAGGAAATATGCCAACCGGGAAATATACTTACATTTATACTGACGGC